>Ga0123342_1010537_pt1 | contig 10535 bp, 10 predicted proteins | sample Turbeawhitnodule_FD_89960 | JGI IMG/M metagenome (GOLD analysis project Ga0123342, IMG submission 89960) | Root nodule microbial communities of legume samples collected from Mexico - Turtle bean Mexico white nodule | ecosystem: Host-associated > Plants > Roots > Nodule | place: Mexico: Nepantla... | reverse complement strand
TAAGACTCTGATCTACTAAAGACTAATCCTAAAACTAAAAGAGGCACATGCATACACTTAGATTGAGATAGACCTACAAGTTCAAAATTTGACTCAGAGAAGGGTAAAAATTGAACTTACTCTGTCAGAGATTCTGATCATGCAATCTTATAGGATTCACTGCCAGGAGTCCAATGGCAGACTCCGGTCGCCAAACTGATAAGCAAGGAGATCAGAATCTTAGAGAGAAAGGAGAGAAAAGGAAAAAGAGGAACAAAATTGAACTTACTCTATAAGAGATTCTGATCGGGCAGTCCTGTAGTCTTCGCTGCCAGGAGTCCAATGGCAGACTCTGATCGCCAAACTTATAAGCGAGGAGATCATAATCTTAGATAGAAGGGAGAGAAAGGAAAAGGGAAACTTTTAGAGAGATGGTGGTTATTTTAAAATGAAACCTGAATAACTTAATTTTCTATTTATATGTCATTTTCATTTTAATAATAAAATATTCAGGTATCATTTAAAATATATCACTCCTACTCTAAGGTTATTTTATAGACCCTTACATTGGCTGATAAAGTCAAATTGAAGCAAGCATCTTGGAAAGGTAAATCTCTTAGCATGATTAGTCGGATTCAATTGGTCAATACAGTGATTACTAGATTTATAGTTTATAACTTTAATATGTATAAATGGCATGTTTCACTTCTTAAGCAAGTTGAGCAGTGATGTTGAAATTTTATTTGGACTGGTTATATTCTGAAAAAAGGCATAGTTACTATGAATTGGGATAGGATTTGTTCTCCTCTTGAGAATGGAGGTTTGAAGATTATTAATCTTCGTCATGAAAATAATGCATATCTTCTTAAGCTTGCTTGGAACTTTTCTTATAGCAACAAGCCTTGGTCTTTTCTCCTAAAAGTTAGGGGTTCTTAAATCAAAATACGAGTTTAAAATAGTTTATAGATCCTCATCTCTTTGGCCTGGAATTAAGCAGTTTTATTCTCCTATACCTGCTTATACTTCTTGGATTGTTGGTACAGGTACTTTTATTAATTTCTGGAATGATAAATGGTGTTCTACTACTTCTTTAGCAAATATTGCATGGTTATCTGATGGTGCTAGCATTCCGGATACGGTCTCTCAATTTTGGTCAGGTTATGATTGGAATATTCCCTTGTCTTTACAGCAGATGCCTTTTTTTTAATCATATCATGGTTAGGGAGGAACAAGATATTCCTAATTGGATTCCATATGAGTCTGGTTGTTTCACTCTTAAATCGGCTAGGACTTTTTTCTTGGAACTAGGAGTTCCCTATGGTTGGGGTAAATTCATTTGGTCTTCATCTAATCCGCCTTCCAAAATCTAGTACTCTGAAAAAAAAAATTATGGGCGGCTTCCTACAGATCATCATATTCAGAATAAAGGTTTGCATATATGTTCTATGTGTACGCTTTGTGAAAAGCACGAGGAATCTATGTTACATTTATTTTTTGAATCTTCTAATGCTTTGCATATTTGGAGTTGGGTTCGGCAGATTTTTCTTACTTCTCATTTCTCCAATAAGAATGATTTTCTTTCTTTTATTAAGAGGGATGGTAGTTCTTTGGTTAAATTGATTAAGCTTGTTATGATAACTTTTTCTATATGCATGATATGGCGTATGGGGAATTATGCTATTTAAGGATAAGATTGATGTTTCTAGGGCTATTTTGGTAATTAAAGATTTAACTTGTCTAGTGGAAAATTCGTCTAAAGCTTCAATGAAGAATGATATGTTGGATTTCAACGTGATTAAGTTTTTGGTATTAATACTCGTACTGGTAAAGTTCTTCGTCCTCTTCCTGTTAGATGGGAGTTCCCTTCACTAGACTGGGTTAAAATTATTACTGATGGGGCTGCTAGGGGATATCCTAGTCCAGGTACTTGTGCAGGTATTTTCTGTGGGAGTATGGGGGAGTTTATTGGTGCTTTCTCTGCATTTCTTTAAATTCAGACTGCTATGTTTGCTGAGTTTTATGGAGTTATACATGGTATGGTGGAAGCTCAAAAGATTGGGCTTACTAATGTATGGCTTGAATGTGATTTTGTCTTGGTTTGTGCTGCGTTTACTGCTAGGACTAATGTTACATGGATGCTTCGTAATCAATAAAATAGTTGTCCTAATTACTATGGGAAAATCAGGTTTAGGGTTACTCATATTTTTCGTGAAGGAAATGCGTGTGTTGATAAGTTGGCTAATGTAGGATTTATTCATAGAGAATCATTTCATTGATATAATAGGCTTCCATCTAGTTTATTCTTAGAAATCTTTATGAATACAAATAGTCTAACTATGTATCGCCTTTGTTAACATACGGGTTTTGGTCTAGTCCCCCATTTTTTTGTATTTTCTTTCTGTTTTGTTTTTTAATAATATTTTTTTCATGTGGTGGCAGATGATTGTTGTTACTTGAGGTGTCAGCCTAGCTGAGATGTCAAGTTGCATAGTGATGCCTAACATGAAAGCTTTTATAACAAAAAAAGTATTCAATATCAAAATGATACACATCTTCTTTTCTTCAATGTCAATTTTCAGGAAAGAAAATATATTGTATAAATATCAAATCAAAGTGATATAAGGTTTTTAAATTACCTAATAAATTAAAATTACTTTAGTAATTTAAAATGAGGATGTGTATGAAGACGATGATAGTATAAAATGAGAAAGCAACGAATACGTACATACCCATCTCTATCCTCATACCCAATTCAAAAATTGAACATTATTCATATCTATAATACCCACACCAAAGTCAATGCGAAGATTTTCTATCAAAACCAAGACAGATTGAAACAATAACTACGAGAAGAGATCATCTTTTCCTATAATAATATAATTTTTTCCTGGTACATTTATCTAATAAAACTGATTTCAATTAATTAATTTATATATGTAGTAAATAAAGTTTTAAAACACGAAAAATGTTGATATCCTAAGGTGTGAGTGATCATTGTCCGTAAGGACTTATTCACGGTATATTGCGCAAGTCCCCCAGGATACAACAAGAACTTCTCGGAAAATTTTGAGGATCATCAGAACTAGCAAGTAAACTCCTTTAGAGCAAGAACCAAAAAACCCAGAAAAATTATAAACTAAAAGAAAATAATAAAGGAGTGAAGAGGAAGAAAGGAAAAGGGGAATTCGTTAGTGAGATATGAATTTCGGAGCAAAGGGAGGCGATATTTATAGATGGAGAACAGTGAACTGTTTCACTATTATCTTGCTGGAAAGGAGGAAGCCATCAGAAATGGAGGAAGACGTCGAAAAAGGAGGAAGACACTCCTCCAATATAGGTGGCGTCGGACCTGGACCATCTTGAATGTGCAAGAAACTGTCCAACTTCCATCTGTTTTTTGGGTCCGCAAAACTCTCCCCTAAATATGAAACCAAACAAGCACGTTCATTGTGTCACCTCCAGAACTCTTGCTTAATTTCTGCAACACTTTATTTTGATATCTTTGGCGATATCTGAAGGGTTCCAACAATCCTCCACATATTGCAAAAGATAAATCATATAGACAAAGAAAGAAAGAAGAACTTTCTTAGATTGATGTAAGATGTAATGCATCAGAGCTGGTATAACAAGCTATACGGACCAATCTTAGATTGATGAACTTAACACACAATGTAGTTGATATATCAAGCTATATGAACCAAGACACTTAGTTTGTGTTAGTGGTTTATCAATCACAACACCTGATACAAACCAAGACAACAAGAAGATGACCAAGGATGCACACTATGAAAGGTCATCTCAACATTCAAGTGAAAACCTCACCAGAGGGAGAAATGGACAAAGACCATAGCATCTCAAGTTCTTCCTGCTGCTCTTCTTAAGAATAAAACAAGTTGTAAATAATTCTGGCTCACTTTGGGGTCCAAATAGAAAATATAGGCTAGAATAAGGTACCTGTAGCATAATAGGGGGTGTGGGTAGCATTTTAGCTTGTTCATAGCCCTTTTGAAAAGCATTTTGACCTAGTTTCTAGAAGGACAGGCCTAGGATGCGGGTTTGACTTAGTCAAACCCTAAGGCTACCCATTTTTGCCCTTTTCCCATCCTACCCCTTTAGCTTGTTCTCCAAAGCTCCACCTATAAATAGAAGGCTTACCTAGTGTATTTGACAAGTTGAATGAAATAGAGAAAAGTTACTCTACATATTTTGTGTGAGATGCTAGTGAGGCTTGTTCCTCTTAGTCTTTAGTCTTATCTTATGAGAATTTGATAGCTCTCAAGTGGAAGCTTCCAACACTTAGAGTCATTTCATCATCCAAGTGGCGTGTTCATCATCTAAAGAAAAAGTTTAGTTGTTAAAATTTTAGTAAGTATCTTTGAGTCCTTTTTTTGTGCCTTTTTCTTGATTTTCTTTCTTCAAGTTTTTTCATAATCTCTTCCTTAAATTTGGTTTAGCTTTTCTTGCTTAAGCTTTTCTTGTTTGTCTTTTATTTCTTTTTCCTTAAGTTTTGTGGTGGTTTCCTTTAAGATCAAGTGTTGAAGGCTTTGACCTTTTTCATTTGAGAGTATTTCAACCTCAATAAAGACCTTTGTTAAGGGAGGAAAAAAAATTTCTTTGAAGTGCTTTGAGTGTTCTCTTCTTGAATTTCACCAAAAGTGATGCAAACGTGAGGAGTGTTTAATTTGTTTTCACTAATTGTTTGTTCCTTTGTGCAAAAATTATGGGTCATTTGTCTTTAGGCGAATCTTCAAAATCGCAATCATATCACAAAGTCCACCTTTTGGGAGAACTTGTGGAGGTCAAAAAGCGACTTGTCCACAAAGACGAAAAAATAAGCCAATTAGCGAAAAGATAAGCCAATTAGAAGAAGCTCAAGCGAGGCAAAATCAAGAAAGGAGATTGGAGCCTCCAAGAGCATCTAGACCATCCATGCACTATAGGAGTCAAGAACATGATTGTCGAGTGCACACTTTTGCAAAACGGCACCATCCACCCCACCACCAACCACAACATTCTTTTGATTTTGTAAAGTTACCTTGTTTTAGTGGGTCCAATGACCTTACTTTGTATTTAGAATGGAAAGCTAAAGTTGAGCATCTCTTTAATGTGTATAAGGTCACCGAGGACCAAAAGGTTAGGTTAGCTTCCCTAGTTTTTTTCGACTATGTCATCCAATGGTGGAAACTAACTGTAATGGACATTGGGTTAAACAAGAGGTCAGTCGTGGTCTCCTGGAGTGATTTAAAGTTATGCATGCGCACGCGGTTTGTTCTTCCTCATAGGAAGGAACACTTGTTGAAGCTACAATGGCTTCATCAAGGACTTAGGACGGTAAAGGAATATTTTGAGGATTTTGAAACAACTTTGACTAAAATTAATATGCCTAATAGTGATGAGTCAAAGATAACTATGTTTGTGAGTGGTTTGAGGCGAGAAATTCGAGATGTTGTAGAAGTATATGAATACTATTCTTTAAAGAAGTTGGTTCACCTAGCCATCAAGGTGGAATCACAAATTTTGAAGAAAACAACTTTCAAAAATACTCATAGTGATGACTTCTACAAATCTTCAAGGAAGGATGCAAACAACATTTATACAAAATCTTCTCCTTCCCATTCTTCAAAAGAAATCACTACACACCAAAAAGTTTCTAAAGACCACCTTTTCACCTTTACCACTAAGTCACCAACAAAAACCTCCAATATGAAATGTTTTAAGTGTTTAGGTTTTGGGCACATTGCTGCCAACTGTCCAACTAAACGCACCAAGTTGGCAACTAACGAACAAATAAAAATAAAAACAAAAAGAGAAAATGAAAATGAAAAATCCGAGGAAAGTGATAAGGGTTTCATCTTGTTAGACCTCCCAAAAATAATTGCGCCTTCATGGTATACTTCTTCCTTCTCTTTTTCATTCCCAAGAGTTTATACTTACTTACTATCTTTCTTAAAGAATTTTAGGGATGATTTTCAAACACCTCCTAAAGGTTTCCACCTTTTAAGAGGATTTTCATCACAAAGATTTGTCATTCCCAAACATTCTTTTCAAACTTGGTCTATAAAGAGAACCCCGTCTTATACACTCCCAACACTTCAAGAACATAAGTTGAATTCACATCCCAATCCTTGCACTATCTTATATGTGAACAAACTATGTATGTTATCTGCAGAAGTTCTAAATTTGAGGTCGAATTCTCTCAAACCTGGGGAGCATGATACAAACCAAGACAACAAGAAGATGACCAAGGATGCAAACTATGAAAGGTCATCTCAACATTCAAGTGAAAACCTCACCAGAGGGAGAAATGGACAAAGACCAGAGCATCTCAAGTTCTTTCTATTGCTCTTCTTAAGAATAAAACAAGTTGTAAATAATTCTGGCTCACTTTGGGGGTCTAAATAGCAAATATAGGCTAGAATAAGGTACCTTTAGCATAATAGGGGGTGTGGGTAGCATTTTAGCTTGTTCCTAACACTTTTGAAAGGCATTTTGACCTAGTTTCTAGAAAGGACAAGCCTAGGATGCGGGTTTGACTTAATCAAGTTTTGACTTAGTCAAACCCTAAGGCTACCCATTTTTTCCCTTTTCACATCTTACCCCTTTAGCTTGTTCTCCAAAGCTCCTTCACCTATAAATAGGAGGCCTACCTAGTAAGTTGAATGAAATAGAGAAAAGTTACTCTGCACATTTTGTGTGAGATTCTAGTGAGGCTTGTTCCTCTTAGTTTTTAGTCTTATCTTGTGAGAATTTGAGAGCTCTCAAGTGGTGAGTTCCAACACTTATTTTGGAGTCATTTCATCATCCAAGTGGCGTGTTCATCATCTAAAACTCCATTTCTCATAAGCTTCATTTTCCTGCATCTTTTCCTCCCATTGTCATTCCATTCAATTCATAAATATGTTCTTGCTTTTCTTCCTTGTTTCTATTCGGTCATTTCCTTTTGTTATTGCTTTCATTGTTTAATTCCGCACCATATCTTGTCATCATCTTCATCTCATAATTGTGTTTTCCTTTTGCCTTTGTGAAATGAACTTTCACATCTACTTAACCACTTGGTTAAGTTAATGTCCAGTGTGGATTTTCCTTAGGTTTTAACTCTTATTTGCCTAAAAATCTCTATCATAAATCTAAAGTGTCACCTAAATACAATCCTAAAATCAATTCACATCAACACCCCTGCCCCCCACACAATACTTATTGTTATCGTTGTGTTGCGCTTACTAGGCCAAGCGCATGCTCGATATTCATGAGTGATATAGAGATCTAGCCAAGATCTCATGCAAGCAGCCCCACTTGACACTCATATAGGTTATTTCATCAAGTGCATGCTGCAAATCAAACAAACCTCCCATAAGGGATATGAAAATCATTAAAACATTGTTAATCGCTAAAACTCATTTAACTCATAACTTTAATCACAAAGTTTATCCTCTTAATAATGCAGTATCTAGCACTTTCACACACACCATTGGATTGGAAAAAATTGATCATAAATAAATTTTAGTGTTAGAAAAACTAAAAAGTAACCTTTTTTACCCATATGAACCTGATTCATGGGATCTTCAATCAGAAAGGTTGGGTTTCCATCACTTGTTTTTTTGCAAGTGGCTTAAGTCCCATTCCCCTCGATGTTTCTAAACTTAGTTTTCTCTCTAGGGGTGTTGATACAATCTAATTAGCCAAGAAGATGACCAAGGACACACGAGACACTTCACACTTTGATCATTCATCTCTGCATACAAGACAAGGCCCCACCAAATATCGGAAGGACCTCAACAGAAGAGGAAATGGGCATAGACCAGAGCATCAAATGTTCTTTCTTCTGGTCTTCTTACAAGACAAAATGTTCGTAAATAAATTGGGCTCACTTTGGGAGTCCAAATAGAAGATTAAGCTAGAGTAGGTTTACATAGCATAAATAGGAGTGTACTTAGCAATTTTGGCTACTAACCCACTTTTTCATGGCACATGCACCTAGGATTAGGGTTTTTAACCAGAATTCTAGAAACTAGGCTTAAAGGGCGATTTTAACCTTAGTCAAACCCCTAGGGTCGCCCCTCTCCTCTCCCATTTCTACCTCTCTCTCATCTTGCTCTCTAAGTCACTCCTTCATATATAAAGGGTGTCTCCCTCCATGTATTTACACATTGAATTTGAATAAAAAGAAACTTTGCAGGAGTGTTTAGTGAGACTTAAGAGTTCTTCTAGTGGGTCTTATCTTGAGTGTGTGAGCACTTCAAGTGGCGGCTCTTTCACCACTCATCTTGGAGTATCCCATCCTCCAAATGGCGTGATTCTTGTCCATTACCCCATAAGCTTTCTCATATTTTCTCTTTTGTTTTTTTCTTTTGTGCCCCCTTCCATGTCTTCTTTATTTTATTATGTTCTTAAATTTAGGTATTCATTTTTTCATCATCATCATCATTGTGTTAATTGCCATAACCATCTCATCATACTCACCATATTTTGTTTTTCTCTTTGCCCTTTAGAAGTGAACATTCACACTTACTTAACCACTTGGTTAAATTCGTGTCCAGTGGGGGTCTTCTTTAGGCTCTCACCTTAAATTGTTAATCTCAAAAAGCTAATAAAAAAGGTTAACCTCTAAAATGTGCCAATCAAAAATCAACTCACATAAGGTTTTGTTGAAGGATCTGCCAAATTTGGTTCTGACTTGACATTGTCAATAGAAATTGTTCCACTCTTTAGCCGTTACTTCACCAAATTATGTATCAATTGTATATGTTTGTTCTTTCCAGTGTAATTTTTATTATTAGCTATAGCTATTGTCGATTGGCAATCACAATTCATTGATACAGATGGGGTTGGTTTCATTCCTAACGGAGTGTTTGTTAAGAAGTTTTTCAACCACTCGGCTTTACTACCAGCCATTTAGACAACAACAAACTCAAATTCCAATGTTGATCTTGCAATGATAGTTTTCCTAGCTGATCCCCATGTAGATGCACCACCCCCAAGTGTAAATACATAACCACTAGTGGATTTTGTCTCATCTGAATCAGAGATCCAGTTAACATTATTGTACTCTTCTAGCACAACGGGGAATTCACTATATTCAATGGCATAATCTATTGTACCTCTCAATGGCATAATCAACTATATCATTGCATGTACCAAAAATTAGCATCTATTCCACATATAAATAGATAATGACACATTCACCATTCTCAGATCTAGAATACACACATTTATCAGCATCATTGGTAGAAAAACCTTAAATAAGTAAAACATTATCAAGTTTTTCATGCTAGTGTTTTGGTTCTTATTTCAAACCATACAAACATTTTAAAAGTTTGCATACTTTCCATTTGACCTGGAACTACACATCCTTCACAATATGAACATTGGAAGAATGTGTCCCCATCTCACAACACTAAGGATAAAATTAACCCTAATCGCTTAGAAGAGAAACACCACCGTACAAGAACAAAAACCTAGCCGTCAACCACCAAATACCCAAAAAAACCCTAACCGATGTACCTTCTCTCCAAAATCCCAGAATAGCAAATCGTGTCTAATTTAATACCTCAAAAAATAATGAATGTTCAACTTTTGTCTTTCTTTCATGTTGGTATATGACCTTTTCAATATTTCCAATCATTGAATCCCCAATTTAGTATACTAAGTAAAGAGTAGTCATATTCGTATTTGTTTTTCTTAGAACATCATAAATAAGAGTAGTAAAAGCAAGTATGTAATCAACCTTCATCCACCAATTATCAATCAACAAGATTTCCTACACAAATTGGATATTATCCATGTTATCCTCTTTGTAAGAAGATCATTCATCACTAATAACCATATATTAGAGTCCTTTTTTCAAATTTCTAAACATTTTTAACGTGACTATGGTTGATGTAAATCTTGTTGGAGCTACAGAAAGCAACTTCAATGAATTGAAAATTGATAATCTCATGGTGTGCTCTATAATAAAGGTAGTATCATCAACAATTTGTGAGATCCAAGAACATTGTTGATAAATATCATTATTTCTTTCTGTATTTTTTGTTGCACAGATATTTCTCAATTCAAGGTGTGCATTAGATAAAGGGACCTATAAATTGAAGGTAATTCTAATTGTAAGAGCATACCCGCTGCCTCACATACATCTGCATTATCAGTTATAATTTGTACCATATTTTTCGGCACAACCTGAATAATTGCATTTCTAAGGTGTTTAGCATTAAAGTTTGTGTCCTTTATCTCATAAAAATTATCTATTGACTTTAAAAACATTGCTCCACTCTAAAAGATAGCCATAAAATATATAAGTGGTCTAATTTAAGGATCACCCCACTCATCATTAACAATTATTACACCTTTCTTATTCCATGAGTTTCGTATAGGTTGCAAAAGGTTTTCTATATAACTTCTTTCTTTTGAAAGTAAAGGATCTCTTAATTTATGATGTAATCAGTGAAATCGACGCACATGCGCCACTTCCCATTGCTTTTCTTCACCAGCACGACATTGGCCAGCCACTCAGGGTACTGGACTTCCCTGATATGGCCTGCAGCGAGGAGCTTCTGTGTTTC
>Ga0123342_1010536_pt1 | contig 10536 bp, 5 predicted proteins | sample Turbeawhitnodule_FD_89960 | JGI IMG/M metagenome (GOLD analysis project Ga0123342, IMG submission 89960) | Root nodule microbial communities of legume samples collected from Mexico - Turtle bean Mexico white nodule | ecosystem: Host-associated > Plants > Roots > Nodule | place: Mexico: Nepantla... | reverse complement strand
GATCCCTGGCCCTACCTAACAAAGAGATGTCCCTCAACTATCAATAAAAAAAAGAAGAGGGGATCGGAAAGCTCGGGCAGGGGTAGGACATTCCATAAAAATATTTCTGATCCGCTAGCTGTCTTGACTAATAACATCATAGAAAGTCAAGGCTCCTCTCCTTTTCTACGAATCTACAACTCTCTTTACTGAGCGAGACTCCATCCATATCCCTACCGGTGGTTATTTAATAAATAATATTTTATTATTTTTAATTTATTTTTAATCTAAAATTATTATTATTATTATATTATTATAATCCGTGTCAAATATATATTATTCACGGTTTACCGTGTTAACAAAACTTTTCTCTTAAATAAAATCGGATTAGTCTTTCACAACTATTCATTGAAGGACATAACCTTGAAAATAGTTTTCACGAATTAAAAAAAAAAAAAGCATTTTCTTCATATATTATCAACGCTAAATTCACCAAATATTCCACATCAAGTTATTTTGACAAATTTTAAAAGAAGGAAACATTCTATACTATTTTCTTTTCTATAAATTTTAGGGTAAAAACTTTGCATTTTCATGCTCATATATTATCCATTGATTTAATCAAATTCATAGCAATTTCCCCATTTAATCTACTTCGTATTTTACTTTAACAGAGTTAAACGTGATTTTGTTAGAAAACAAAAATGTTTGTCAGATTTTCTTTCTTTTGTTCCAAACTTTTTCTGTATTATCAATATAATTTTTCAAGAATTAGTATGTATATATAACATAAAGTGCACAACAAAATCATCAGCGGGGATAGCTCAGTTGGGAGAGCGTCAGACTGAAGATCTGAAGGTCACGTGTTCGATCCACGTTCACCGCATAAATATCATTTTAATTTTTTTTCGAGTTTTTGACTTATTTTTTGTTCCTGGTTCATTCCTTTCTGAAGCGAAAGAGCAATGATTGAAAAAGAGAAAAAATTGATGCAATGGAAGTGCATGTCAATGGTTGTTGCATCTTGCAATAGCGTCAGAGATGGTACGAAAAGCATTAATACTTTTTCTTTAACGTTTCTTGAGATCTTGTTAGATTCATATGCAACAGGGTCACAAATTGTACTAAAAGGAAATTAAAAAACTGCAAAGAAAATTGTGTATAGATTCAGTGTGTTAGTGGAGGCAGCAATAGAAAGGTTATCATAATTATTAACCACAACACAACTAGTGTTTTTTTCTTTTCTTTTTCATGTCTTTTTTTGTCCTCAACAACCCCAAAGCTTTCACTGTTTGTTCCATGTTTCACTGGATTTCACATTATCTCACTCCTATTACCATAACTTTGCTTTCTCTGCTGTCCTTCAAAATCTCATCCAAGCACAATTCTGACCACAAAAACATAACTCCATAGAACAACCTCATACATCAAAAAAACAATAAAGAATATAAGAACTAGTGTTTTTTTTTAATGGAAATGTGCTTTCAACAAACAATTATTTGAATATTGATTACAATTATATGAGTTGACACTCGTATACTTTATATTAATAATATAACTCATGTCATCTATTCAACTTAATAATTCTTCTAATATGTTTTATTATCATCATCTTGAAGTCCAAGTTTGGATTTTAACTAAATCACATAAAACGAATTAATACTTTTTTATACACTTTTTTTTTTATTTCGTTGTATTATTAGTTTATATAATATCTCTATCAATTATTATACTCCAATCTTATAGGGTTGTTGTGTATTTTTTTCCGAACTTTTTATAAATAAAATAAAATAAGTAATAATTATTTTTCTTTTTTAAAAATATTACATCAATTAAAAGTAAAATCAAATTATAATATAAGAGTGAGATGTAATATTTACCTATTTTATGAAGTTAAATTAAATATAAATTCAACTATTAATATAATAATATACCGATGTTGAATGTTTGGTTTCATAATTCCATCCAAAATTGTGTATTTTATAAATATTATAAATTATGTACTTTAAAATATAATTTCATTAAAGACTGATTTTGTTTTTCCTCAGAGTGAAAGAAAAAAATTATAAGACGCAGAAAGAAAAAAAAAACCCTAAAATAAAGTCTTTGATCGTTATCCATTATATTACATTTTGGACTTCGATTAGTCCACAATTTTAAATCACATATAAAACAAAACATATAAACCATGTTGATGAGAATATCTATATCGTGTGTTCAAGATTTTATTAGCATTAATTGTTGTTTTCCAAAATAGACAATCAACCTGAAATTATAGTTACTGAAAGGGAGTGAAATTATATTAAGTTATGGATATTTGTTGTTCATTTTGTAAACTTTTTTTCTGAAAAATTCTATTTATATTAAAAAAAGCTACCTAATTCACTTTTAAAATATAATCTAAAATAATTTCTGAACAAAAATAAATTAAAAGTTATTATCAGGATTTTTTTTTAAAGAAAACTATTGAATATTAAAAGCAAAAATTAATAACTTATTAGGAAAAAAAATATATATATATATATATATATATTCAGTTAATGAATTATTACGAGGTGAACTTTAAGCCTAACTCAACTTTATAAAACCGGTGTGCGTGGGATAACATATTATGAGTGATCCGATAACGGTTCGATAGCGGATGGCCGGATAAGTCCAACAAACATTCACTAGGATAAACTTTAAATGACTCTGATACCATATTAAGAAGTGAATTTAAAGTGTAACTCAACTTCATAAAACCGGCTCATGGAGTAAGGCTTGCACCCACTTATATACAATGAAATAATATAATCTCTAGTCGACGTAGGATCTCCAACATCAATGTTTCAATTACTTTATAATTATTTAAATTTAATTTTAATAGAAAAATATTTATTGCATATTGTAACTTGATTTGACCTAATAATTTGAGGTAGTCAAGTTAGCGGGTTAAGTTGTCCCTGTTCTGTAGGCAAGTGACATGGGTTGGCCTGCGAAAGCCACCCTTATGCCATCTCTAATTTCATTTCAATTTGTATTAAATACATAAACTCATACAAATCAACCATTTTCACTACAATTTAATCATTAATACCCTCTTTAATATCTTTCATACAACAAACTTAATTAATCTTTGCTTTAATAAGAGTTTCTATTGAATACTTCCTTGACTCATAAATATTTCCTTTCTCTTTTTGGCATTTCTTATTCTTTCACCTTCATTTATTAGTTAATACAGATGTTAAACAACTCATAAGATTTTTCCACAAATAAGTTGCATATCCCATAGCATAATATCTTCTCCTTCACATTTATTATCTTCTCTTCCATGTTTAATGATCAATGCAAATGTTGATCAATGTATAAGAAATAAATATGTGCTTCTTTTGTTCAAATATAAATAACTTCAAAATCATGTTTGGCCAAAAAAGTTATAAACAATCCACATAATATACTAAGTAATTTCGATTTGTGCTCTAAATTACTAACATGTGACATGCCATGTTGAGAGATATTGTTCATTGCTTTTATCAAATTAATTTAATAAGTTTAATATGCATTTGGGTAAAGAAAGTTAAGAATATTTTATTTGATTTTTAAGGTGTAAATAATATATAATTTGGGTGAAAAGGAATTAAGAAAAAGATTTTGATATATTGACATCTAACTCTTTTTCTACATTAATTTTATAATCAACAATATTGTTATTTAATCTTTTTATCATTTAATTATAAATTTATTTTTTATTATATATTTTTTTCTAAAATCATCAAAATTATACAATAACCAACAATATTGTTATTTTAATAAATTTTCATATCAATTAATTATAAATTTATTATCACTAAAAAAAATCATGAAATAAAAAGCAATTTTTGAAACAAAAAATAATTAGTTGATATAGTGACTAAATTAGAGACCATTTTACAAACTAAATAAATTTTTTGTTTCTAATTTTTTTTTTATTTTTATAATTTCTATTATTGTTAAATGGTTTCTAAATTAGTATATAATTAACAATTGGTAGTTAAAACATTTATTGCTAATTAGATACCAATTTAAAAACTATTTAGCAATAATAAAAACTAATTTAGAAACTTTTCTTTTTTTTTATTTTTAAAATGGTCTCTAATTTAGTTACTATTGCAACTAATTATTTTGGTTTCTAAAAATTGATTTCTATTTGATGATTTTTATATAATGTATTTATTATATTTTTTTCTAAAATCATTACATTAAAAATGGTATATGTGAGTTGCATAGAACTCAAAGGATGTGAAAACATAATTTTCCTTAAGAAAATTGATTTTTTATTTACTTGATCTGCATACAATTAATTCTTTCCAATACAATCATTAAAATATTTAGTTTAAAAAATTGTTTATGCCACAAGTGGAATTTGGCCAAACAAAATATAAGGGAAAAGTTAGTGAGTTTTGTAAGAAGTAAACATTGGGAGTTTGAAAAGAAAGTGATGGACCTAATTTTTGAAATAAAAAAAGAAAAGTATCTAAGATTATATATTGGGAACTTGAATAATAGGTGATTTTCCTTGACAAACATTCCAAGAAAAACCAATCATTTGATCGAACCCTAATGATAGATTTGGACTATTGATAGATGACCTTTTGGTTGACCAATAATTATATTGCTTACCCTCTCTCACTTGATGCTGACTGTTTCCAATCACCATTCTTTCTCTCTTCCATCTTCTCTCTCCATTCATATCACACACTTCCAATTAACATGTTCCACCAATTAAATTTTAAAGAACAATAAAGTGCTTCTTTGTTTCACAGTCCATTTAGCTCAACCAGGGAAAGGAAAGAGAATTTCAAATTCCTCCATTTATGTTCATTCAAGAGAAGCAAAGGAAAGAGAACAAAAGCTACCTATTATCCTTTCCCAAGGAAGGAATAAAGCTATACTGCTCTATTACACTATAAATAATAATGAAAGATGACATAGTTTTTTCAATTAATTTAGTTTCCACAATTTATAGAAAGTGGATTAATTCTAATCCAATCTTATAAAATCAATTTATAATTTGATGTTTCTATCCACTTATATAGTATAAAATGTTTTTATTTTTAGTTGTTGTAGGATCTTCAATATTTTTCCAGCCTCCAACTGTGTGTGACTATATATTTATGGATAATTCAAAAGTGGCTTGATAGTGGATAACATAATAAGCCCAACACTCTTTCTTTAGGATAAACTCTAAATGATTCTGATATCATATTAAGAGGTGAACTTTAAATTTAACTTAACCTTATAAAATCGAACTTATATAGTCAAATTTACATCCACTTATATCACTACAAGAAAAACATGAAATAAAAATTAATTTTATAGACAAAAAATAATTAGTTGCTATAGTAACTAAATTAGATACCAATTTAGAAACTATTTAACAATAATAGAAATTAATTTAGAAACAAATTTTTTTTTAGTCTCTAAAATTGTCTCTAATTTAGTCACTATAACAATTAATTATTTTTTGTCACTAAAAATTAGTTTTTATTTCATGATTTTCTTGTAATATATATTATAAAATGTTTTTATCTTTAGTTTATATGGGATCTTCAATAATTTTAAAAAAAATGTTAGTTTATTGTACTTGAAATCTCTCCAAATTAAGAGAAACAAATAGAAATAGAAAATAATATGTTTTAATTTATCTATTTTTCACAATTTTCCTTCCAAAACTTTAAACTATTAGAAAGGAAAAAATCTTCTATTCATCTTTTTCCAATCAAGGAAATTGTTTTTAAATATTAAAGAAACTAAGATGGGCAGCTATTAATCCTAAACCTACTTTATTATAATGTGGTTAATGAAGAAGAGAAATTGGTGTTATTAAGAAGGTCCCTATGAAAATAAAAGGAAATTAGTTGCTAAGAATAAAGAAGTTGGAAAAGAATATAATATATGGTCCATATATAGAGCAAAATCCGGTTTAAGACGTATTCGTCACAAACGTTAGAATGATGAATAATTTGAAGTTTTGGACCACACACTATTAAGTCATTTTTAAACCTTGAAAAACCACTATGGTCCTCAATCTTCATTGAACTGATAAAATTTCCATGTGCACCATGTGTCTCTACATTTTTAATTGCCCTATCATGCATTACTCTACACCTTAGTAGGACCATCTTATTTTCAATAAATTATTAGGTTTAGTATAACCCATTTTAAATTCTTTAAACTAGTTTTAAATTTGGATTTTGTCAATAAAAAAGCTTCAAATGTAAGAGTTTTTGTTTACAAAATATAATTAGTCAAATGTTTTATGCTAATAATATAATTATAAAATAGGAATAAAAATTTGAACTAACATTTGTACTATTTTCAACAGAAAAGAAAACGTAAAATGCAAGTATCTGTATTCGCTGATTTGCAGAAGAGATGAATATGTGGGAGACAATAATTTTCCCATATCCAATAATGAGAAGGAGAAAAAAAATTCAACTTTTAACATAAATGTTTTACGTTTTTTACCTTATTATATTATATTATACAACGTAACATGATTTATTTAAAATTTATTATATTAACTAAAACATTTACAATTTTTTAATTTAATTTTATTGTTTTTTTAATTCAAATATTACATTTTCTTATTTTCTCTCCTCAATTTAAACAATAAAAGTGTAATTTCTATTTCAATTCCAATAAAAGAATTACTTCAAGCATGATAGCCCCAAATAGGGATGACCCACTCAGCATAGGTCTGTCTTGTGTTTGGTCTGTAAAATGCAGGCTGGGTTGGTCCGACCCACATAGTGCACATGGACTGGTTTCTCTGTCCCATCCTGTATAAGGATCAGCCTGCGGGTCAACCGTGTACATTTTTTTAAAGAAATTCAATAAAAATATTTGCTACTGAAAAGTTGAATATAGAATAATTTAATCAAAATATTTGTTACTTTTTGCATTGCTACTGAAAAATTGAATAATAAAATTGAATGATTATAATTTTTTTGAATATAAATTGATTATAATTGAATAAAAATTGAACTCATGTTTTTTACTGATATAAAATATCATACATCAATATTCTTCTTCCATTTCAAACATAGTCAAACATCACTAATTTAATTAAGTTAAACATCAAACACCGTCCAGTTTAAAACATACACAAATATCAAACACCTATATACCACTACATTAAACATAGTCAATTCTAAAACATCAATATTCTTCTATTTGGAGGTAGGTTAGTACATTCCTCATCCATTTTAATCCAATTTAAAAATTAAGATTTTGGTGAAAAATATATAATAAACATATAAATAAAATCAATGGTTCAACCAATGTGGTATCGTACAAAATAAAATATGATTATACTCCCACAATAATGATGAGTTCAACTAGTTCAGTCCAATTTGAAGAAATATTATTGTCCTCTTTTTCTTTCTACTGCACAATTAATTCATTGTCAACCATTCAATATATACTACTAAGACCTTATGCATCACAAGGAAATCCGATTTTGTTTTGATAAGCAATGATAGCACAAGGTTATATTTTCAACTATGTAAATTAAAATTAATGGTTCAACCAATATGATTACCATATAAAATAAAATATGATTATACTCCCACAATACACCGGAGAAAAAATATGGTTCAACTAATTCAGTCCAATTTGAAAAAATATTATTGGTCTGTTTCTCTTTCTATATTTTGAATGTATTCAAACATAGGTGTTTGATGTAAGTACACAATTTTACCTTTTTTTGTGGCGGGTCAGTGGGTCAACCCGTTCCGCTCGATTGATCCATATAGATTTTACGTGCTGGGCTTAAACGAATCGATTGGTTAAATTTCTGAGTCCGCATCGCATAATCCATTGTGCATTGTCATCCCTAAACACAAATCTCAATTGCATTTTGAATTAAATTTAATTTAGTAATAAAAAAATTAAAACTATTCAATGTTTTAAAAGTTAAAAAAAAAATTTATAAAACATTTTTAAATAATGGTTTATAAATATATTGTTATTACTGTATAAAAGGGAAATTGTTATATTATTTCTACACTAATATCTTATAAAGTGTTATATAATTTGATTGTATTTCGTTTCTACCAGAACTATATATAATATGTTAAATGCTGAGTTTGTATACAAAAAAAATGAAACATTGTGAGTAATTATTTTTTCTAGCATATCAAATAATTTTATCATTAAACTTTTAAAATATTGAATGTTAAATTTTAATATTTCAAATTATTTTTATTGTGAATGAAATAATTTTATATGACTAAACTAAAATTCTTTTAATAGTTACATTGTTAAAATGAATATTTATTTATCTTAAATATTACATACAATTAAGATTTTAACTTAGTTCTAACTATCACTTACCTAACTAACTTCAGTTTGAGTGATGTAATTTATCATTTGAGTAATACTTAAAAATTAATTTAGGATTTATTCGTGAAGGGAATGCGTGTGCTGATAAGTTGGCTAATTTAAGATTTATTAATAGAGAATCATTTAATTGGTATAATAGACTTTTATCTAATCTGTTCTTAGAATTCTTTATTAATAGATATAATCTACCTATGTATCGTTTTTGTTAACATATAGGTTTTGGTCTAGTCTCCCTATATATTTGTATTTTCTTTCTTTTTCATTTTTTTAATAATATATTTTTTATGTGATGACAAATGATTGTTGATACTTGAGGTGTCAACCTAGCTGAGATGTCAAGTAGCATAGTGATGTCTACCATGAAGACTTTTTATAAAAAAAAAATTGATAATTTTTTTTTAAACCAACCAACAAACCAATATTTGGGTGTGGAAAGAAAATCAACTCTAAATCTCCATTACTAAAACATTGGACCAACTTTTTATGGACATAACTTAATGCAACAAATGACTAAATCCTAAAATCTTCTCCGTAACACATTGCTTTATCCTAACTTCAGTCACGTGTGTTTATCAACAAAATTTATATGGTGTTTCTCTGACTCAACCTTCGATCCATTATTGGAGTAAAGAGTTTTATTGCTTCAACGATCAATTAAAAATTTAAATGATGGCACTTTATATATGCAACAAAAATGTTACTTGAGTGTATAGCCTAAAAAAATTAAATTAAAATAGTTAATTTAAAGATACAGTACTTGTATGTTATTTTTTTAATAAAAAACCCATCTTACTCTTTTATGATTAAGTTAAAATAAAACGAATTCTTAAAAAATAATATATATTATCTTTTGGTATTAAAAACTTTAGAAAGATATTTCAATTAAACTGCGATTTATATTGCCATGATATATACTGTCATACCGTGGATAATTATATTAAATTTGACAAAAGATTCTCTTAAATTTTAATATACATTCAATTTCTATTAAACTATAAAAAAATTAAAGAAAAATATTTAATTAGCATTATCATTGTTATATGAAATAGTTAATATTATTACCCTATATTTATTTATTGGTGTACTAAATCCTAAAACTGAGATTTTTTTTTTACTTATATGAGTTGGTTATGTAGAAGTTAAAAGGATATAATACTGAACTTGGATAAGTTTCTCTTATTAAATTTTTATGATTTGACTGCGTCTATTACTAATTTTAAGTTTGTCTGCTTTCTATTATATACAAAACAAGGTACACCTTGTATCATATTTTATCATATATATATAATGTATAATTGTAGGAAAAAATATAAAATTATTTATAACCAATTAATAAAACTACCGGTACATATACATATCATAATAATTTAATTTAGAGGTAAATATGTTTTTAATTATTATACACAATTTTCGTTTTTGCACAAATTTTAGATATTATAAATATCTTAAGAAAATCATGAAATAAAAACTAATTTTTAGAGAAAAAAAATAATTAGTTGTTATAGTTATTAAATTAGAGATCATTATAAAGACTAAGAAAATTTTGATTTTTAAATTAGTTTCTATTATTGTTAAATGGTTTCTTGGTGTCTAATTAGCAACCAAGGTTTTTGCTACCAAATTTAGAATCTAAATAATTGGTAGCAAAAATCTTGGTTGTTAATTAGATATCAATTTAGAAACCATTTAACAATAATAGAAACTAATTTAAAAATCAAAATTTTTTTAGTCTCTAAAATGGTATCTAATTTAGTCACTATAGCAACTAATTATTTTTTTGTCTCTAAAAATTGATTTCTATTTCATAATTTGTTTTTTTTTACCATGATGGGGTTATTTTTTTTTTGTTTTTACCAAAATGGGTCCGTTTAAAAAAAATTACAAATTTAGGCAAGTCGTGCCAATTCGGCACGACTTCATATGTAGAAATCGTTCCAATTAGGCACGACTTCTGTCATGTCATAATGAAGTCGTGCCAACTTGGCACGACTTATGCCCTGTCATACTGAAGTCGTGCCAACTTGGCACGACTTCTGCCCTGTCATATTGAAGTTGTGCCAACTTGACACGACTTCTGCCACGTCATTTTTTTTAAAATTTTATTGTTTATATATTGGATAGTAAGTTATGTAATGTTAAAAATTAATTTGATACATAATTTTCTAAGAGTGTTAGTTTTAAGGAACAAAAAAT
>Ga0123342_1010535_pt1 | contig 10536 bp, 13 predicted proteins | sample Turbeawhitnodule_FD_89960 | JGI IMG/M metagenome (GOLD analysis project Ga0123342, IMG submission 89960) | Root nodule microbial communities of legume samples collected from Mexico - Turtle bean Mexico white nodule | ecosystem: Host-associated > Plants > Roots > Nodule | place: Mexico: Nepantla... | reverse complement strand
TTACTTAACCACTTGGTTAAGTTTGTGTCTAGTGGGGATCTTTCCTAGGTCTCACCATATACTTGTTAAATCTCAATCATAAGTAAAGTGTCTCCTCTAAAATGGAACAATCTAAAATCAACTCACATCATGTTATAAATCAATTAATATTTCAAATCTATTCCTAGCATTCAAATATTTTAAGCATTATCATTTAGGTCAGATACTCAGAAGTACTTTCCAATCAAATCTAAGGATCAAAATCATGAATAGTTTCAAGCTTTGAGAATAAAATGATAATATCAATAATCCATTAAGAACTTAATATTATAAATAAATATCACTTCAATACATAAGAGTTTGAACAAATTACTTTCAATCTCAAATAAAAGAATTATCCACTCATATTTTCCATTACAAGCATGAAAAACAAGAAAAGAATATCTTGACGCATAACAATTAGACCACAGACTTTTAGTAATGAAGTTATGATTATTATTATGTTATTATTATTGTTATTATTCCTACTATTATTATTATTCTTATTATTATTATTCTTAATATTATTATTATTAATAATAATAATATTAATAATAGTATCATTAATAATATTATTATAAAAATTAAAATCAATATTATTTTATTATTAATATTATTAATATTATTATTATATTTATTAATATTATTAATGTTAACATTATTGTTATTATATTATTAATATTATTAATGTTGATATTATTAATATTATTTTTATTATTGTAATTATTATTAATATTATTTTTATTATTGTAATTATTATTAATATATTTAATAATATATTAGTTTGGGGGAGGGGAAATGATATAGTCACTAATTTTTTTACCTTTTTATGTGATTGAATTTTTGACAGATTTTACTGATTTTAAGTGATCGATTTTGTAACTGATTATCAATGACCGATTTGATTATGTGACTGAAATAGTGATCAATTGAGTGATGGAAATAGTGACTGATTAGTGATTGATTTTAAAATCTTGCACAACAAAGAAAATTGGTTTTATTATTATTAATAAATTTGAAAAAAAATATTTATTATTAATAATTGATTATTATTATTATTATTTTATACCAATATTATATTATTATTATATCATTGTAACCATCAGAACAAATAATTTTGTGATTAAGTTATTATTATTATTATTATTATTATTATTAGTATCATTAATAATGTTATTATTAAAATTAAAATGAATACTATTTTAATAATTATAATATTATTAATATTATTATTGATGTTATTATTATTATTATTATTATATTTATTAATAATATTAATATTATAATTATAATTATAATTATTAATATTATTACTAATATTACTAATTAATAATATTAGTAATAATATTATCATATTCTTCTTAATAATAATAATATCATTAATAATATTATTATTAATATTATTACTAATATTATTATTATTGATATTATTATTATTATTCTAACTATTTTTAATATTAATAATATTAACATTATTATTATTATTACTTTTATTATAGTTTTTTTATTAATATTATTATTGTTCTCACCGGCTGACTTGGATCGGATCTTGGTGGGGAACTTTGCACCGACTTTTCTTATCTGTTGCTGCTGCTTTGGGATGCTAATAATTCATAGTGAGGAGAGCTCCACATATTGATGAGACTCCATGATCAAGTCAGTGAAAACATATATCTGTGAATATAGTGTATGAGTATGGGTGTAGTATCTCAAAATTGCACTTACCGTTGTTTAGGGTCTTGTGTCCTTTTTATAGCATTCGTAGATGTTCCTTCAACAGTTAATAAACATAAAAATATTATGTGAATATATCCCTTTTATTTTAGGGGTGCAGGTAGAATATTATCTCTAACTGTTTTTTTCATTGAATTTCAGAGTAAATACATGTGCCTAACTGATTCAGTTATTCATTCAGTTGTTTTTACTTTAGCTGCCTTTTTAATATGTCTTGTCAGCTGTTTGGGCCGACTACTTGACGTATCACTTGGCCTATTATTATTTTGGGCCGAGTTAAGTATCTTACCTTTATAGACTAGGTGAGTCAGGATAGTGCTCTTAAGTGTTCAAGTTGGGTCCCGAGCACATCCGACCAGTACACAGCCCCCTAGCCTCGAGCCGAGCATGGCGAGACGAAAAGGCTTACCTGTGCCCGCTTTGAAAAGACATTTGGCTCAGATGGTAGTTGGCACACAATTTCCAAAGCATCACTCGACGAGACAGCTTCATCACACTAATTATGGTGCGTACACGTGTTATACCATGAACTGTGGGGAAACCCTTTCATTTTAACTTCCTCTTTTGAAAATAAAAACCCTTCCCTCTTCAATACCCTGCCTTTTATGCTTACGCAGAGTTATCAAGCAAACTTTTTCTCCCTTTCATAGCGCCATCTTGCCCCGTTGTGAATCACCGGAAAACAGGTATGTTTTCAACCCACAAACCCTCTTTTGAGCGGTGTTTTTTATTGTTTGTTATTGATTTCGATTGGACCATGCACTTTACAATGCTTTGACTAGTTTGTATCGTATTTATATTTTTTCTGAACTGTGCTTCGTATTTCCATTGCTGTTCATGTCTTAGTTGCTTTCAAAGATGATTTATAGCTCTACTTACCCTTGGGCAAAAAAAGAACTGCTTAAAGAAGCCTCTATTTTTACTAGTCGTTTGAAAATTAGGGAGTTGAGGGAATCGGGGGTCCTAAGCAAAAAACATTAGAGCTTAGTAAAAGTTGTAGAATGTAGAGAGGGCGAACCGATATGTAGTGATGAGTCGTCGGACTCCGATGGGTCATTCTGTTTCTTCTATGCTACCTTCTTTACCAAAGTCTTGTTGCGTCTCCCACTCTCAATTTTTGAAAAAGAGTTGTTGACTGAGATAAATATGGCCCCTACTTAGCTGCATCCGAACAATTGGGCATTCATCCAAGGTTTCATCATTTTGTGTTCCCAGCTCGGCATTTTGCCGACTGTGGAAGTATTTTTTTACTTTTTCGAATTCAAACAAACCGGTCGACAATTATGGGCCTCCTTGAATGGTGTTCCTGAGAGGGGTCTGTTTACCCTTTTCAATCATCCTACAAAAAATTTTAAAGGCCGATTCATAAAGGTTCATGCCTCGGCCGAAGATCCATCTTTCCTAAATGGTTTTTCATTGTATTGGTCGCCTCACCCTCGATTCCAGAGTGCTCGGTGTCTTGAAGACCTATCCCCGAGGGAACTAGGTATCTTCTAGAGAACCACAAGCTTGTCTTCGACACACCCACACTTTTGAAAAAAGAATACCTTTCGAGCTCTCTCAAGGCCTATATTGGTATACCCCTCATTTAGCCTTACCTTCTAAAAGATCCTTTGATTCATGAATTATGAAACTACCTCTTTGTTTGTTTGGCAGAGAACATGCTTTCTTCAATCACCAAGGTCGAGCTAACCGAGCGTGCATAGAGGACGAGGGCGGCCAAAGATTCTTTGGTACCCAAGAAGAAACCCTCAAATGGTGTTGTTCGCATTCAATCTGAACAGGACGAGCACACAACCTTTGGGCTCCTTTTAAGAGAAAGAGATTAGAAGCTGCCTACCCCGCCGAACACTCACTCTCGGACGATCGAGCTCCTCACCAAGATATTTTAACCATCCAAGAGTGTGAAGTTGTGGAAAGTTCAAAAGGCAAAATTTTATGGGATCCAAACTTTGACATCTCGGCTCACGGCGAATCATGCTTCCTAGTGGGCGAGGATAGGGCTAGGCTGGCTATTTATGATGAAGATCAACTCTGCCATGATTCTAAGAAACTTCTTGGCCTAGCGATTTCCCTGGCGTGTTTGGCAAATGTCAAGGCAGAGGATTGAAAAAAAAAATCGAAGACAAGAAGGCTAAACATATTGCCTCTATGCCGAGGTCACCGAGGTTAACTGTTTACGCTTGGAGTTGGCTAGCAAGACTCAAGAAGGGCTTTTCTTGTATAAGGAGAAGATCGATGTATCCATTAAGATTGAGAATCACTTCTGCCTTTAGATATTATCTTTCTTGTTCTGCTCATCGTCTTTAACATCTTTCGTGTTTTTTAGTTGTATTTGAATTTCAATTACTTTCTCCATTTATATGAACTTTTTCCATTGAGCTTTGACCAACTTTGTACTTGAATATTTATATTCTGCATTATTCATATTCTTCGTCAAACTGAAATAGAAAACTTCATATGTGTCTTAAATGTGATTTCTTCTCTTGTAAGATCTTAGAGTACTTTGTGTGTTGTTTTCCTTTGCTTGAATACTCTTAATGTTGCTTGACACTTGATTGGCACAAATCTTTCTCGCCAGCTCCATCATTCTCCTATTAGAAGCTAAGAATGAAAACTTTTGTTATTAGCTCTGTGAGTGTCTTTAAGTCCATTAATAGTTTTTGGGAACAAAATAAGTAACAATGAACAATATCATTTATAAGTTAATCCATAAATGTTATTTGAAACTAATATTTTCTATAACTTAGCAATGCCAAATAATATTTGGAAAACATAAACGTAGTGTCATAAAATATTCTAAGAATGTAAAGATCAAGCATGGACATTTCCCTAACACAGTGTTTTGTCTGGCGCTTTGATGATGCTTGTATCGTCCTATATGAGTATATATCAGTGTGCGTTTGATGCTTGTAACCATTTGCTTTTGTCTTGTGTTGCCCAAATGGGTTTCATTTGATATTATCTTTTAAAAAGTTCATCAACACTAGGATCGTCTAATAAGCTATATCGTATGATTCTTCATCTAATGTGTTCTTTTCAAAAGCTTTGTCTAATACGTTATTTCTCTGACGAGAGCTTCATCGTATGATTCCTTTTCATCTGGCTGACTTATAAGGACAACATTCTTTATTTTCAATGTTCTCTAATATATTAATCATTTAAATAATGAACATGAAGCCGAGATAATCTTATGAGCGTGTATCAATATTTTATCTAACAATTTTTTTTTTTTTGTATCGTCTAGTGATTCTTGCTCATTTACTCTTTTGTTTTTGTTTGGTCTTGTATTGCACATGAGTGAGATTTTTCATATCATAACACACCTTATAGTGTTTGTTATCATCAAAACACATAAATACTCATATGGTATCGTTTTATAGGTATTGGTTCATCTACTAACTTAACAAATAGCATTTCATAAGGATTATAATTATACATCATGAAAGTAGTTAAAACATTGATTATATTAAGTGTAGGTACAAAAGCTTCCCCCAAAAACTTAAAGAGGAAGAAAATGACCATCAAGAAGAGACACGAGACGATGTTTTTGCGCTAAAAAACCATTTTGTTCATGAGTACGAGTGCATGTAAAATGATGGTGAGTATCATTAGTATTAAGGTATATATTTAAGGATGGAAACTCTTTTGCATTATCAGTTTGTATGTATTTCATTTTTTTTGTCTGCTTTATTTTCTAAAATAACTTCAAAAACTCATGAAAGATGTAGAAGCTTGAGATATATCTAGAATGGAGCAGATAAAGGCAAGTATATTTGGAGAATGTATCTAGAAAAGAAATATAATATCATGAACCATTTGAAGCAAGGACAAGGGAGGTTCCCCATATATCAATAAACATAAGTTTAAGTGATGAGTATACACAATAGTAGGAGTTAAAAACGATAATTGATGTGATTTAGTTACGACACATGATTCACAAAACAGTTTTTGTTTAGGGTTTAAGGTTTAGGATTTATGGTTTAGGGTTTATGGTTTAGGGTTTAGGGTTTAGGGTTTAGGTTTTAGGGTATCATGTACAATATATTTCATTCCAAAGTTTTATGATTTTTCCAAAGCAATAAAGATGAAGCATTCCAAGAATTTCTATTTGTATTCTTTTGTCCAAAAGATCTTAAGATTCTATGAGTTATTGGTTCAAAAGTGTTCACGACCTCCTCTATTTTGGGATGTATTATATCTAGTACAATTTGTTTGTTGATTGTTTTGAAGACCATGGCTAAGAAGCAAGATTAGTTTAAAGGAGGTTTTGTTCAAAAAAATTCTTCTTAAAACTTTCTTCTTGAGCAAACAATAATGCCTCAATTTGTTGCACAACGTAAGGATAAAGACGCAAAAAAACATATGTGATGAAGTTATCATAGTCCTTAGATAAACCATCAAGAGTTGCTTCAATGTGATCATCAGGTGTAATTGGCAAGCCAACAATAGTAAGAGTGTTCACAATCGTCTTGATATCAAGAAGGTATATAGAGATGAAGAAATCTTTCTTAGGCATATGAAGTTGCAGTTTTAGTTTCTTGACTTTAACTCTTGTATGAGAAACATAATATGCATGCAACATTGTCCATATCTAAAAAGAATATTCAAGACTCACCATCTTAGTGAGTGATGAGTTCATTTTTATTAACTTTTAGAGTGTCTAACATAGTTTTCTTCAACTATAATTGATATTAAAATCCAATGTTTTAGATCAGATTCACATAATTGGATGAAATTGGACCATAATTAGAAACATTGCTTACTCGAAGAACCTAGGATTGATCCCTTTACAACAACAACTCACCATCTTCGAAATACCACAATATCCATTATGGTTCACTTATCACTTTGAAACACACAAACCATCACAAGCCTACTAATGATTTCACTATCCAATAGTTATTTTTTTTAAGACCTTGCCTCACGTACTCACCAGACGACCTGACAACGATGTTTTTCAACAACCTGGATTTGAGTTTGGCAAAAGGTTTAGTAACTAACACAAGGGTTATATGTGCACTTCAAACTTTTGAGACTTCTTCTAAGAAGTAAAAGTTGCCCTTGAGAAAAGTGTTGAGGATTTAAGGATAGTCGAAGATGACAATTCTGAGGAGCCACCGGAACAGAATATATACTCTTATTGGAAAATACAATCACTTTCGCTAATGAACAAGCGTCTAAGTGGGAATCTGAATGGACAATCAAAGTACAAGAGATTATCAATAAGTCCATAGTAGAAGAATGAATTAAAATGCTACATCGTCTGAAGGAAATGGAAGAAAGAAAAAGAGACGATATATAAAGGAATCTCTACTTCCTTATCATCACATATTCAAACAGCCTTTGATGAAATCTTAGAAAAACTTAAGAACCAACCTGGACCTTTATCAACACAAGATTAAAACTATTTTCTTTTTATTTGTTTTGTCTCATGTTTGACTTCATAAATGTAAATATTCGTGTTTTTTTTTACACATATGTTTTTCTTACTCTGTTGAAATGTCAATGTATTTGCTGGAATTCATATCCACACTTGCACTAATCTATGACGAATACAATTGTTTATATTTGAGTATTTTGGTTGCTCATAATATTCTCGTGATATCTGGATATAATAAAGAATCTTGTGAATTGGTTTTTTATTTATCAAAACCAAGCTTAATTGAACATCTTTTTGGGTTATGGGGTAGATTATTCCAGAGATTATCTCTATCTCAAATGTCACCCTTTCTTGAGAAAATCTCAGAACATGATGATCTAATTTCTGGTCTAAGTGATTCAACATTACAAAACCTTTCGTACACCTTACAAAATTGTTGTCCCCCATCCAACACCCTTGTCCAGAAACACTTGGTTAACCTTCTTCAAGAAACTCTTTTTGACAATGACAAAAAAGGGAAAAAGTAAAAAGATGAAAATAACTTAACCTAGAAAAATAAAATATCAAGGAAGACACAACCTAGGGAAGAAACTCATTAAAAGAACCTTGAAAAGAAAAAAAGATTGCGCTAAGATAATTTATCTGAATGAAATAATATTAAAAGAACAATAATAAAAGAAAGTAGTTTGATTTAATGACTGCTCAAAATTTCAAACTTCAATATCTACTTGCTTTATTTCATGTGTGCTTACATTGCAAACTTATGAGTTGTTACGGTTATATATGATTTATTTTACTTGTATAGTTTTTGTCATAATAAAAAAGGGGGAGAATATAAATATACCAGACAATCTATCATCCATCAGACTAAGAGTCTAAGAGTTTTGATGATAACAAACACTCTAAGATGTGTTGTGGTTTATAACTATGTTCATTCATGTACAAAACTATTACAAAGATTATATTAGACGATCATGAGAGATCAGCAGATGTTATGACCAAATAGTCGCTAAATGGAACACATCACACAATGCAATGTGATAAATGAAATGTCAGTTGTTGCAGAAAATACATGCTAGATTGTCTCAACAAAGGAGAAAGATGATATAACACAAAATGTAAAATACCATGTCAATTATCCATCACAAACGATGACATTGAGCAAACAAAAACGCGTTAAACGAAGTCTTAATTGAAAGAATTAGACGATGTCTCAAAGGAACTTTCTAGATGATGTTCAAACTTGTAAGAGCTATACAAAGGTCTCACAATCATGGTAGACGATGTCTGCAAAAGAACTCAATGGATCAAGCATCTTATATAATGTTAGAGAGAGTTAAGACAATTGACAAACGATGAAAGATTAGGAATGCCTAGGATGAAAAGTCATTCGTGAGAGACAATGATGTGCGTTGGACGATCTTCAAAGGGAAGTTCATAAACTTAACATTTTCATTCTATATATATTCAAAATGATAATCAAATTTTTTCTATACTTGTTTTGATATTAAGAATTCATTTCAATAATTAAATCAAAATAAACCGTTGAAATCGAGAATAGAACGTGTTTGCAAATTAATTTGAAATACATGAAACAACTGATTTTGTGAAAATACATGTGCTTTAATGTTTCGAGAAAGAAATATATTTTTCTAAGTGATTATAAACTGATTTTGAATACAACTATGCTTTATTGATCTCATTCAAGTCTATATAAGAAAAGATTTTGAAAAACATAGTATATGTTTTATTATGTATTAAAGAGTTTTTCGAATTATATGTAAACCAGATTAAATCTATTTGTGCTTAAATGTTTAATTTAAGTTAATCTGAAAAGTCGTGATAATACAATTTCTGAATTAATATCTAAGAATAGAAAGTATTGATAATTCAAAGATATTCAGAAAAATTATTTTCAGCAATACTCATGCTTTAATATAAAGATTATATTGATTGTTGAGATTCACAAAGGGTTTCTAAATTTGTTTTAGGAATTCAAAGACACGTATAAAGTCAATATTCAAAGTTTCCCTACTCAGCGTGTGATTGAAGAAACCATGAAGCTAATGAGTGAGATCTGTGAAATCAAGCATTAAAGCTTCATTCAGTCATTGCTCAGAGGAAAAACATGCAATGGATTTACTCTAAAAGCAATCATGTGGCAAATACGTATTCAGAACTCATATAAGAACATTCCTAATTCAACTTCTTATACAAGAATGAAAGGTATTCAATATGAAGAAGTGGAGAATGTGATTCAAGATTTTCTATATCAAATTTTAGATAAATCACAAGAAGGGAAATAATTCAAAGAACTTCAATGAAATATCAAATGAAGATGACGTGAAGATTACTTCAAAGAAAACATTTCCTAACTCATGTGACAAAGATAATTGAAGATTCTGTCACAAAGCGTTGAAGGGTTAATGTTCAAATCAAAAGATTAAAAGGAAACAATTCAAATTATTTCACACGCTCAAGGACGCACATGATTCAATCAAAGCATAAGTTATCATATTCAGCATCTGATGAGAATAAGATGATGAACAATGCACACCAATAAAGGAAATAATAAAGATACTCATGATTACAATATTGAAGTATCAACGGTTACATTTGTACTAAAGAAGAAACAATTCAAAATACATTAAAAGTCCAAAGCGTATAGTTTAAAGCATCGATATCATCTGAAAGCTATATAAATACCTTGAAGATGAAGAAGATACATACATAACACCACAAATATATAACACGAACAAAATCTATAGTGTGCATAATCTTACTATGTTCATATTTCATACTTGTTGTTTAGAGCACTTATACTTTAGGGAGTGAGTCATACATTGTAAATCCTTCCCTATGTGTTTATTTTTGCTCTTTATTGTTGCTCTTTGTACCGCCCTGGTAGTCGGAAGTGATGACGTGGCAGCAAGCTATTATGTAGGCGTGTTAAGCAGGGCTCATGGCTGGCAGAAGGGAAGGAAGTCGGGGGGCTCGTGCAGTCACCAGTTATTAAGTTGGCGTGCTCCGATCTCTAGCATACCTAAACCGGCGGTCACCAGGTATGAGATGAAGTCGCCGGATGCAAACCCAGACGACCTAGTGGTTAGAGATCGCCGAAAGAAGGACATCGCCGAAGGATCAGGGAGGTTTGTTCCAGGTTTTCGAAGCAGAGGATGAGATCGTCAGGTGGTCATTCCCTAGCTAACCAGAGGTTACCAGAGGTTGAGGTCGGGGAACAGCTCGCCTGAACATGCACGATGAAGCAAGAGAAGTAGGGCGGCCGGCGAGACCACAGGGAAGGTGTGTATGAAGGCACCCGTACTCGCCACGTAGAAGGGATCACGCTCCAAGGCAGCTATGCGCTGAGTTGTTTCATGCATAAGTAACTTAGCCAAAAG
>Ga0123342_1010534_pt1 | contig 10538 bp, 5 predicted proteins | sample Turbeawhitnodule_FD_89960 | JGI IMG/M metagenome (GOLD analysis project Ga0123342, IMG submission 89960) | Root nodule microbial communities of legume samples collected from Mexico - Turtle bean Mexico white nodule | ecosystem: Host-associated > Plants > Roots > Nodule | place: Mexico: Nepantla... | reverse complement strand
TAAAAACTTGTGTGCCTTGTCTTCTCATCCCTGCACTCATTTCTGGTTTTTGCTTAATTCTGTCAAGAACTAAATCTGTTCTTTTGAAATTGAATCTGTTAATTCTGGGTTTAAGTGAAAACTATTCTTCCTGATTTGTTAAAGTTTTCTGATTATAAACAAGGCTGCTGCATATAATGGTTTAAGTGTTTTGTGAACAAACTGTCCATTCATTAAAATCTGAGAAAGAATCTTTCCTCTAAAAACCTTGTGTTGAGTATTTTTGGTTGATTTCCAAGCATAGTTGTATTCTACATCCTCACAATATTAAGCTGATCTGGTTCTGTTATAATTCTCTGTTGATCACAATTTTACATTGAACAAAATTCAAATTGTGCCAAGACTGCTCTTGAAGAATCAATCTGTTTCATGTAAAAACAATCTGTTCTTTTTGCCTCTGGAATACTGAAAAAATTGTGTGTTCTTGCGAAAATTTTATAAGTTCAATTCACCCCTCCCCTCTTGAACTTAGACACTAATAGACCCCAACAAATGTATGTTAATTGTTGTCATATACCTAAGATGGTATGTTGAGCTAGTTTGTAGTTAGTAGTATTAAGCACTTTAGCTTATTATTGAAAAAATATACCCTTACTTCATTGATTAAGACATCAGACATTGAGAAGCTGAGAATTTTTATACCACTGGGACATATCTTAGATGTATAATTATTTATTTCGTCGAACTTATCCTCACATATTCATGCGTAGATCAAAAGTTCTTATAGTAGATCAAGTGGACGTGTTTAATATAAGTTTAATATAAGTGTTTCAGAAATGGTCTATTTCTATTCTTTATCTTATATCAATTTGAGCTTATTATAAATCTAAAATGTTTTGACATCAATTACATAAATTTTGTTGAACTTTGTGATGTAATTAAACTAGGATCAGTTGTGTATTAATCTTATTATATTATTTATCATTTTCTAGTATGATTGTACTTAACATGTGACATTTATGGTCCAAAGATATTTTTTGACGGACCTAAGACATTTTACTTTCCTATATCTATGTATATATTTCTTTCTTTGAAATTTCTTATGTTTGCACATCTTCTTTTGTTGATAAACTTATAACTAATTTTATGTAAATGTATCTATATAGAGGAATCCTAATGTATGTTCATTATTAATTTATATGAGGTGTAACACTCATTATTCAGTATTCTTTTAATATATAGTATTTTTATTATTATTTATTAATATGATGAGTTAGTTTTTAAACATAAGCTCATTTAAAACCAAATATGAAATATTAGAAGTTATAACATAATTTAATATATAAATATAACATAATGAGTTAATTTTAACATATACCAATTATTTTATTATTATTATTAGCAAAAAAACTATGCTCCAATATATGTATCCACATTTTATTATCTTAAAATAATACAATTTTAAAAATATATAATTTTTTAAAAATGGTATTAAAATATATTAAATTAATAAACTTTACAAATATATATAATTTTTTAAGGATAATATGAAAATAATATTTGTTGTGGTTATTTTTAAGTAAATAAATCCTGTAGTTATTTTTTAGTAAAGAGAAAGATTTCTCTGTCACGTAGTTTTTATTTATTAAAGAATAAAATTATTTAATTTCAAAAATGATATTAAAAGTAGTTACCACAAAAAAAGTGTTGACTAGTGAAAAATAGGTATTTCGTATCTCTATTATTTAAAAAGTAAAATTAATAATAACCATTAAAAATAAAAGTTAGAGGATAAGTATAATATATTGTCTTGTTGACAGATGTGTGTGATTTATAATATATTGTGTTTTTGAAGTATGTGGATAACTTTTAAAAAAAAATCTTTTTTTTTTAATTTTAAAATATGAGTAATGTTAAAATAGAAATATGAGAGGTGTAGATTCAAACAATAATTAATGATGAATAATTAATGATGAGATAGAAATTATTAGTGGCTATATAGTAATTAAATTAGAGATCATTTTAGAATATTTTTTTTAATTAGATACCAATTTAGAAACCATTTAACAATAATAGAAACTAATTTGGAAATCAAAATTTTTTCTAGTCTCTAAAATAGTCTATAATTTAGTCACTATATCAACTAATTATTTTTTTTCTCTAAAATTGGTTTCTATTTTATGATTTTTTTTAGTGATTATAGATAATAATTAAATAAATTTATTTTTATTTATTAAAAGATAAAATTGTTTAATTAAAATGTGAAAGCAAAAATAGTTAAAAAAACATTCGTCTATATAATTATTGTTGTTATTGTCTAATATTTTGCTTATGTTTATCTAACTATTTTTTTTTTGGTTTGATAATATGTTGAGGAACTTATTCAAGTAACATAACCAATAGTTAAAATTTATTAAAACTATCAAATTAATAACAAAAATGCATTCAATGAAGACTAAATTTACACAATTGTATATCAAAAGATAAACATGTTACTAATCTTCGTCTAGTTTCAAATCTTCATTGCATTAATATAAACTAGTAATGCACGTCATGTTTGAATTTAAAGTAACCTAAGGTTTGAAAATTAGTATTGGCTACATAATTTTCTATACGATTTCTTACTATTCAAACTATGTCACAGAAAAAATGTCAATTTTGGACGAAAGCATGAAGGGTAGTTGAGGTGGACTAAGATGAACATAAACGACAAGTGTCGTACCATGATGTTGAGTGTTGACTATGATTATGTTTGTATATTGTAGACGAAAGCTAGGATGAGGATGCACACTACCTTTAGAGTGGACCATGACTTATAATCCTTAGATTAATCTCATCTTAGAATTCTCAAAACGGTTTTTCCACACCATTTCCATGTGATTTTTTCTTCTCCACATTTCTACAATGGTCACCACCATCACAATAACTATGTCCAAGTTTACCATTATATATTTTTTCTTTGCATCTTTTTAAGATAAGTTGTATGACATTGTTAACTTTTGTGATTGAGTAATTCTTCGTTGAGCATATGGTACTTTACTAAAATATAATGTAAGAAATCTTTATATTCTTGATGTATTAGTACAACTTACAATGTCATCGAAATTTGAAATTTAATATTTACACAATATATTAATAACTCGATACTATATGTTGAGCATAATGGAAGGAACAAACAGAAAAATTTTGACGAATTTCGGAGAGACCACACAAACTCGTGAATTTCAGAGAGATGCAAAGGCCATCAATGTCTCTCTAACGCTTTGGGAATCTATTTGAGACATCCACAAACAAAGCACACATGAGAAATTAGGGTAAAACTGAATTAGGAGAAGAGAAAGATTATAGAACCTGAACTTAGGGAGAAAGGGAGAGAGGAAGATGTGAGCAAAAAACACGAGCAAGAATATTTGTGGAAACAATGTTGGTGGAGGAAAGGAAAGGTGAGCTAGTAAGAAAATAAAATTCTAAAAAATTTTACTATGAGAGGTGTCATATTAAAAGATATAAAATATATTTATTATGATGATTCCTTTGATAAATGATATAATAAATTCTCTTATAATTACCAATGTGCAACTGCTTCACATATTATGATAGGTAAAATATAACTGTTATAATAAGTCGTCATTAAATGTATTTTTTGTATTATTGATGTTTAATATTATATTAAAAATATTACTTGAGATATTAAGATTTATGTTTGATAAAATTATTTTATCTTTATTTCAAACCATAAACCCTAAATTTTAGTACTTAAAATTTTTTTTAGACATTTTTTACATGGACATATATCAAGTAAGGAGGGTAATAATAGATTAAATTTATTAATAGAATTTTCTTGAAAACTCTTCAACAAAAAAGAGGATTAGGATTTGAAGAAGAAAAGGCAAAGTCCCATGCATCTTACCACCACATTGCATAAAATGCGTCTAAGCATTTCAAAACTAACAAGAAAGACTCAAGTCCATTTGGTGACCTTAGTATGAAGAAAATACTTGTCATGCTACCTGGATAGTGTGAGCTCATGACATATGAAGAGTGAAATATTTGTGTTCCTATATTAAGACATAAATGGTCTAATACATGTATAAAAGCACAGACCATCTCTTAGTGAAAAGTTTTCATGATTAAAAATATAATTAAGTAATCAAATTAAATACATTCTATGAACATTCTAATATGGACATTCTAATATGTCTACTATTTAGCATTGTTAGTATTAAACTTCTACTTTATTATATGCTAGAAAATCTATCACATATTAAAGAGTATTAAATGTAACTTGATCTTAAAAGTTGCATAAATTTATCTTTTATACCTCTAAAAGAAATATGTATTTGATAAAAATATTCTTGTTTAAAATCAATATAAACATAATAGACAACATCCAATGCACTGTTTCTATATATAAAAAGAAATTATTTTAGCAATGTTAAAAATTTATATACTTAAGGAATCAGTTTATTCTAAAATCATTTGAAAGTAAGAGAAACATAATTCAAGCAAAATTAAAAGGAAATATATTTATAAAATATATTTACACTATTTTCGTTCTCAAAAAAGTTTACTTAGAAACTCATGGATTTCTCCGAATGTCACTTCTTCTTTGTCATTTCTTCAAGTCTAGGATGAAGAATTAGGCAGACTTTAAAAGAGGTATTGAATAGAGTCTTAAGAATTTTTCTCATGGAGAGCTAGACCATCTAACAAATATTGTTTATTACTACAAGACAACACAATAGATTTATATTGGTTCACTCATAACTCTTAGGCTACATCTAGTTCTCCCTTAAGTCAAAATAGAAAAGGTTTTATTAATAAAAAAATTGATTATAAATGAGCACACAAGTCACCCCTGACTATCATGATTCATGAGTACATAAACCATTATTATTTGTCATTTCTTAAACTCCTCTTGAGATTGAGAACTCAAGTATTCTAACTGTCATTTTTGGATATAAAACAAAGAATATTTTATGAAAGGAAGATAATTGTCAAATAGTGAATTATTTTCCAAATAAAAAAATAAGCACAAAGCATGAACAAACATTTTGCGTAGAAGCACAAAGCATGAACAAATTTTTTTGTAGAAACACTAGATGACTACATACTAAACCATTTCCGAAGAAGCATCGAATGTATGAAGAGTTAGAAGACCTTGGTGTTAATGGATGACTGCAATGTACCATTGGACACCTAAAAGATCATTTACCTTAAAGACTAACTTCATAGCATTCAAAGTAGATCTTAACAGACACACACAACCTACTCTATGAGTAATGTATAATCAATTCAGTGTGGTCAGTATGGACAACATAATTTCTCAAATAAAGAATGTCCTTTTCCACAATAGAAGGAGTATAATAGTGAAGTGTCAATATAACATCAAACTTTTTTTTTAGAAAGCTTTGTCTCAAAGGACAATGCAGAAGCACGATGCCACAACAACTTTTTTATGCTTATAAATAGAATCTTTCTATGCATATAAAAAAAATTATGACAACCAAACTGCTTAACATGCAATTCTTATATATTATTTCATTCTTTCAAAGCTTCTGAGTGCATAGATGAATAATCTCATAGATGATTTTGTAAAAGAGAGTTCTTACATGTAAATATTTCACTTGTGTGAAGTCATCTCTTAGAACAAGGAATGATTGTATTTGACACTCACTAGTTTTAAGTGTGAACATTATAAACAAAATTCTTTTATTTTATAGCCTAGACAAACTTTGTGTTCTTGTGTTTAAACTTAGGGAGAGTTTAGAGAATAGCTTGAAGAGACTTTGTGTACTCTAGTAAGGTAGTGAGAATATGATGTGAACCTTAAGAGGTTGGGAGAATCTTGATCAACTCAAGGAGCAATAAGAAACTCAAGAACCATGGAAGAACAAGAATGCAATGAAAGAAACTCCTTGATTTAATGATTCTTATGATTGCATTCTTCCAAGAGTCACTTAACAAGTAAAAGAAGATAAACAAAGAAAGATTGCACAAGATATATTATACTAGTTCAAATCAACAAGATCATACATCCAATCTCAACAATTCAACCTTAGAATTGTTAGTTTCACTAACTTCAAAAAGTGATTACAATACAATCAACTCTTGAACATTCCCAAAAAAACCATTATCAACTATTTTCAAACAACCAAAGTCATCTCCAACAATATACATACATCTCGATTAGATAAATCTTATTCCAAAACATTTGATTGACATGTGTCCCACCTAAATAATTAAGCATGATAAAGGAGATGTATTACAACTAAACACACCATAAAACTGCAATTAGGATTCACTTGAACAAAGTTCTATACATATATAGACCCACTAAAACTAGTATAAATAGGGAGTTCACATGTTAAAACACTTTTGATTGATTCCTTATAATTTTCTACTTTTGAACATCAAAACTACTGTAAAATTGAAACTTAAGGAAAATTAAACTTAAGCACGAAGCATCTATAGAGACCAAATTTGATCAAGAAATAAGAATTAAAGATAGATATCTTATAAGATGATCTCAACCGTGTAAGAACAGACATGAATATTTTCATGTGGCTTTAACGTGTATCATCTTCTATTCTCTTAAAGGAGTTGCATCTTAAAAAATAATAGAGAGAAATTATTATTTTTATTTTGTTGATGAAGCAGAAAAGAAATCACTGACATAACTTTTATGGAAAATGTTCCGTTGAATATTCCATGTTATTCAAAACGTAGAGAAAGAAAAAAAATGATAAAAACTAGATATAAAAGATAATAACGTGTGATATAATAAATGCTTTTTTATATAATAATAGCAATTTTAAAGTTTGAACTTGAAATTTTATGCAAATTACTCAAAACTTTTACTAGTAATCCACCATTTATGAATTTCTTTTACAATGAGTATGTTATTAGTAATATAATGTGAAAAATGTGTTATTTTTTATTAAAAAGAAATTTCTATCAAAAACAATTTCATATTTTTTAAAAATGCAGAAAAATATTATTACTCGACAAAATAAGATTAACTACCTCTACTAAAATCCTTCCCATCCAATATATTTCTTCATTTACTAAACTTATTAAATTTAAATTTTTGAATTCAATAGGTAATAAGTATTTAGTAGGTGTTGTAAATGATAATGTTTATGCATTACCACTTAATTTTTATTTTATTTTATAAGCATTTTGCAACAAAGTCTGTGATGTGAGTATTATTCTGTGAAATTTGGGTCAAAAGGAAGAAACCAGCTATCGCAAAAATAGACTTCAAAGTCAACGTTTGCCCTTTTTAAATTTCCATACACTTTCCAATGAATTATTATATCATACAATTTCACGTACGTCACGTCTCTTCATTCTCCATGCGTGAACACAGTTGTTAAAACAATACTTTAACAAAATATTTTTATTTATTTATTAATAAAATGAAATTGGCTGGCAAAAAAAATCAGTAATAAAATTATATATATCTATATATAATATTTTTATAATATTTAGATGATGTCTTGTTTATGTAATGATCTTTTAAATGAATCCTTCTATAAGGTTTTAATTTAATTTTTGTGACTTTCATTATACGATTATTTTTCTTTGTCGTTTTCATTTATTTTAATAAACTAATTTTTAAGATATATTTTTTTATTAATACTTTATTTAATTTATGAGAAGATATATTTTTAAGTAATTGTTAAAAACTACATTATTTATGATAAGAAGTCCACTATAAAAGTTATGCAATGAAATTATAAATTAGATAGCATGATGTGAAGATAGAAGACCAACCTCCTTAGAAGTACAAACATAATTTAAAAGTATAAATTAAAAATGACTATTGAAATATATTGTTAGAAGTTATATAATAAATTTTAACACATAAAATTAAAATATCATATATTTTTTCTTCAGAAACAACAAACTACAAACCTAATACTTAGAACTATAGTTTAATTTAATATGCAAAAAAATAAGTATCATATTGATTTATATTCGAAGTTGATTAGTTTTTGCAACTACAAGAAAAAAAATGTATAAATTATGAATTAAACTGCAATAAGTAATGTTCTATTATAATATAATGTTAATTGAATTTTTACTCTTAATACAAATAATTTTTTTATAAAATAGTAATAATTTGTTGAGATATCATTTTTAGGTTAAATAAATTTTTATTGTTTCTAAAAATTAGTCTGATTGAAATTGATTCCTCCAAAAAAATTGCTGTCCAACATTTAATACATATATTAATTCAATTTTATAATAACTATCTTAATTTTAAATTAGCAATACTAACATATTTATTTTGAAAGTGTTATATAATAACATATATCTAAATATCTTATCAAAATAATTACATGTAAAAAAATGTGAATTTAAGAATAATAAAGTTAATGTAAACTAAAACAATTTAACATTTTAAAAAACTAACAATTTTAATAAATATCAATTTTTAAAGTAACCAAAACTTATTTTTAATTTCAATTCAGTCTATATATAGTATTACGTGTAAATATTGAATTGCAATATACTACTAATTCAGAATTTTAATTCACTTATTACGTATAAAGATTGAATTGCAATAAACTAACATGTGAAATGAGAACTTTCACTAAATTTTTCGTATAAGAACTCACTTCAAAATACACATATAGTGTGAGGAATAAACATTAATTAATAAATTAATAACTATGTATATATGGGTGGAATGTACACGTGTCCCAATACTTTTTAAAATATTAATGGAAGAAAAAAAAATGATAAATGTAATGACATTTGTAAGAAGAAGCTTCAGTCATAGAAATTTTTTGGCTTACCTTCTCTATCAAGATATGACTCACTTTATTTATAATACACTTAATTTTCTTTTCTTATTATTAGTGTTAAACATCACTCTCCTAACACTTTTTTATATATACTTTGCACAAACATTCAGATAGCTTTTATCCTTGTTCATACTTTTTATTTTGCAAGTTTTAGGAGATATATCTTTGAATGATGAATATTGAAATTATACTTATATTTTAAAAATATAAATATAAATTTAATTATTTTGTTATATTTTTAAAGAAAGCTAAGGGTTCAGATTTTTTTTTTGTCATTGCCACTCTTTTAGCTTTTTGTAAAGTGATTTTTTGTTTATTTTTCTTAATAAGTTTTTGGCAATTAGGAGGAGATTAAATTTAGGTTTTTTTAGTCAATTAAAATTTGATTTTGAATAAATTTCTCTTTATTTTTAAATATTTTTTTATCTTATATCTTTCTGACTTCTTTTATAGACGTTTTGGATTCACGAGTTCAAATAGGTTAAAATAATTTCTTATTAGTGTTTTGGTTCTTAGTAGTAGCTTTTTTTTGTTTTTCTCAAAAGTTGGTGTTTTTTCATTTATTATCTTATCTTGGATTGTTATTGTTTAGAGAACAAACAACTATAAAGAAAGGGAAGATAATTCGCGTTTTTGAATTTTTTTGAATGAATTCATTGTGACTTTAGATGTATTGAATGATGCATATGAATACAAATAATATATATTTGATTGTGAAATATTAAATAATTAAAGTGATTTTGTTAAATTATTGTGTTGTTTTGAACTTTTTTTAGTATTGAGAAACATATCGAATGGATGTCAAGTTGTACAGTGATGTCTAATATGAAAACTTTTATTAAAAAAACATACTTGAAATAAACAAGAAATTTAATGAACTTGTGTATAAATGAAGTTACATTTGGTGCTTAAAAGTAATATTAAAGTTTACAATTTGTTTATTATGATTTGATATCTTTTCTATAAATTTTATTTTCTTTGTTTGCTCTCAACATGTCTCCTAAGCATCGAACTGGTTGATCAATCGGTGATGATAATTATTGTAGTACAAAGCATTATCGTTTAAGTGTTCAACGAGTTTCTCAAGTTATTATCTTGAGTGGATTGAGATTACTATGATGATACTGATATGTGAATATTAAGCTATGAGACTCTATGATTTCCAAGTTTTATGATACATGGAGTCATCTAGATGAATGCATTAGGTGATGAAAGTCCATGGAGGTTTCTACTATCTAATTAGGAATGAAGAGTCATTGATAAATAATAAGATATGCATAATACTTTACTGCATATATGAGATTTATACCATAGTGGATATATTGCCAGACATACCAAATATTTATAACATGTGTTAGTCTTTGAGTCTGAACTTAATATTAGTTTTCCAGAAATAATCATTTAATATACATGTGTTGTTGATTATGGGAACTAACTGGTATGCTTGATGTGTAAATATTGTTGAAGATGGTTGCTGCCCCTTCAAGATTGTGTTTGATGAAGACTTCTATGTATATTTCATTTGTATTTTGCTTTGCTTTAAGTGTGTCTTAGGTAGTGCTTAGAGGTTGTCTAAGAGTGGGCTTTTTGCTGAGTAACTCACCTCATAACCACTGGCCTTGTGATAAGAACAAGCATAAGTTTTCTTAAACTGTTTTTCACATGTTTTACAAAAAACACGTTTACTGCATAAAAATAAATCTGTTCTTTTCTAAATAAACAGATTCATTTTTACACTGATGC
>Ga0123342_1010533_pt1 | contig 10540 bp, 7 predicted proteins | sample Turbeawhitnodule_FD_89960 | JGI IMG/M metagenome (GOLD analysis project Ga0123342, IMG submission 89960) | Root nodule microbial communities of legume samples collected from Mexico - Turtle bean Mexico white nodule | ecosystem: Host-associated > Plants > Roots > Nodule | place: Mexico: Nepantla... | reverse complement strand
ATTACCAGTTGTCATCAATGCGGATTTAAGTACAGCAGGAGACCAGCTGGGATGAAATGATTTGACGTAAACAGCTGTTGCAGTAACATGAGGGCATGCCATTGAAGTTCCAGATATTATATTGAAATACGATGTTCTATTATCTCCTTTAACTGAAGAAATAGGAGAAATTGGAGACCATGCAGCCAGAATATCAACTCCTGAAGCTGCTATATCAGGCTACACCATCAAGAGATAACTTATATATAAGCAAATGACCTTGAATCGGTTGGATTGATTGTATATTATACCATGAAGTTACCTTAAGAATGTTTGGAGTGATCCTATTTGGACCTCTTGATGAGAAAGGAGCAATGTAAGGGGCTCTTGAGTCTTTTCTTTCGTAACTCTTGGATATGATGGCTGTTGGATTACTACAAATCGGTGACATGACATATAAATTAGTTAAAGACTAGCTGAGCAAAATTTTATACCACTTATGTATGTATAATCTTTCATGTATTAGATTTTTTTTTATCAGCAACAAGTAAGATGAATTAAAATGATATTTCAATAATATTCCAATTCGTATAAAAAATAAAAATACTTAGAACACAACATAACAATCTACATCTATACTAATAAACTAAACGAAATACAACCTGTGCTACAACACCAAAGACCAGCAGAGGGCTAGCTTTTATTATCTTTTGATGAAAAGTTCTGTACCTTGTTGACTTTAAATAATTATATACGGATTGCCCATCATTTAGGTTAATGTGAAGTGTTGGCAATGCAAATACATCTGCGACAACTAAAGGTGATGTACTTGTGAATATAACACCAGCAGCCCCAGAAGCAAATCCCAGACGGAAAGAAGAAGTATAGCCTTCACACAAAACAATTCTCCCACTCACCAAAGCTCCATTCAAAGAATTGTCACGACAAAGCCTAAGCAATGTTAATGTTAGAATGAAGTTTTGAATTGTAATAGAAAGATTAGAAACAAATTACCAAATAATAAGGCTAAATTACTTTGGCAATTCCTTTAATTATTTATAAAATTCAATTTCTCTCTCAATATACTACAAGAAACTAGTTAAATAAAGATTAATTATAAAAATAAAAACTAATTAGTTATTATATTAACTAAATTAAATATTATTTTAAAAATTAAAAAAATTACTAATATATAAAGTAATTCTATTATTAATTAATATTTTATAAATTAATATCTAATTAGTTACCAACTAAATAGATTTAAAAGAATTATTAAAGGTTTATAATTTTATTATATTTAAAAATCAAAACTTGAATTTTTACAGTTTATTATAGTGACATTTTTCTATGATGTGTAATTTTTATTTTTTTAAATAAATTTTAATATTATTATAGTGATGAATGTTTAAAAAAATCTTCACTATTTTGTAAAATTAAAAATTTCAATCGTTACAAAGTGTTAACCATTAATTCAATATTGCTTCTTTAACTCTGTCAACTTGAATAGATTAAAAAAGAGCATTGAATATTTAAAGAAAATCAAGACATCCTTTAAAATAGAGAATGTATATAAAAATTTATAAATAAAGAAAGAAAGTAAGAAAAGCAATTAAAAAGAGATATTGGTAAATGTTGGTACCTGGATTCGGAACTATTAAATCCAGGAGCTGGTACATCTCCACCATAAATTAAAGGGTAACCATTAGTCTGTGTTGGAATAAATGTATTCACTGAAACTCCCTGCATATATTGAGACAAATCTTTTGTTACTTTTTTTAATATTTTAAAAAATAAGTAAAAGAATTTAAAGGGATAATTACCTGGATGACCTGGCCATTGCCCAGTTTGAGATCAGTGAAAAACTTTCTGTCTGTAGTGGTTGCAGCCACAGAAAGGAACCAGGGTGCAAGATTCACCATTGTGTAACGATTTGGACCCAAATTGTCTGCAGTTTTAGAAGTTAATATGCCACTCTTCATTGCATGGTAAGCTCCTATTGCAATGTCATCTTGAAAATATTCCAGGTGTTGGACCTTTGTTGGTCCCACTGAAATAGAAATAATATCAACACCATCCGCAACGGCTGCATCAAATCCTGCAAGAATGTCAATAGTCTCACAACCCTTTGTCCAACAAACTTTATACACAGCAATGCGTGCTGAAGGAACTCCTCCTCTTGCTATTCCTGACCCAAGCCCTAACAGATTTGCATTGGGAACACGGTTTCCAGCAGCAGTCGATGCACAGTGAGACCCGTGACCACTAGTATCAGTTGGAGATATGATGTCCTCTGGCGTGAACACACCCCCCATGCGAAAATATCTTGCTCCAATTACTTTGCTGCAAACAAATCATGAAGCAAGCATTCATAGATAAGTAATTTAATGGTTACTTTTATCTTTTAATAATTATTACTTTGAAAACTTTATTACTTAAGTTTAGGTCTATGTGTTCGGATCCACGTTGATTTACTATTTGAGTTCGTTCAAATTTGACATGAAAAAATTTAAAATGTGAGTTTAAAAATTGAAACCAGACATGGTGTTTTTGCATGTGTGGTGTTGCATGTTATAAGAAACATTACTTACTTATTGCAAGTGAAGTTATTGCATGTTCCCTTCCATTTCGGTGGTGGTGGACCAAAGCCTCCATCAGTAAAGCTATTGGAATTAGAAATCCAAATTCCACTATCGATTACCCCAACAATTGTGTTACCTTCTACATTTGTTCTTGGGACATTTTCAGGGAAGTTAAGGAAGTCCCAGGACCTTGATGTTTGGACATTGTAGACTCTATTTGGAATAACAGAGACCACACCATCCACTCCTGTCCAAAAATTTCAAATTTTCAGAAATCATAATTAGAGTTACACATAAACTGACAATCATATTAATGTAGGAATATGACAAGAACCAAAACCAAAACCAAAAATAAATTTATGAATAAAGCAAAAAGCTGATGAAAATGTGATTTGAGCTAATAGACACATGTATAATTGGAATATTTCAAGTACTCAGTTTATTAATATATTTTAGTTCTTTTTTTGGAAAAAAAAAGAATTACCTTTCATTATTTCTGATTCTTCTTTGGTTAGCCTCCCACAAATCCATTGAAAGTCTTGTAGCGGTGCAGCAAAGTATCAAATACAAATTTGCTGGATGGATATATATGTCATATGGAATTTTAATCAAGTTAGTTAAAAAAATTCATATTCTTGATCGACAATAAGTTTAAAATAGAAGAATTGCTCTCTTTTTAGAGCAATTTATTTCTTTGTTTTTCTATTCAGTCTTCCAAAATAGCATTTAAGTAAAACAAGATTCTTTGTATTTAGAAATGTTAGACAGACAATAATGTTAAACTAAGCCTCAATTGTGAGTGAAAATCTATTAAGTGAATTGAGTAGAAACAATTAAGGCTTATGAACCTGCCGATGACACTTTGAACCATACTGGTGTGAAATGAGTCTGTGATTTCCGTATCCTTTGGATATACTCCCATGTATACTATGTAAATCTGTAGTATGAACAAGATAAATTAAAAAATATAAAATATAAATTTAAAATAATAGTCCCACTAAGTGAATTTCACGTTGATGCTCAAACATTGAAAAAATGTTTAACCTTGCATAAAATAATTTTTAGGTTAATTTGTTCATGTTTAATATAATCCAAACTCTTCTTGAAAGTAATTCAATATTTTCTTTAAAAAAATGCATTATTAGAATTATTTTAAAAAATCATAAAAAGATAAAAACCTAAGAGTAATTTATGGAAAAATATGACTTCTCACACAGATAGAAGGAATGTGAAATTAGTTGAGGAAAAAAATAAAGTAAAAAGTAAGATTGTACAAAAGATATTATTATATTTATGTAATATTTATGTAAGGAGAAACAGTTTGAATTGTTAGGTCAAAAAATATTGGATATATATTATTTACCTCTCGGTCATCTTTAGCGAATGAAGGAGTCAGTAGCATAATGCATCTAAGAATTTGAAGAAGATGCGACAATCCTAAAGACTTCATCTTTCGCTGATAGTAATCTTGATTAATTGATGAATGTGTTTTTTAGATCTTTCAACCTGTGAGTAAATTAATTTATTATGTTAAGTGTATATTTGAAACACATAGCACAATGCTCATATACTAAAATTTGATATTGGAAATTGTAAATAAATAAATATATATATATATATAATAAATTGAAAATGAAAACAGTAACAAAGTAGATTAGCAAGAATTGCACAACAAATTAATTTTAATATATATTAGTAATGCATAACAAAGTGATTGGATAGCTATACAATGTACTAAAAAGTTGGTTTTGTGATTTTTTTATTTATTTTTAGATCACTGTTTATTTTATCAATTATGGTGGTTGAAGTTGAGTTAAATTGGATAAGTTGGTGAATATGTCCAATCTATTATTTTATTGAAAATTTGTTCTTTGACACATTTTACACATTTTTTTATAAGAAAAAATAATGAAAAAATATGAATTAGTGAAAGGGTGACTCAATCCTAATATAGAAAATAAGAAGAATATAGAATTCCACTCTCCAGTTTATCCTAAACTTCCAAGAAAAACTACTTACATATCCTTATTCCAAAAATTAGTAATGAGGTTCGTCTTTAACAGCAGTCAAGATATATCATCACATCAAATTACAAAATGCAAACAAACATAATCAATTCACCAAACATTAACCTTCAAAAGTAAATAACCTTTTTTTATCTTCTTTAAAAAAAACACAACACCTTAACATACCTCGAACACAACCAATACAAAATAAGTATATAATTTTTGTATGACACAATTACTCTCGAAAGAGTGATGTTATTATAATGTTAGAGGCATTTTACATAAAATTTTAAACTACTTTAAATTTTTTCCTTTAATTACATGTATGTTAAATTTCAAATGAGATTAACTTTTCGCTATGATTTTAAATTATTTGAAAAAATGGAGTCTTCAATGCAGCATGTATGTTGGTCACATATGCATACTCTCAATATGGTCACTAAATCTACTTCTTACTATATATATTGTGTTGTTTAATTCTGTTCAGTTTTGTTTATCACATGCATGCTGGTAAATACATTAAGAGTGTCAACTATGGTAGTTAAATATACTTTACTATACATTATACATTGTGTGTTGAATTAGTTTTGTTCAATTATGTTCATCACATAGGTAGCCAAATAAACAGTAATAATGAATAGGAATACACAAGTGGAGTATCGGTTTATATTAAGAGTAACCACTCACAACAAATTAATAATTAAATTAATTAAAAGTAAACCAATAAAAATAATTAGGGATGATGTTGATGCTTAATATTTACTCAAATTAAGAGAAATCTATTATATATAATTACAAATTCATAACAAGATAATTATGCTGAAAAGTTAAATAACTTTGTATTAATTAATTTAAATACTGAATAAATAATAAATATAAAAAAGTATGATACATTCTACTGTTTTAGGTTACTTTTTCAAGCCAAAGCACTGACTGAACCTAATTGCATGGTTTGAAAAAAAAATCAAATACAATTTGATAAAGTTTGGTTTATGATAGTTTATAATTCAGTGGGTTTTCAATTTTTAAATTGAGGTATTAATGAAACAATAGAAATAGAGCATTGTTATATATATAAGCAGAGAACAGAAGCAATATTAGAAAAATAATAGGAGAAAGAGTTATAAATGAATAATGGAAATAGAAATAGAGGAGAGACATACTCAACTTAGTCTAACATATCTTGAGTGAGTAAAGGATGTCAATACACACACTCTATCTTAGCTTTAATAGCCACTAGATTCTTAGCTTTTATAGCCACTAGATTTGATGGCTTAAGGATCCACGTTTTGAACATTTAATTTTCAAGGAGAAAAATTAATATAATTGAACTTTTAAAAGAAAATGTATACACTCCAATAGAAATTGGAGTTTCATCATTGTTTTTTTTTATCAGCAATAAAATAAATAATTAAATAGGAACAATTTCAGGGGTGATCCAACCCATATACATAAATACCTGACAATAAACTCCAATTAGAACGCTTACCTACCAGTTTAGTAAAGGGGCTACCAAACCAATACTACCCAACATTACAGAATCAACCTTATACAATCCATAGGATTTAAAACCCAACTAGAATATGGGAAATAAGCAAAACAAGACTTTGCATGAATTCAAGACCATATCTTAACTTGCACCGAAGTGAACACTTCAGACACATCTGCCACTCCACTATTAAAGATGACTGAGTTCCTACAATTCCAAATTTCGCTCACAATGTCAACCCAGATTGTACCCCAAACATCGTTAACTGAAACAGAAGTCTGACTCATCCTTTGTGCAAAATTTGACTTAGGGTCCTTGTGAAATACAAACAACACTCCAAGCCACTCAAAGCACAGACACCAAATACGCCAAGTAAACATGCAAACAAAGAACAAGTGATACGACGACTCCTTCTCCTCCTCCCCGCACAAACAACACAAGGAATTTAGTAATATAACTATACTTCTTTATATTAACTTTTTTTGTTAAAATATTCATTAGAAGATAATATTGTTTTAACTGTTTAGTGTATTGAACAATTTTTTTCTAAAATATAATTAATTAATTAATATGTTTTAAAAAAATAAAGAAATCCTGGATTTTGAATTATATTTTCTATTAGAGTTGGAGTAATTTATGTCAATATTTGATGTAATTTTTTTAACACATGAAACAAAAATTATCATGTACAACTCAATTTTTAATCTGAAATAACACTTAATTGAAACATTCAGAATCCGAATTTAAGGCTTTCTAAGAATTTATTTATTAAATTTTTAATACATTACATATGAATTATATCCATATGTAATATTTTTTATTATTTTTTAAAAATTTGTTTTTAATTAAATTTTTAAATATTATATTATAATAATTTTTATTTTTTAAATTAAATTTTAAATATCTTATATATGAATTGGAATTCGTATATAAATATTTGTAAAGTAATAATTTTTATCTGTATATAATAATTGGTGTAATTTCAAATTTTTTTATAGTAAATTTAATGTGTAAAATGCCAATTATTTTACGTACGGATAAATTAATCTATAGGTATAGATCAATTCCTTCAAAATTATTCATGTGTCATGGTGCTAAATTTTCTACTGATTTGTTATACGGATATTGGGTGGGAAATTAATTTATATTTGCTTGTGAATAAATAAGTAGATAGTTCAAATTTATACACGTATCTAAATTCATACATAAATATCCTCAGATAAACAACATATTTTTATCTGTAGATCCTAATATCTGTAAAATAATATTAGGTAATTGTACAATTTCTTATAGTGATTAGATAAACTAGATTCTTGATAAAAAAAAACCGTAGGTAATTGTATAATTTCTTATAGTGATTAGGTCAACTAGATTCTTGATATGGGTAAGTGGACAATTCTTTACGAAACATTTCATTTTCCTTTTCTTCTTTTTAATTGTTATTTAAGGGATACTATTGTTGTGCAATTTGAAAGAACAAAAGAAGATGGAAAGATTTTTGTTTATCAGTAATAAAAAAATAAATAAATGAGAACTACTTTAGGAATGGTTCAACCCTTATGCAAAATACATAAAAAAATCAACTTCTAACAAATATCACCAAACTAATTAACAAAAGCCCACAACCCATACTAAAAAACCTAAAAAAAATTCAAGAAATCATCCTCATACACACCAAAGGTTCCAAACACCAATTAGAATAGGAAAACGAAGCAGAACAAAATTTTACAGAAATCCAAGACTTTGCACCAATGCCACACCCCTTTTGGAAATGATAAAATTTCTGTGATTCCAGAGTTCACTCACCACCCCAACCCAAATTGTACTCCACATAACATTAACCGAATCTGCAGACTCATCCTTAATTGAGCAAAGTTTGACATAGGATCAATGTGAGAAACAACGATACTCCAAGCCACTTAAAGCAAAAACACCAAACACGCCAAACAAAACTGCAATAAAAAAAACAAATGGCGGAAAAATTCTTCCTCCTTCCTACACAGACAACACAAAGAATTTTCAACCAACACCCCTCGTCTTTCCAAATTGACCCTAGTAACAAGCTTATTCTCCAGCACCCTCCAAGCAGTAAGTACAGCAGAAGGTACAACTTTGCACCTCCATAACTTACTAAATATCGGAGAAAAAACCACCTCGCAATCCTTCCTAACATGAATATAGGCAGAGTTAACTGAAAACGTTTGAAGACCCCAAACCTTTCAAACCCAACTATCCGCCTCTTCTGGAACCAACCTAGCATCAAGCAAAACCTGACGCAACTGATTCACCAAAAGCTTCTCCCAGTCGAAAAAAGATCTTCGCCAGGCTAGCTGCCAAACCCAAACACCGTTAGTCCAAGACCCAAACTCGGTCACATTTGCATCTTTAGCTGAACAGATGGAAACAGTCTCGGAAAGATTCTTAAAAACAAAGATTTTTCTAATAAGCACATTATCACGATAAAGGAAGTTAATTTATAATATCTACTCAGTTTGGGATATGATTAAATGTGTGGATTGTTGGATTGCTGAAATATAATGTAGGGTACAGAAAATATAAAATTAATGTGTATAATGGTTGGAAAATATAAAATATATGATATTCAAAATTGGTAGTTGGGACGATTTTAAATATAACATGTGGTAAATTTGATATTATATTATCTTTTAATTTTTGTGAAATTTGTTAGGCCGACATTGCTCAAGCAATGGATTACCACTGAAGAAGATTTAGAAACAAACAAATTTGAAAAAGAAGGTTTGGAAACAAAGGCAAAGCTGGATACTGAGTGACAAACCCCATCGTTTATGAAGGCCAGGGTATAGGACACCCGAATCATGTTGAAACCGACGTATGCATGCATAATGTTTATAAAAAAAACAAATCCATTTTTTACAGATCATTCTACGTGTCAAACTTTTCAATATTTTGGACCATTAAGGTTAAGGTGACAATTCAAGATTGAGTGGAACATAACAGAGAGGATATAATTTCCTGAATAATGAAGAGGATGTAATTAAAAATATTACAGAGAGGATGTAATTAAAAATATTACACAGCATTCTATATGTATTAATTACACTAATCCATTATTGGTTTGAAAAGTATTACAGCATGAATTTCTATCAAATGAATTGATGTAAATATTAAAAATAGAACATGTTCGCATAATTTTACAAAATTTAAATAAAATTTTGTTTTGATAATAATAAATTATAGCAATGATCAATTATGTAATCAATTAAAATAATTTTCAAAAAAAATTGTAAGAAAAGAGAGCAACACACTAAAGTAAGAAAGGAGGAAACTTAGGAAAAGCAAGTGAGACTCTATTCTTATAATATATAATATACCCATTTTGAAAATAAAGAGAGAGTAAAAGCAAGTTGTCCTAAATTAAAAATACAATACATTTCTAATTTTTAGAGTTGGCATATTTTTATGGTTATAACTACAATTTTCTTTTACACGATCAAATGAAAAACAAACTTTTATATTAAATAACTTCAAAATTATTTATTGTTTCATCCATTTCTTTTTTATCACTTTTTTTCATCCAAACAAAATATAAATAGAAAATAAGATATTCTTAAAAAAACCAATCCTCGTTATTGGTGATATATATATATATATATTTATTAAGTGAAGTAAATTATTTTTAATCTAAATTTTCTATTTTATTTTATACTAATAGCTCATATTAATTAAATATATATATGTTATTTTTTTTCTTAGAAAACAGTATTCTAAGATGATTTATGAATCTAAATCTATAGGTAAATTCGATATTATCCATGGATATTACCTACATATTTAAATTCATAGGTAAATTCATTATTATTTATAAAATATTATTCATTAATATGTAGATAAATTTAACATTATTTATAGATTATTACTTATAGATCTCGTAGGTAAATTTTACATTATCCACAAATTTTATATTAATATTTTTATTAACATTATTAATAATATTAATATTAATATTTATATTTATATTATTATTATATTAACACTATTAATAATATTAATAATATCGATAATATAAATAATATCAAGAATATAAATAATCTTAATAGTTTTGATAATATAAATAATATTAATCATATAACTAATATTCATAAATAATAACCATAAATAATAAAAAAAAAAGAATAATGAAAAAAAAAAAATATATATATATATATATATATATATGTCAGATTACTTTTGAATTTATCCATGGACTGAAGTTGGTAGATATTATTCACGGACTCAAACTGGTGGATATTATTTACGAACTCAAATTTGTTGATATTACATACGGACCGGAGATCCTATATTATATGTTGGAAAGATTGAGTTTTTGTGCTCAATGGATTCGTTGGATAAAGTGTTGTTTAGAATCTGCTTCAGTCTCTGTATTAGTGAATGGCAGTCCAACTGGGGAATTTACTCCTCGGAGGGGACTTCGTCAAGGTGACCCGCTTGCTCCGTTCCTCTTCCTT
>Ga0123342_1010532_pt1 | contig 10540 bp, 2 predicted proteins | sample Turbeawhitnodule_FD_89960 | JGI IMG/M metagenome (GOLD analysis project Ga0123342, IMG submission 89960) | Root nodule microbial communities of legume samples collected from Mexico - Turtle bean Mexico white nodule | ecosystem: Host-associated > Plants > Roots > Nodule | place: Mexico: Nepantla... | reverse complement strand
CGGATGGTGGGGGTACCTGCGAAGGCACTCCGACGCTCAAGTCAGTAAAGCGGGTGGTCAGCTCTCAGGTAGGTGAACAGTAATAAATGACATACCTTACTCCTTGGAATGTGTGCTATTTATGTTATTCTAATGGGCCTACTTTGCTGGGCCCGTTTATCGAGGTGGTTATTGCTTAGGGTTGCATTACCTAATTCTTGATGATGGATTAGCTTTATTGATCTTGGTTTGAGCGTTAATTGTAATAGGGTTCGGCCATCGGCCAAGTTCCCATGGTGTGGGTCTGCCATCGGCCAAATCCTTGTGGTTTTTGGCCGTCTCGGCCAAGTCTTCTAAGGTCTCGGCCTGAGTCTTCAAAGGTCTCGGCCTCTCGGCACAAGTCTTCAAAGGCTTCGGCCTCTCGGCACAAGTCTTCAAAGGCTTCGGCCTCTCGGCACAAGTCTTCAAAGGTTTCGGCCTCCCGGCCGGTCGGCCAAGTCTTCTAAAGTCTTGACCAGGTTCCCTTGATCTCGGTCAGGCTGACTCGGCATCGGGCAGCCAAGTGGGTCCCGGCCTCTCCCCGTACCGGTACAATAACAAACCAGGAAAATCCCAAGGACAAGAGACAAAGATTTTTTAATAGAAAAGATTTAAACAATGAGTCAATCAAACCAAATACATCAACATATTATATTATGATCAATAAAGAGTACAAGAAAGTCTTGTGCATAAACATGCATACAATTAACCAAGAGAAAAATGAATGTTTTTAAAATAGAATCGTTATTATGAACAATCTTTCTCCTTGTCCAAACCTCCCATCGACGATGCAACCAGTGAAAATGATGAACCACCCATGTTGAACCTGCTATAAAGAAATAAGCTTGGCTTGAGGATGCAAATTTGGAGTATGATGGGTATGAAAAAATCACAATGGTTTTACCTCATACCTCTTTGATGTGGTCCTAAAAACAGGATCTTCAAATAAAGAAGATCTTGAAGAAGGTTCCTCAAGATGACAAGATAAAGAATATAAAAATGTAAAAATATTAGAAGAAAGTCTCATATATGAAGAAAGTATCTTGAAAATAGGCACATGTAATAACTTGTTTGGTTTTTAGAATAAGTCTAAACTAGGTTAGAATATCTACCTCTAAGTTCCTATATGTAAAATTAAGTGCTACATCTCCATTTAGTCAGATAGAATGTGACTTCTTAAGCTATAAAAGGTAGTTACAAATGTCTTGTAAAAATCACCTTTGAAATGAATATACGTTTGAGAGCTTAAATAACCTTTTCTATGTTCTTTGTGTGAGAGTGTTACTTGGTTAGTTGATTTTTTTCAAAGTGACATATTGATTTTTTCTTGGAGATTTTAATAAGGGTGACAAGAAACCATCAAAATTCATAGTCAACCACTTAATTTTGTATATTTGGTAAGGTAATCACCTTACCTTTATTCCATTTATTGTATCTCTCCTGTCATCCATTATCTTACTTCATTATATTTCTTGCATTTTAGGTGATTTTTTTCTGAGTTTCCATCCTTTATCCCCCACCACTAAATCATGTCAAGAACAACTCAAAAGTCTCAAAGAAGAAACTTTACTCATTTGTCTACCACTTGAAGTATGCAATGTAAAATACACATTAGAAGGTTCATGTAATATAAACATATACATTTTTCTAATATAACATTCAGTTTCATTATCATAAAAACTTTTGTCAAAAATATATGTAAGGATAATCTAGGTATCAACAAAACTTATATGTTTGAAAATATAAAGATGAATCACTTTTCTATATAGCTTAAATGAGTACACTAAAGTAGGTTAGCTATCTTAGAATTTGAAGACTATGCTTTGATTCGGCGGAACCAAATCCAAAAGGACATTCATAGGGACAAAAAAACTTAACATTGCTACATGGTGTATGAACTAAAATTTTGCATGAGGCAAAGTTTTATGCCTAGCTAAGTGTAGAAGGCTACAAAATGGAAGTCACTATCATTATGGCAGGGATTGACTAACCATAGAGGCAAAAAAACATTGAAAGGTTAAAATAGGGACATAAAATAAGTGATTGAACTTCAAGAGTATACCACCTTAGAACATCTAGTGCATCAAGCCTCAAGATAGAGATGCAAATTCAAAGAAGGAGAACAACAAGATGTTAGACATAAGTAATCCCATCCCCTCCCACAATCCATAGAAAGAAGAAAAAATGAGGTATAACCCTAACCCTTATCAATCCCAATCTTGGGAAGAACACCAAAGAAGGTACGAACCCCATCCTCAAACTCATTCTAAACATTAATTTGTGATGAAATAAAAGGATACAAGTTTTTGTATACAAAGATTAATTTCTCTTTATTTATTTCATAACTTTAAGAAGAAAAAAATGTGTAGACATTTTTGAATTTTTCTTTTGGTGGTGAGTCTCTTTGTGAGTCATTCCTCACCCACGTGCATAAAGAATCGACACTAAACTTTGAATGGAAAAGGGAAAGCCCTGGCGTGTTTGACGAGTAGGGTTTGTGTGCTCCATGTGATGGAAGAAGACAACTAAGAAAGGACCACACAGTGACTTTTATTTTTTTAAAATAGTGGACTATAATAAATGCGATGAATTCAAGTGCAATAGATAAGCATAACTGCAGAAACTAGACCACGTAGATAGTGATGGATTTGCCTTACCAATAATGTCACTAGTCTTAATTTTGGATTTCACGTGACTAAATTAATTCAAGTTTTTCTGAATTATATAAATTTAATTGATTTATTATTTTTTAAAATTCATTTTTAATTAAATTAAAAAAATTATATTTAAAACCTGTATAATTATTAAAATGAGATGAAGTCAAAAAGTTAAAAATTAAAAATTTTGTGAGCAACTAGTTTATTTACAGTTTATCATTTTGAATTAAAAAATAACTTTAAAAACAATACTAATTAAATTGTGAATGAGTTAAAGTTAATTTAGAGCTATTTTAAACTGTTAAAGACAAATTAGGTTTGACAAAATAAATTGGTAAGTTTAAGCATAAATTACTCTCGTGTACATTACGAAAAATTATTAGATATTTTTCTAATTATTGAGTAGTTTATATCATTATAATAAAATTATTAAATAGATTTTAAAGAAAAAATTAATTATAATATTAATTAAATATTTTTTTATAAATTAAAAAATTATTAATATTTAATATAATTTTTATTATTAACAAAAATTTATAAATAAATTTATAAATAAATATTTAATTAATCATCAAATTTTAATTACAAACTTTTAAAATTTAAAGTAATTAATAGTTAAAATTTCAGTAGAATTTAAAGTAATTAAAAATTAAAAATTTAATAACTAATTAATAATAATTTAAAAATTAGTTTATAAATTTTTATTAATAACATAAATTACTTTAAAATATTAATAATTTTTTATTTTAATAATATTTAATTTAATCAGTATAATAATTAATTAATTTTTATTTTAAAAATAATTTATTATTTAATAATTTTTAAAATATATATTGCTTGTAAAATAATAGATTATGATGATATTAAATCACCTCATAATTTATCATAAACTCTATTGCGTGAATTGTGAAATGATGTGGTTTATGATCGTCAAATTATCATTGGTATGGGCGCAGTGATGCGTCCGTGTACTGAGACACGATGGTATATATAAAAGAATAAAGAAACAAGAAATAACTTTTTATAAGAAAGTATAAGTAAAATTTATTTTTATATTAAATTATATTATTTTTAAGTGAGTTTTTTTTTCTCTGTTAAATAAGAAATAACTGAATAAATAAAAATAAATAAAACTGTTTTTGCGAGATCGGATTTATCTTATAATGATTTTTTTTTATTTTTCTTCTTTTGATCTTCACGGTCTTTAAGTGTGGTGATTTCAACCAAGTTATTTTTTTTTCTGAGATTAGTGAGGGAACCTACAAAGGCACTCCCCGAGTACAATGTGCAGGTGAATCGAGAGAGAAAAATTACCTTTGGTGCTGGGTCTTCTTTTGTATTTAAACATTTTGGATGGACCTCAGTTGTCTTGGACCTACTCGTGGGTCCAAAAAAGAGACTAATCGTGTTTTAATAATAATTTACAACTAAACTGACTTAATTACGGTTAATTGTAGATTTATGGGATGTGTTTAGATTAAGAAAGTCATTTGGTCTTCTCGACCATTCGACCATGTCGATCTTCTCAGCTTTCCAGTAGTACAAAATCAGTCACATGTTGTTAGATCATAGGCCTAGCCCGATAGTTGGTCATTTATGGTTGTTTCCCAACCTATGTATCTAACATTATGAGGGAACACAAATAAAGGGATCTCAATCAATTAACCTTAACCACTCAATTAAGACATAATCATGATTAAAGGTGAAAAAGGTTACAATTCGGTCTATATATACTAGATTACACTCTAGAAACAATCATATAATAAACAACATCTAATTCACAACAAAGGGAGTGCTCTCAACTCATATTTTTATCTTATACTCATTATATTTTGTGTTCTTACTCGTCAGAGTGTAATCGTAGGAGGAGCCCCTTTCGTTTCCCAAAAGTTGAATCGCTAGAGCTTGAAGGGAGACCACTAGGAGCTTATCCAAATTCTGACCGACCTCGAGCTGGTAAGAACATTGGTGTCCACCGTGGGGCTAGGTAAAATTTTTCCTACCTCTACAATATATATGTAAAATTTTCTTTATTTCACACAAGGTAACCACCCATGAAATAACCGTTCTAACATGCCAGGTATACGGACGTTGCCTTTAAATTTTAATGAGCATATTGATTTTTATTTTGTTATTATTTTCATCCATAATTGATCACCTTGAGTACAAAAATCAAATCATAATGGAAAAACACATGAATAAATTGAATAGAGTAAAACAGTCACATCATTATCCGTTTAACGTCATATATACTATTTATTGATTTGTTCATGTTCTACGACATAAAATTATTTGAAAATTTTTTAGATAATTAAAACTCAAAAGAAATATCAGTACAAAGAAAGTGCAATCAAATTTATATACAAGAAATCATGTTTTGTGATTTAGTGTCCAAATCCATTGTTATGAGTTTATGTCATTGATGTTTTGTTTTGTTTATTTTCTATTTTAAAATATTAAGAATTAGATTAGTTAATGAAATATTATTTTAATAATAATTTATAAACATCTTATTTTATTTATTATAATAATTGAAACAATTTAAGTATTAATTAAATAATTAATAAAATTAAAAGAAAAGGAAAATTTTAATTTGATTTCATAACCATAAACTAAGAAAATATTAATTTAATTTAATATGTAAATGCGTAAGTTTTTGTTACCAATAACATGAAAAAAAAATATTAATTTCATTTACCAATAAATGCGTAATTTAATTAAATATTTGATAAATTTTTGTTAATGATATTTATATACATTCTCATACTTTAAGAAGTTTTTTTATTATTTTTGGATATTATTTTTTATTGGTTAAATTTGTCCTGTGCTGGAATTTATTTGGTTAAAATATTTAAGAGGTGTTTATGGAAAACTAGAAAAAATGTTATGTTGGTTATATATGGTATTTATGAATTTTCCTGAATTTTACAATTTCATTTAATAACTTTCTATTAATATAATCTATTACAATTTATGAAAAAAAAATATTATTACCCAAGAATTCTATGAGGATGTTTATCAATCTTTAAATATGTTTTTATTTTTATTAAGATGAAATTCTTTTACTATAAATAGATAATTATCTTTTATGTTATTATATACATTAGAAAACTTATACTAAGTATTATGATCCTTTTCTAACTATTATTTGATTTTATAACAGTTTTTTAAAAAAATTGTTGATCAAGAATGATCTTGAGCTTTGATGTTTCCAAATCCATAGTGTTTGATGGAAGGCTGGAGTTGCTGCTTGTGTGGGTGGGTTCTAAGTAGATTAAAGTGTAATCCACTCCTTCTTTGAATCTAGACCTGATTTGAATCAAAACCTTTTTGAAAAAGAGTGTTTTCCAAACAAGTGAAAAAACAACTTGTTGTTTTTTCATTTCAACCAGTTGTTTGACACTGAGCGATTTTTGAAAAGGGTTTGAAATTGTTTGAAGCTGTTTGACTTGGTTGACTTTGCTGTCAAACCAATTCAATAGGTTGTTTCGAGAATTCAACGAATTGTTTTTGAAAATCCTTAACAGAATTATGTTATGCTTTGTAAATAAGCTTTTAATGTTTTCTAACTGCTTTGACTACTGCTTTAAATGTGTTTAATAAACCTTTGGAGTATATAAAGTTTGTTTTACGCTCCTAAATAAAAAGGGAAACAATTTAGACATTTTGAGATTGAGAAAACAAATTTGAGTTTTCAAGATTTACATCAAGCTTTTGGATTTTCACAAAGGAGTGAAATATGATTGTTGTAATCTTTTCTTTTCGGATATTGATCAGGTAGTAACCTTAAAAAAGAGGCAATGCTTATTCTCGACCCTTTATAAATAATCCATATGGCCTCCCAAAGGCTCCTCCGCGTGTAACTCGAACAAAACCCCAACTTAGCATTTATATTATAAAAGAACCTATGGGGAAATACCGAGCTTTGAAAATATTTGATACCAAAGACTCAGGATTATGAACTAATCTCCGGTCCTGCTTTGCCAAGAGAGCCTATAATCCTTTCTCTATCTCTTGTATTTTTGGAATTGTTGTGTAAGTGCAGAATCAGAGGGTGTTATGATTTCTGTGATGTTGTGTGCCAAAGGAAGTGTGTGGCTTGAAATGTTCAAGGTCATTTCTTTGGTGTGTGGTGTTGTAATCTAGATTTTGATTGCATAGTAGATACCTAGTGGTTTCTGGGAACTGGATGTAGCTCTTGGGATAAGAGTGAACCAGTATAAATTGCTTGTGTGCTCTTCTCTTGCTTTGAACTCATTTACATTATGCTTTTAAGTTGTTTTAAGCGCTTTCATAAACAATTCACTCCCCCTCTTGTTTAAGGCCATATATTCTAAGAAAAATAAATACAACTTACCTATTTCTCCATACTTTTTTCTTCTTAAGTTTTTAAGGATATGTCATATTGTGTTATAAAAAATTACTATATTACAATGTCGTTCTTATTAAAGAAAAAGTATAAAAGTAAGTGGAAGAAAGAAAATAATGATGGAGATACAAATTTTGTCAAGTTTACTTTTAATTATAACTAATTAAGTATTTGTAATATTCGGTTGTTAATTTATCTAATTGATATTTAGTACAATTTGATTCATTTCAAATTTATGTTGATTGAAAATAACATTGTTTATTCAATATACTATATGGTGTACAAGTTTGAAATTTGTAGGAGCAGGATCGACGACCCAATTTAAAAATCCTCACTCAAGTGAAGAGCTTGGGGGTGCCGACAACGATCAGTCGAATACAAAAAATCCATGTTGATCATGGTGCCAAGCTAGATGCTTGTCCAAAAAAAATCTATGTTGATCATGGTACTAAGCTAGATGCTTGGTCCAAAGAAAATCCATGTTGACCATGGTGCCAAGCTAGATGCTTGGTCCAAAGAAAATCCATGTTGATCATGGTGCCAAGCTAGATGCTTGGTCCAAAGAAAATCCACGTTGATCATGGTGCCAAGCTAGATGCTTGGTCCAAATAAAATCCATGTTGATCATGGTTCCAAGCTAGATGCTTGGTCCAAATAAAATCCATGTTGATCATGGTGTCAAGCTAGATGCTTGATCCAAATAAAATTCATGTTGATCATGGTGCCTAGCTAGGTGCTTGGTCCAAATAAAATCGATGTTGATCATGGTGCCGAGTCGGATAAGGTACCAAAGAAATAAAAATAAAATTATATATATATATATATATATATATATATATATATATATTTTGCAGGCGAAGGAGATGACGATCTATCAGATGAAGAAAATGTCGACAACGATTGGTCCAGTTTAGGAAGGAGATGCCGATCTAACTCGTTCCAGTTTGTAAGTTTTAAATTATATTTATTGCAGGTAAAAGAAGTGTCAAGCATGTGGTGAAATGGATCTGATACCGATCTATGTAAATAATGGCTATGAACTTATTAACCTCATTGGCTGATGCCTGAGGTTGGGGGGCATGTTAAGTCATGGGCCTGACCCGATGGAATATAAAAAATGGATCATCTTCCGACCTTCAAACTCACGATAGCCTCATTGGCCTACACCTTAGGCTTGGGGGCATGTTAGGTCATGGGTCTGGCCTGATAGTTGGTCATTTATGGTCGTTTCTCGACCTATGTATCTAACATTATGAGAGAGCACAAATCAATGGATCTCAATCAATTAGCCTTAACCGTTAGGGAGACTGACGTCATTATTTGGGTTCATGTCGACGTTAGCTGATAAATAAAGTCCATCTTAAAACTCACAAAGAAAGCTGAGAAGTTTGTATAGGATGATGTTTGCAAGGTGTCATTCTCAGTCATAAAGGTCACCATCATGCACCACCCTTCCTCAGTAAGCCTATACTAGGGCAACCGATGCTCGTCTACCTGACAGTGCCTCCTGAATTCATGAGTGTTGCCCTAGTGCAGAGGACGACCAAGCAGAAGTCAATCTATTTTGTTGCAAGATGCCGATAAGAGATATCAGATGATAAAAAAGGTGGTTTTCCCCCCGTGCATGCCTCCAAAAGACTAAGGCCTATTTACAAAAGCATGAGCTCATTATACGAACTAATTGTCTGAGAAAAATGTTGCTATGAAAACAAAAACTGGTGGGGTGGATGCTAGCACGGTAAGTGGAGTTATTAAAATTCAAAATAAGGTATGAACCAAGAGGATCCATCAAATCCCAATTCTTAGTTGACTTTGAGTTTGAGTTTCAAGATAACCCCAAAGTAGAAGGCGAATGGACGTTGTATGTGGACGGGTCCTCAAACAAAAATTGAGGTGGAGTTGGGAGAGTTCTAGAAGGGCCCGGGAACCACCAGGTTAAGCAATCCTTACATTTTGTCTTTAAAATCTCTAACAACCAGACCGAATACGAAACTCTTATAGCAGGGTTGTTATTAGCCAAGGATATGTGAGCATAAAAGGTCAAGTGTAAAATTATTTCTCAACTTATAGTTGATCATATTAATGGTGAATACCAAGTCAAGGATCCTCTGCTACTCAGATACTGCCACTAAGTAACCGAGCTTATGGTAAGGCTTGAAAAGGCTAGTTTGCAACATATACGACGAGAAAAAAACATCCATGCGACTGTGTTGTCTAAGCTAGCAAGCAATAGAAGGAAATGCCAACATGATACAACCGTACATCAAACATTGTCAAGTCCCTCCGTAGCAGGCGAGGAGGGTATGAACATGGATAAAAAAGAATTCGATTAGGTCACGCAAATGAAGAAGGCCGTGAAGGACTAGGATTTCAGAAAAGGTACCTATGACCTAGCCCGGGCAAAAAGGGCATCCCAATTCGTCATAATTGGGCAAGATCTCTACAAAAAAGGATATTCCACGCCCACTGCTTAACTGTGTAATAGAGGCCAAAGTCGAGTTTGTTATGAACGAGCTCTATAACAGATTTTGCGGATTGCACTCTGGGAGCAAGACTACTGGCTGACGTAAAAAGATGTAGAAGCTATGAAAAAAATGGCCTCTTAATAAACCTCCCATCACATGACCTTCAGAGTATCAGCTCACCCTGTCCATTTGCACTATAAGGAATGGACATAATCAGTTCTTTCCCTCCTGAAACGGGGAAGAAGAAATTCTTACCAGTGGTGATGGATTACTTCACCGAGTGGATCGAGGTTGAGCCTCTCGCCAAGATCTCTGACAAATAAGTTATGCACTTCATATGGAAGAAGATTGTTTGCCGATTTGGAATTCCCCACACTATCACCAATGATAATGGAATCAATTCACTAATCACAAGCTTAAATTTGTTTACAATGACCTCAACATCAAACACAAGATGAGATTCATCAAGCATCCTTAGACATACGACATGTTGAGGCCGCCAACAAGGTCATTCTAATAGAACTTAAAAAAAAGGATAAGCTCACCATGGATAGATGGATAGAAGAGCTCTTTGAGGTATTATGGGCATAAAGGTGCAGACTACACTCAACATTAGGAGAGACACCTTACAGTCTAACCTATGACACAAATGTTATGTTGTCAATAGAAGTTGGTGAGCCAATAATCTAAAGGAATCTAAGTAGCTTAAACCTTAATATGACGTACATGTCAACATAGGTGAACCTATTGCAAGAACTACATGATAAGGCCAAGGTGAGGGAAGATGTATACAAACGAAGAACGATCAGGAGGTGCTACATAGAGACTAAATCAATATCCTTTCAAGAGGGAAACCTAGTATGGAGAATGAGAGGATACAGCATATGGGAAGTTCATGTCAAACTAGTAAATGATGGCATTTTCATGAAGGTCTTCTTGAATCATGTAAGAAAGTGGTGCGGAAGCTATGAAGGTGTGTGTGCAAGATCCTCCTAAGAGTGGTGTTGATCTTGAAGGTGCATGATAGGTAT
>Ga0123342_1010530_pt1 | contig 10540 bp, 6 predicted proteins | sample Turbeawhitnodule_FD_89960 | JGI IMG/M metagenome (GOLD analysis project Ga0123342, IMG submission 89960) | Root nodule microbial communities of legume samples collected from Mexico - Turtle bean Mexico white nodule | ecosystem: Host-associated > Plants > Roots > Nodule | place: Mexico: Nepantla... | reverse complement strand
GCCTCAAAACAGAAAAATCATGTTTGTCCCTACCTTAGAAGATAAAGGAGCTTTGAAATTATTTGGGAATAGGTTTTTGAATAAGTGTGGGGGTGTATCTCATTTTCATAGTTTACCTCTTCAATTTTAAAGAAAAAAAAAATGGATAGAAAAAAAAGGAATACACAAGAAAAAGAAAAGAAAAGCAAAATAAAGAAAATAAGAGTGGATCCTGTAATACATTGGATTGACTGTCTACTATATGAAAAAAAAATGATATCTTGAAATAAAAAGAGGAGTTGAATTGTCATAATACTTACACTTGTTTTTAGACCTATCCTCTCTTGGTCCTTTGTTTTTCTATGGTTTTTAAGCCTAATTTCCACCTTTTACCTACCTTTACCTTAGCCTCATTACATCCCTTATGAAGTCCTCCTGATCTTTGATTGCATGTTTTTTCGATTGTTGTGAATATTAGATTCTTGTTAAGCATATGGTAGTGTTTGTTTGCATGGGTGATGACTGTAAATACAAACCCTAAACACTTGAGAGTTGGAGAGTGTCCAGTGAAGTTTTGTCAATTTTGATTCAAACTTTGATTTCAATTACCTGCTTGTATATTAAAATATAGGAATTTTCATTCACATTTTTCTTGATTCCTTGATTTCTTGAAACTATATAATGTTTGTCATTATGCGTTCTTAGAATTTGCTATTTGTTATTTGCACTATTTTCATTTTTTATTTTGTTTTTTAAACCTTAGAGTGTTTTGCCCAGGAGTGTAAAAGGATAAGTGTGGGGGTATTTGATGAACATATATTTATTCACACATAATAGCCTTAATCATAGATTATTGGACTATAATAATAAATAAATCCATTGTTTTAATTAATATTCTTATAATTGGATTTATTTGGACCTTAACTATTATTTTTGTTAATTTTTTGTTTTTAGAGTAAATTATTCAGAGGAAGCATCTAACTTTGTGAATGGGCCAAATATGCAAAAGTCCAAGTTGCTTCTTGAACCAAAACATGAAACAAATTCCGAGGAGAAGAAAGAGAAAATAAAATCTACAATATCTCAGAAACAGAATTGGAAGCAAATCTTTTGCAAAATACAAGAATTCTAGAAAGTTGGAAACTATGAACAAAATATAAACTACAATATTTTCCCAAGATCCTTGGAGCAGGAACCCCTATAAAAGGACATAAGCATCAAGGAAAAAAGGGGGAGGTTCATAGGGTTTTCTTAGTTTCTTTTCTTCTTTATAATTCTTTTGTTTTGCCTCCGCATGGAATGCTAAATCTTTTTTATTGATTCTTTTGTAATTTCCCATTGAGATCTGAGGTTTCGTTCAATAAAAGTTTTTGTTTTTAATTCTCTATAGCAGTTGTTTTAATAGTCTAATATTCTGGAAAACTAGTTTTTGTGAGAGGTTGTACTTGAACGCATGATTAAGAGTCTTCCTTATTTTAAACTTTGGTTTCTTAGTTAGTTCACATAGTTCTAATTAATTTCTTGGGCGCATGATTCAAGACAGAGGAGATAAGCATTCCCATGGAGTATACACATGGAACAAAGTGGGTATTGATTAAACCAGTAGACACATGTTTTACTGGTGAGTTTCAATTGAATTAGATTGGCGCATGTTCATTTAACTTTGTTGGAGGATTGAGAAAGGATTAATCTTTAGAGAACTTGTGAAGAATTCAATGGTGGAAGAACTCGGGGATCAACCATTTTTTATTTTCTATTTCAATCTCTTTTATATTTTCTGCATAACTATCTTAACCTCCTTTTTATTATTATTGTTATTACTAACTTTTCATTGCTTATAGATAGATTATGAATTCGGTTAACTGAATCACTATTGGATTCGTTGGGAGATGACTTGGGGTCATCTGGCCACAATTATACTATCATCTTTCTAGTGTTAGACAAGTCTATGCTAGATTCATTTTAATTTGACAGCAAAACGAGAGCTATCAGGTATCTCACATTTATTTTCACTAGGGGTTTTTGAAGGGGTATGGGAGTTAGACCTAGAAGATTAATCACTATTGTCACTTACTACTATCCCCCTTTTATCGTCATGGTTCTTTTGTTAGGGCAATTTGCTTTTATATGACCAAAACCTAAACATTTAAAACATTTTTTATTTGAGGTTTTGGTTGGCGATTTAGTCTTTATAAGTTTTTGGGGTGGATTCTTTAGAGGAAGTGGAAGAATTATCTTGTTTTCGAAATTTATTTTTATCCTTCCAAGATGCGTTATTAAAGCCATCATTATGAGTATGTTTGAAAGATGTTTTCCTTAAAAGTTGTGATTCAACCTTGATGGCTAGGTGAACCAATTTTTCTAAAGATGTATACTCATAAAGTTCTACAACATTTTGAATTTCTCTTCTTAATCCATTCCCAAATCTAGCAATTTTTGACTCTTCATTTTCATGCACATTAATCTTAGTCAAAGTTACTTCTCCACCCACCTTATTTAGACTTTAGAATATCCTTCCAGAGTCCTCCCTTAGTCTGATACAAATGCCAAATCCAATTCCTCAGTAAAGCCTGATTAAACAACCTGATATTGAGAATGCCAAGGCCATCAACATCTAGTGGGTCACACACCTTATCCCAAGCAACCCAGGCAATTTTCCCCCCTCAGACCCTCAACCCCACAAAAAGTTCATTTATAGGGTCACAATCTTCTTCACAACCATTGAAGGCATCTTGAACAAGGATAAAAAGAACAACGAAATAGACGAAAGAACAGACTTGACCAAGCAAATCCTCCCAGCCATCGAAATAAATCTCCCTTTCCAGGTGCTCAATCTAGACTTGATTCTGTCAACTACACCGTCCCAAAACACGTTTCTCTTCTAACACCCCCCGACAGGCATCCCCAAGTACTTGAAAAGGGTTTTCATCACCTCACAATTAAGAATAGACACAAAGGGAAGAATGACATTCTGAGCGATCCCCACCCTTTCGATTCTTCTCTTCGAGAAATTCACCTTCATCTCAGAAGCAAGCTCAAAATAGTTCAACAAAACCCTAAGGTTGTACACACTCTTAATGCTAGCATCACAGAAAAAAAAGGTGCAATCTACGTACTGAAGCATATTAACCTTATCCTTTTTATACCTGACCTTGATCTCCGTTATCAAACTTTTCTCTGCCACTTTCCATGAAACACCGACTAGACCTTCGACTGCAATAAGGAACAAGAATGGTGCTAAAGGATCACCTTGCCTCAATCCTTTCTTTAGAGAAAACTTCTTAGTCGGGCTTCCGTTTACTAGAACAAACACCGTAGCAGATTCCAAACAAGACCTAATCCAGGAAATCCACTTCTTGCAGAACCCAAGTCTATCCATCATGTAGTAGAGGAAGTCCCAGCACACCGAGTCGTAGGCCTTCTCGTAATCCACCTTAAAAAAAATACAGCCAGCCTTTTTCCTCTTCACCTTCTCTAGCACTTCATTAGCTACTAACACGTTATCCATTAAACCCCTTTCTTCGAGAAAAGCAGATTGTCTAGAATCAATGACTTTATTCAACACCTTCTTTAGCCTTTAGATCTTGGAAATAATCTTATATTCCTAATCACCAATAAAAACCATTAACATATAAAGGATGAAAACAAGTTTCATTTTTTCCCTTTAACTATTTCAAATACAAAGTATATTAATGATGGCTTCTTTTAAGGTCTTTTTTCATAAGATAATAACCAACTATGGTGTATGATACTTTCCGGTGTTTATTTCAAACCATATAAAACTTTGTATAACCTGTAAGCTTTATCTTAAGAAACCTAAAAAAGCAGTCATGCTTTGAGTGTGATATATTATACTATTTTATTTAGATGCAATTAAGAATTCTCGTACTTTTAGATAAAAAGTTATTTAATTTTAATTTGTTGTGTTTTCTATTGTGAAAATGTAATATAATTGATATATGTATGCATTGTTTATATATATATATATATATATATATATATATATTATAATTAATTGTTTCACATTGAAAATTTTAAATTATTAAATATAATTTAAATGCATACTAAAATTAACAACATTAATATGCATGTTTTAAGAATATGCGTGTTACCCACGGTAAATGGAATTTATTTATTTTACTTGTAAATTTTCAAATTATTAAATAAAAAATATGAATTATAAACTATTATCGTTGTATAACTACAGTGTGTTAACTTTTATAGCAATTACACGATAAAATCATACTCCACACCAACTTTAAAAAAAAATATTGATGTAAAAATTACGCTCACTTTATATAGAAATTAACTTAACTATATATTTTGGTATAATAATTATGATATATATTATGATTGATCAAATGTATTAAGTTCGATTAATATAGGATTAAAAATAGGTATAATTACTTTTTGTTTCTATATGTGAGAGTAATATTAAATTTAATATAATGGTTTTTAGAATAATGAATTTATTCTTAAGATTTTTTTTTAAAAGTTTAATTTGGTCTCTTTAGTTAAGTTTTCCCCAACGACATTAATTATTGATGACGTGACGCACAAAGTGACATTGGTTTGCACACGTGCACTGAACGAAGTTATAGTATTTAAATATTAGGAAAAGAAGATTGAAGGAGGGGGAGGCGGAGACGACCACGTGTGGTGGTGGAGCCAAAACAATAAAACATTTGGTCTTTACAAAATAATTAAGACCCACTCACAACAACCTTGCAAAGGAAAATCGAACGAAATCAACGAAATTGATAAAAAGTTTTGGGAATTCGAACCTATCTGACTTTTTTGGCTTGTGGGTACTCATCGTTCTACCTTCTTTTATGAACATCACCTTCTCAACCTTCTCCTTCACTTCGCTTACTAAATCCTATAATAATCTTTGTTTCTCTGTTGCCGTCACCATCTCTTTGCACTTCTCCAATCTATTCAACATGTAAACCAACTCCACTGTTTCTCCAAAACTCAGAAACCCAAAATGCTCTCTCAACTTGTTAACTCTAACCAACATCTTGCTCAGTGTCACAATCCCATCCTCTTCCATCAACTTGATATCTCAAAAACTAGCTTGTTCCCTATGTTGTGTCGCCCCTCCCTTGACTCCACCTCGCACCACCTCCTCCCTCTCCCTCAATCTACTTTTCCTAATTTTCAAACCCCAAAATTTTGTTTAGTTTACGTGTACAAACCAATGTCACTGTATGCGTCACGTTATCAACCGTTAACATCATTGGTGGAAATTTAACGAAAAATACCAAATTAAACATTTTTAAAAAATATTGTGACCAAAATGAATTTTTAAAAAATTATTATATTAAATTGAATATTGATCAAAGGAATAAAAAAAATAATTATAGCTTAAAAATAATATTTGATGAAGAAGTAAAATCAGAAGTTATGTTTCTTAAACTTAATGGACAGATTAGTCCTTATTTATAAGTTTTAGAAGATTGCATAAGGAGATATATGAATACATGAAGACAAATGCAACTTGCGAATGGCAAGTGGGACATTTGATGTGTTGTCAATTGGAGACTTCTGTGAATTAGGTTGAGATAGTTGTTTCTTTCGGGGCGGTGTTGTGGGCCTAAAATTGATACTTCAGTACTTTCTACAAATTATAAAGGCCTCAACACTACGTTGTCGGCTCCAATCAAAATCACTATTGTCAACTTTCGTTAAATAAGCCAATTTAAACACGTGTAGTTGAACTATCTAACTTTTAACTATTTCTTTTTCCCTATTTCTAACATGTCTTCGAAATAAATAGAAAAGCAACGTTACCGTATAAACTAACATTGTAGGAATACAAAATGGTAGAATACTTTTACTACGGGAGAAGTTTCAACAAGAAGAATGGGTACTTTTAGTTCATATTTATAGTGTGAAATTTAGATACTAGATTTTACAGGTAGTTTGCGTGGATATTTTAAAAAAATATACATTCAGATGAAAAAAAAAAATCTCAAGTAGAGTCTCTTACAGTTTATTTTTCAAATTATATTTTGTTAGTGTACAATTTCAGAATTCGACTCCTGTGACCAAATTATCAACTAGAAATAGTTATTCCCAACGAAGAGAAACAGACTAAAATTTGTTTGTCTCGAAATTGAATTTTGACATGTTTTTTCTTTCGTTTACAATATTATTAATAAAAATTGTATAAAGTAATTTTTAAATTGGTATCTAGCAATAGTTATCAAGGTTTTATCTATCAACTATTTTAGATTCTAAATTAATCACTAATTTATAATTAAAAACTAATTTAGAACATCATGGTAATTAGTAGCTAAAATTTTAGTAGTTAATTTTAGATACCAATTTAGAAACTACTTTATAAATTTGTACTAATAATAGAAACAATATATTAGGACGAATAATTTTTTAGGTTATAAAATAGTATCTAACTTAGTCAATATAATGACTATAATTAATTGTTGTCTCTAAATTAGTTACTATTTAATGATTTTTCTTAGAATGTAATCATGATTAAATCCACAGTTTTAACTGAGATTCGTCTAATTGAGTTTATTTTTGCCTTAATTGTTATTTTTGCTATTTTTTTTATTTTTAGTCAGAATAGACGGTTTGAGTGGTCGGTATAGTGGTTACACAGTAGACAGTCTGATAGGAGCTTCAATAAGAAATCATAAAGCTTCAAAGCCTGATAGCAACGTTTGAAAAATAAAGCATTAGGGTTTTCCCAATTTTCTTTATTTTCTTCTTTGTAATTCTTTTATTTTGCCTCAGCATGGAAGAATAAACTCCTTGAATTGATTCTATTGTATTCACAATGAATTATAAGATTATGTGTAATTAATTTTTTTTTTCAATATTTTACTATGCTAATCTAGTCTTTTTCAAAGTTTAACTGTTCTGGGAATTATTTTTTAATGCATTTTGATAATTCAATTATGTCTTTAATTAAACTCTTGTTTATTTTTTTGAACAATATCTTGGGTGCATGATTCAAATGTAAAAGATTAAAAATAGATGCCTCAATTCAATTCTATTTTGATGATTGAATGAATGATATATTTATCAAATGAAGAAGAATTCATTGCTGAAAAAGTTTGAGATTCAAAACACTTTCTTTACTATTTTTTATCATGTACTTTATTTTTCGCTAAAACAAAATCAACCCCCATTTTACTTTATTGTTATTACTAACTTTTATTGCTTGCAAATAGACTTTGAACACTAATTTACTAATTTCACTATTGGATTTGTTGGAAGATGGCTTAAGGCCTTTTGACCTTATTTATTCTATTATCTCTTTCGTGTTAGACACTTTAACACTGCGTTAGACGATCAACACTGAAATCATTTCAATTTGACTACTAAAATGACATTTATCATAAGCCTAAGGTTGAGAAGATTAAAGGTTAAACATTATAGCAAATTTCATATGAAGGATCTTGCAGTTGTTAGGAAGATTTTGGGGATTGATATCACTAGACAACGTGATTTGAAGAATTTTTATAAGTCTCAAAAGACCTACCACAAGATCCTTTCAGTATGGAAAGGGAGGAACCTATCTTTCGCGGGAAGAGTTTGCCTTATAAAATCGGTTATTAGTGTTATACCCCTGTTCCTTTTATCTTTTTTTAAAGCCCCGATAGGAGTGTGCAAGGATATCACAAAATTACAGAGAAAGTTCTTGTGGGGTTGGAATGTGGAAGGGAGAAAAATCACTTGGACTAGCTGGGAAAACATTTGTAAATCGAAAGAGGAGGATGACCTTGGTATGAAGCGCATTGACCTGTTTAATAAGGCACTCTTGGCTAAATGGCTATGGAGAATGGGCTCTCCTGAGACTGGCCTCTGGAAGGATATCCTAGAATCGAAGTATGGTTTAGAAAGGTTGGAAAATTCCAGTACATCGGGTCGATTCGTGTACAAATCTAGATGGTGGAATGATTTGTCCAAAGTTAGCATCTCAGATCATGGAGACAGATGGTTCAACTCTAATATGGTCTAGCAAGTTGGATCTGGGGAAAAGTTCAAATTTTGGGATGATGAGTGACTAACCAACTCTCAACTCAAAGAGACATAGCCCAGAATATACAACAATTCCATGCTTAAAGATAAACCTATTGGTAGTTTCGGAAATTGGTTTAAAGAAGGGTGGGTATGGGCTTTTTGTTGGAGAAGAGACTGGTTTGAGTGGGAAAAACCTATGGTATAAGACTTTATGGCATGTATATCATCGATATTTTTATATCCAGATAAGGAGGATTTATGGTTGTGGAACAACCCCCCCTCATATAGTTTCTCGGTAAAATCGGCTTATAAAAAGCTAGCAAATCAGGGATCTGGGGGGGCATCTGCGGTGTTTGCATATCTTTGGAATCTAAAGGTTATGCCCTCGACTCAGTTTTATGTGTGGAGAGCCTTAATGGATAGGATAACTCGATGAGTCACAATGAGTTGATTAATCATTTTGAACAGTTCTCTTGTATATGCTTTAATAAAGAAGGGAATAGATTGTGGAAAAGTCTTTGGGTCTCGGTGATATGGTGTATTTGGAAACATAGAAACAGGATTATCTTTAACCAAGCAAAGATAGACATTGAGGAAATTGTTACTTTGGCACAAGTCCATTCATGGGCATGGATGAAACATAAAGTAAAGAATGTCAAATTCTCTTTTTCTGATTGGATTTTATCCCCCTTAACTTGTATTAACATGACAACAAAATAATAGCATAAAAGTCCTACTTGTTCCATATTTCATTACTCTTTGCTTGGTGTTGGCATTGAAATAATATTTTGTTGCTTGTGTTCTTACTGTCAAATGTTGTGGGTTGGTATTATATCTTTGAGCTAGCTGAGAGGTGTGGAAGGTTGAGTTTTTTTGGTGCAGATTTTTTCTATAGTGGTGCAATGCATAAGAAGCTGCAGAGACTAAGTCTTAGGAATGTTTGTTGGTTAAGTGGGAAGCAAAGGCAAAAGAAGGAGCACCCTGATTGGCTTATTTGAGGAAGGATGGAGGAAATTATGGAGAAAGGAAGAGAGGATTTTATGAGGAGTGCTACTCTACAGTGTTAGTTGTTGTTAGCAATAAGTATGGTGCAGATTTGGAATATTAAGATTGGTGGAGGAGATGCTGATCGAGGTAACAATCAAATGTGCTTGGCAAGGATGTCACTTGAAAGGGGTGCTGATAGATGCAAATTTGAAAATCTGTAGTCAGGGGAAGGTATTTGAGTTATGCAGATGGTTGTTGTGTTCCTACAACAACCATAGAAGAGGTTGGTTAATATGAATTTGGGGTGCTGTTTAGTGTAGTGTTGTTGTATTATGCAACAATCAATGTTACCTCTTCACACTCCTCTTTTTTTGGCTTTGCTGTCAAGTTTTCCTTTATCTTTACGTAATTCTTGAATCTTGTATAAAGGTTGGGACACCATTTTTTTTTATCAGCAATGAATAAATAAAATTAAAGGGGATACTTTAGGGGTATCCCAACCCATATACAGTGACCACCAGTGGACTTCTTATGTCATCCACAAAAGAAACCCTCCTTTATGGTTGGAGCAGAACAACCTTAAAGTGAGAAAAATATACCCAAAAAAAAAACCAAACAGGTTACCTCAAAGTAACATTCAACTTTACCGAAACACCCAGAACCGAGGCCACCTACATTCACCTCGCCACGCGACGAGTTGCCCATGCACGGAATAACTCGCCATGTAACTTGAACTTTCTTACCTAAAACTCCAAAAGCTTCAAATAAGCGTTATGGGGAACCCGGCGATGTGTCTACCTCGGCGATTTCCAGTATCTGATCTTTTGTTCTTCGAATACGGCAATGATGCACAACTTCGGCGACCACCGACTACACACATATGGAGAACGCCGCTTCCTAGACCGGCGATCATGTTGACCTTTGCACTTCGATGACCACCGACTACGCACGCATGGAGATCGTCGTTTCATTGACCGACGATCATGTTGACCTAACTTCGACGACCACCAACTACACACGCATGGAGATCGCCGTTTCATCGACCGGCGATTATGTTGACCTTGTATAACTTCGGCGACCACCGACTACACACATATGGAGAACGCCGCTTTGTCGACCGACGATCATGTTGACCTTTGCATATACGGGAAACGCCGCTTCATCGACCGGCGATCATGTTGACGACGACCACCGACTATGCACGCATGGAGATCGCCATTTCAGACCGGCGATCATGTTGACCTTGCATAACTTCGGCGACCACCTACTACACACATATGAAGAGCGCCGCTTCATCAACCGGCGATCATGACATCCTTCCCCATTTATTTGTAACTTCTGATGCAGATAAGGGGGTTCAACATCCAAACTGTAAAAGAATAGTTAAAAGAGGAGCCCCTGTGCTTTAGCCACTGCCAGGACTTAAGCTGGACTTTCTGAACAAACTCCTCCACACTTACCCCTAGTTCGACCAAATAGACATCTTTCACAGTCTCATTTAGCATTAATATTCTGTAACTACCAGGCTCAGATTTATTACTCCTTCATCTCAACTTCCCTCAACCACTACACCTAGGTTCGG
>Ga0123342_1010529_pt1 | contig 10541 bp, 8 predicted proteins | sample Turbeawhitnodule_FD_89960 | JGI IMG/M metagenome (GOLD analysis project Ga0123342, IMG submission 89960) | Root nodule microbial communities of legume samples collected from Mexico - Turtle bean Mexico white nodule | ecosystem: Host-associated > Plants > Roots > Nodule | place: Mexico: Nepantla... | reverse complement strand
TTGTATTTAGAATGGGAAGCTAAAGTTGAACATCTCTTTAATGTGTATAAGGTCACCGAGGACCAAAAGGTTAGGTTAGCTTCCCTAGTTTTTTTAGACTATGCCAACCAATGGTGGCAACAAACTGTAATGGACATTGGGCTAAACAAGAGGTCAACCGTGGTCTCTTGGTATGATTTGAAAGCATGTATGCGCGCGCGGTTTGTTCCTCTTCATAGGAAGGAACACTTGTTGAGGCTCCAACGGCTTCATCAAGGACCTAAGATGGTAAAGGAATATTTTGAGGATTTAGAAACAACTTTGACTAAAATTAATATGCCTAATAGTGATGAGTCAAAGATAACTATGTTTGTGAGTGGTATGAGGCGAGAAATTTGAGATGTTGTAGAAGTATATGAGTACTCTTCTTTAAAGTGAAAGAGGTCAAAGCTCTTAACACTTGCTCACCAAAGAAACCCACAACAAAACTTAAGAAAATTTAAAAGACACACGAGAAAAGCTTAAAGAAAGAAAGCTAAATTAAAATGGAATTAGGATGAGGACAAAACTTAGAGAAGACAGACAAGAAAAGAACTTAAAAGGACTGAAAGAAACTTACTTACTTAAACTTTAATTATTAAGGTTTGAATATCCTTAAAAATTGTGAAAGCAAGAAGGATTAAATTCCACAAGTATGAACTCAATTTGCCATATACATAGAATCCTCTTTAGTAATTTGAAATTTGAAAGTTGAAATGTGAATGCCCTCAATTTGTTTTTTCTTTGTTTTTATGGATTCAAAATTTCCATATCCTTTTTTCATGCATATTTTTAATTCACTTTTCAATTTTCAAAAAAGATATTGGGTTGGGATTCAATTCTTATGAACACTTGCATTCTATGTTTGGAATTAAATCAACCACTACTTAAACAACTTCTAATTTGCTTTTAGCTTTTCACAATTAAAACCAAAAATAAGTAGAATGGATTTAAGACTAATAGAACACTAAGAACATACGACTCAAGCAAAAGAGGTAAGGAAAAAGAAAAAATTACCACAAAAATTCAAAAGCAGAATTTTAAGTGCTTAATGAAAAAAAGGCGAAATTGTAAATGACAAGAATTTAAAGGTGGAATTGAAATTTCTTGAATATAACGGCAAGAATTAAAATGTGTTGGAATTTAAAAGCAGAAAATCAACTAAAAAAGATAAGCACAAGTTACAACCATGCTCTGATTACCACATGATGTGAGTTGATTTTAGGATTGCACATTTTTATGGGTTACTCTTTTGTTTATGATTTTTGGATTAGCAGAATATGGTGAGAAACCCAAAGAAGATTCCCACTAGACACGAACTTAACCAAGTGGTTAAGTAAGTGTGAAGATTCACTTCTAGAGGGCAAAGAGAAAATACAATTATATGGTGTGATGATGATGAGGTGCATAATTAAAAAACATAAAATGAAACAAGAAATGGAAAAGATGACCGAATGGAAAAGAGAAGATGAAGAGATAAGAAATGATTATGGAGTAAGGTATCACGCCACTTGCAAGGGGAGAAGACTTCAAGATGAGTGGTGAAGAGCCTCCACTTGAAATGCACAAACACTCAAGATAAGACCCAAAGATAATAGGAGACTCAGCTCACTAAACACTCTGACAGAGTTTCTTTTCTATTCAAAATACAATGTGTGAAATACATGAGGCAAGACACTCTATTTATAGGAGACAATGTCTTGGGGAACAAGATAGAGGGGTTGGGGTGTCATTTGTGGGAAGCCTTCTAAAAGGTAGGTCAAAGAAACCTTAATCCTAGAAACACTTGTCATGAAAGGTGAGTTTGGCAAAAACTCAAATTACTAAGCACACCCTACTCAAATTACTAAACACACCTTACTCTAGTTTTTTCTTCTATTTCGAACTCCCAAAGTGAGCCCAATTTATTTACATAACTTCTCTTGTGGAAAGACAAGAAGGAAGAACTTCTGATATTCTGGTTAATATCTGGCTCTTCTTCTGTTGATGCTCTCTCGAGGTTTGGTGGGGTCTGACTTTGTATACTGAGATGACTGACCTATTTGTGAAGTGCTTGCTTTGTCCTTAGTCATCTATTGGTTGATGTGGTTTGTATCATTGTAATAACTGATCCATCCATTGAGTTTGTTAGAAAGTACTGCTCATGAAACTGAAGTGACACCAAACTATTGTGAAACCCATAATAAAGTACAGAAAATAATAAAAAATCAATCATAGTCAAATGAAGATACATGTCAAGTAGATAACTGAATAGGGAAAAAGGATTAATAACGAAGATATAGACGAAGGAATCCTAATTGTATAAGAAGCATATATGTCACCTTTGAGCTGCAATTAAGGTGAAACATAAGCACGTCAACTATAAATAAAGCTAATAGTGCAAAGAAAATCATAAAGTGGATCATTAGACATACAATAACAAATTTTGAACATAACAAAAGAAATAATTAGTCCATCAAATAAAAATTTTGTACAGGAACTTGAACGGTTTCACATAAAATAGAGGGAGCTACTAATGGCAATAATAATTAAATCATGAAAAGAAGTTCAATTATTAAACAAGGAAATGGGAAAACTACTAAAACATGTAAAATTCATCAAAGAACTTGTTTACAAGGATAAAGTTTACCCATATTGTAACGTAGCCTATAATACTTTTACTTTCTACAGTTTCAATTTATCATTCCTCTCTTTTTAAGGTTTTATCAACAGAATTGCTCAAATTTTAGTAAACCACTCATTTGAGCCTTAAAATGGTAACACGAGCCAATATTGTTCATAATATAGTGAAACAAAAAGTAATGTACCATGACAACCATAAACTAATTAGTTTGCTTTTGCTTAATGATGCAATTGACATGTGACATGTCTTTGCTGGTGAAGATAGTAAATTTTAAATAAATACTATCATCAATGTAATAAAACTATCAAGTCCTTATGCAAAACTAACTCTTAAGAAAATTAAAAACAGGAAAGAAGGAATAGAAGTAAATCAGAGGATAAGATATTTCCCAAAGTGAAAATATTGGAAGAGAACATAAACAATCAAATAAATAGGATCATCAGTGTATTAAAACTCCAAAGTGTAACTTATTCCAACTAACTCCAGATGTTCAATTACTGTCTGCTATCACTATTCCTACAACAGAACAACTGATCCATAAACTCTTACTTCCCTTTCTATTTTACCTAACATATATGTCAATTATAGACACTGTAAAGACCATGCCAGTATTAAGACACCAAATACTCAGAACACGGGCCATCAACCAGAAAAACACACATTTATTTTTTATTTTTTTATCAACAATAGGCAAACACACATTAACAAGAACAAAAAAAAATCTTAAACATTATTAATTAATATCTTAAGAACTTTAGCAACCAACATCCAACTTTAATATTCTTAGTATGCACAGTTATTAATTACCAATGTCAAGTGTTATGACTACAATTTTGGTGAACTAATTTGAGAGAAGGTAAGAGTATCTCATGACCCAAAACTTCTTTCCATTGAATAGTGAATTGCCCTTCAAACTCCTCTTCTCCCATATCTGCACAACGAAAACAGAAGATAAGCATAAGATGAAACAATGCCACAAGAAAATGAACATAAACAAATGTGAACCATCTCAGAAATTGTGTTTTCGGAGATGTTTTCAAAGTAGGGGATGCGGTCGTAGGCGTAGTTAAATGCCATGAAAACCTTCAAAACCAGAAAATTTTGGTTAGAGAAAGGCATTTGAGGGGAATGGTGAGGGTTGAGAGCATAGCGAGCCTGTGAAGGTGAAAAGTGTTGAACAAGATGTGTTGATGTCTCCAAATCCAAGAGGAAAGCTTGAAGACCTTGTTGTTGGGTGTGTGTGTGTTATCTAATTGTTTGAAACTTGGTAATTCACTCCTTAAGATGATACAAGTTCATTTGAATCTTTAACCTTTTGAAAAGACGGATTTTCTAAAAAGCTGTTGAAATTTCAATAGGTTGAAATTTCGAAACAACAGGTTGTTTTACTTTAGTAGTTTTTGAAAAGGTTTTGAAAAGCTTGACTTTGTTGTCAAGTCAATTCAACCGATTGTTTTGACAAATCAATCGATTGTTTTTCCTGAAAACCTTAACAAAATTCTATTAAGTTGTTTTAATATGTTTTAAATGATCCTAACTACCTTGACTCCTTTATTAAATGTTTTTGACCACTTGGTTGGTCTATATAAAGGTGGTTTTACGCTCCTAATCTTAAGTGTGTGGAATAGGATTGGGGTGTAATTATGAACTTTAAGCTTTGTAATACCAAGGTGTATTCTATTTCGTTCTTCCTTGATTATTGTATTTGTGTTGCCAGAGAGTGTTGTGTGTTCTTGAGGGGTTCAAGGTCACTACTTTGGTGTGTGGTGTTTGTAATCTGGTTTTGATTGCATAGTGGATTACTCAGTGGTTTCTGGAGACTGGATGTAGCTCTTGGTGTAAGAGTGAACCAGTATAAATCTATTTGTGCGATTCTCTCTTTCTCTGATCTTATATATATATATATATATATGTTTTAAATTGTTTTTATTAATTGCTAATAAAAACAATCGGTTGAATCGCAAAAACAACCGGTTGATTTTCTGGAAATCAACTAAAACAGCTTTGTTCTTTGCTTTACTTAGTTTCTTTCTCTGTGATTCTTTATTGACTTTCATTATACCTTCAAAGTTTTCAAAAATCTTTCATAAACAATTCACACCCCTCCTCCGCCCCCTCTTGTTTAAGGTCATATATTATAACAAAAAGGTCTAAAAGAGTCGACACTAGCAATAAGAAGGAAGAAGGATCCACGGTGATTGCATCTTTCTCCATTGCAACATCGTTGATACCTTAAGAAATCTCGAAATCTAACTACGGCTTCACCCAAAGCTATTCATGACGGCAGATAACTGCGTCTTCACGGTAATTGTAGTAATAGAATCAATGACAGCGTCATGTTAGCGTGGATGTGTGTGGTGTGGGATATTAGACTGAGAAGAGCTGGGTTATGGTTGTTACGAGAAGAGTTGACAATTACAAAGTGATAGAAAATGAGAGGGTTAGGTTTGTGTTTTCAAATGAGAGGGTTTCAAAATTGAAGAAATGAGAGGTTTCTAGAGGAAAAAATGTTTTTGTGAAAAAAATAAATGTCGTGGATGGAACGGAGAAATTATTTTTGGGAAAAAGAGAATGTTATGGAGGGAATGAGGATTTTTTTTTTTGGGAAAAAAGATTAATGCTACAGAGGGAACAAAAATTCTTACAATTTTTGTAGTGTTTTTAAAATCCATGTGTAACACATTATATACGGATATAATCTGTATGTAAATATTTCAATTTTTTAATTAAATATGTAATATCTTACATAGGGAAAGAATTTGTATGTAATTATTTCCTTTTTTTAATTAAATATGTAATACGTTATATATAGATAGAATCCGTATATAACAATTTCTACTGTTTTAAATATAATGCTATATATACGGATATGATTCGTATGTAATTATTTTCGCTTCATGGTGCCAAAATTACATACAAATTATGTCTGTATGTATAATTATTTTTTATTTACATATGGAAAAATCCGTATGTAATATGTATTTACATACTGAATTAAATCGGTATGTAAATATCCGTATGTAACGCTCAATTTATATACGGATTAGTATCCATATGTAATAATTAGTATGTAAATAAATAGTTTATTGTAGTGTTTGCTTGTCAGTTAAATTTAGGGTGGGGAGGTTCTTGTCGTAATGTTTAAATGTTGTTATAACAACAATGCTTGGATATTGTGAAGGTTAAAGAAAAAAATTTAGAAGGATGAGCATAGGCCTAAAGAGAATATCTCAATGCCTTTTATCTTTTGAATGTGCCTTATATCTTTCGAATGTTGGCAAAATATTCTACTATTTTTCATCTGTTTTGTTGCCAAATTTAGTGACCTAAGATTTAGTTTTGGTGGTGAAATTCTAATATCTCTGTTTGTTGTTTATTACATCTAAAAGATTATAATAATATATATGAGAAAACCTCAACTTTAGCCTTTTTTTAACTCATTTTCTTCCTTATCTGGTAGGAAAATGTTGATGATATCATCTCTAGATAAATATCTTCAGAATTGAAAGTCTTTGTAAACCTACAAACAAGAAGAAAAATTAGGGGTGGTCATGAAAATCCAATCTAAATCCAAATCCAAATAAATGGATTGGATTTAAAATCCATATCCATTTTAACTAAATCTACTTTGTTAATTAGATTAAATCCACTTTGTCAATTACATTTAATCCATTTTGATATGGACACAGACTAACTTGGCTTGAACTAGGCCTAAGTCGACTCAACCTGGACGCGGACCAACTCGGCTCAACATCGACCCAAGTTGCTCGGCTCACCATCGGTCTTGGCCCGATCGGCTCGACATCAGCCTGGAATTGCTTGGCTCAACATCAGCCCCGCCCCGAACGACTCGACATCAGCTCGGGCCCGCTCAACTCGACATCAGCCCGGGCCCGCTCGTCTCGACATCGGCCCAACCCCGCTCAACTTGACATTGGCCCAAGCCCTCGGCTCGACATCAGCTCAGGCTGCTCAACTCAACATCGGACAGGGACCGCCCAACTCGACATCTACCCGGGACTGCTCGGCTCGACATCGGCTCGGGACTGCTCGGCTTGACATGGGCCTGGGACTGCTTGGCTCAATATCAGCCCGCCCCGGATGGCTCGATATCGGCCCGGGCCCGTTTAGCTCAACATTGACCCGGGACCGCTCAACTCGACATTGGCCTAGGCCTGAGCGACTACACATCAGTTGGGGCTGGACGACTCGACATAGGTCTGGGCCTGGACAACTCGACATAGGCCCCGGCCCAAACGACTCGACATCGACCCGGGCACGCTCGGCTTGACATTGGCTCAGGCCTGCTCGGATCGACATCGACCCGGGATTGCTAGGCTCCACATCGGCCCGGGCCCGCTCGACTCGACTTGGGCCTGGGAATCTTCAGCTCGACATCGGCCTGGGCTCGCTCGACTCGATATCGGCCCAGGCTTGCTCAGCTCGACATTGGCCCGAGCACGCTCGGCTCAATATCAGCCTTGGCCCACTCGGCTCGACATCAGCCTGGTCCGGTCATCTGGATATCGGCTCGGGCCTGCTCGACTCGACATCGGCTTGGGCCTGCTCGACACAACATCTGCCTGGCGCGATCATCTAGATATCGGCCCGGGTCTGCTCAACTCGATATAGGACCAGAAAGACTGAACTCGACATGGGGTTGGACCAACTCGACTAGACATTGGCCTAGGCCAAACTCAGCTCGATATCGGCCCTAACCGACTCGGCTCGACTCAATATCGGCCACTCAACTCAACTTAGCCCAAGGTTGACTCGGCTCGACTTTGGCCCATAGCGACTCGATTCGACTTGGGTTCGGACGACTCGGCTCGACGTGGACTTGAGCCGACTTTGCTCAACTTGAGCCCGGATTGTCTTGGCTCAGCCTAGATCGGGCCAACTCAAAATTCAACCCAAAATACAATTTTGATAATCCAAAAATGTATCCAATCTATATTTAATCCATATCCAATTAAATGGATTGGATTTAAAATTCAAAAATATGGATTTGGATTTGAGACAAATACATTTAAATGGATTAAAACTAATATGGATTTGGATAATTATAGACTGAATTTTGTAATTTGGATTTTTTATTCACCCAAACTAACCTTATGCAACACATAATAACACCAGTATAAATATCACCTTCTTCCAGAATATCCTTTCTTGCATATGTTAATCATAATTATCAATATCAGAGAGTAACATGCAGAAGTCAATCCCAAAAACGTTATGGTGGGATAGTTCATAGCAAGATGACTCATTTGAAAGCCCGATATCTCCAGTGATACTCATTATATTTTTTTTTATCTATTTGGAGCATTGTACCTCAACCTTCTCTGTTATTTTCTTTGTACAACACCCATCTTCACTTTTCATTGAATGTTTAACATGCTTTGTATTTGAAATATGAACGTCTTTTTGAATTTTGGTTGTTTTACTTATTTTGCTGTTCTTTTTTTTTTTTTGGTTCTGAATTAGAGGGTTGGTTAGGTGAGGGAGACAATGCATTAGAGGGAATGAAGGTGAGGTGATGAGAGGTTATAAACTATTATAATAGGTTTGATAGATGAGGTACAGGCCTACCTTTAATGAATCCAGATGTTCCTAACTTTAATGATTTGGCTGGTAGCATTGATTATGCTTATACCTTTTCTGATTGCACTTCACTTGGCTATTTTTTTTTATCAGCAATAAATTAATAGAATAATTAGAGACACTTAAGGGGTGTCCCAACCCTTTTACAGACCCACTCTAAAGTTAAGCAAACAACAGTATAAACTAGAGTTACAAATAATTCACTTAACACTAGAGGGATTACAGGGGAAAACTAGCTGCTTCTTAGAACATCCTACACACCAACTAGCCAACCCCACCAAACCATACCCTCTTGTTTCTTCCTTCTTCATACGTGACATGGTCACTACTACAGTTATATAACCTTCACTTACTCTCTGAATTAGCCGTTGCCAAGAAAGGTAATAATAACAACAACTACCACCAAACAAACAGTAGCAGTAGCACTTCAAAATGTAGCACCCTTAATCCCTTCAATTTGCTACCAGGCATATGCTTCCACCATAACCAACCGACTCTCTTTAGAACATTTCACACCATCATGATCTTACATCAGCCTCAGTCTGCCCAACATGGCCGCTCCTAATACAAGCCAAAACCCAACTCCATCTGCTACAACAACAAACTATTCTTTTACTAAACCTCATATTCGTATTTAATGCCATGAGACACTTCATATTCGTCTCTCAACCCTTTCAATATACCAATGGTCTCATCAATAGTTCAGACTCAACCACCGGTTGGAGACACCTCTGCAGTGCTGAATCCTTCCATGTGTGCTTCTGGTAGTCATGAACAGTTGTTGCTCCAGCACTTAATCTTTGTTCTTTACCAGCCTCTGCTCAAAATCCCCATGAAATTTGGTTCCAGCAGCAGGACGTCCAGCAGCTTACCAACTCCTTTCATCACTTTGATAAACAACCAGCAGATCTGATGTATCAACTTCAGAACAGGGACTGCACAGAATTCTTTACCGGGCTAAGCATAACTACATCTCTACTTTATATCAGCACTTCAACATTTATCGCCCTGCACCCCTTCAACATAGTTATATTGTACCTGCATAAACTTCAGCAAACGTTAATTAACATAATTTTGGCAGCTTCTACTTTGTGTCTTTAGTTTGTTCCGGCATAGGCTTTCCTTCGAGATAGTCCCAACATAAGATTAAATTGTCTTAACATCAACACCACTAGTTATGACATCATTGGAACCAAGCCATTGGGTAATTCTTTCTTTAAATGGTAAAGGCAGCATCCTTAGTTCCATAACCATATGCCATCAATACACCATCCAGAAATCAGTCCAGCCAATACCTGCCAAACTACACCCTCTCTACCATCCAAGTCACTTCCATGGATTCTCAGTGAAGTAAACCCCATACGTAGCGCTGGCATAGTTTAACACCAGCTACAACCAAACTGAATCTGCACCAAACCATGTCACAGAAAAACTAGTACCAGAAACCAGCATCTGCCTATGGCTTGAGCCTTAGCCTTCAAACCTCTACCTCAAGCAGGTATGACTTGGTCCATATAATACTATAGGCACTCCCTACTCTCCTGCAGCCCACCACCTAGCAGAAAATTAGGCATGACATTGGAGGTCCCATACTTTAGAATTTGCCTCCAAGAAACACGTTCACAAACCAGCAACCATCCATGGTTTATAGTACATCAAATGTATTGACCTTACCTCGCCATAATCCAACACCAATCAACCCTTACCACTACCTTCTTCTCGCTCCTTTTATGGATCATTACTCCAGCCTTGGACCTTCGGGTCTACTAAAACACCTCAAGAGACACTCATCATGAGCATCTGCACATACCAGGAAAAACACCACACCCACCAGTGACGCCTTGATACATCTCCAAAACAACGGAAAACGAAAACCAACTCCTCCATCAGCAACACATCTAGCTCCAACCCCTATTGACATTCCCCCAACAACCACACCAAGCCCCAGAAACTCCCACCTCCACTTCAGACCACCGTCTTATACTACGTTCGCCCCCCACCTGGACTACTCAAGGGTTAAACCTCCATGGAACCAAAACATCAGTAACATGACCAGGCTCACATTATAGCAGAAAAAATTCAATTCCTCGCTCCACCAGAAATATCCTCGCTTTCTAATAGTCCACATTAAGCTGAAGGGGCCCTTCTTCCACACCTCCACTACTTATAACTACAAATACAGGACCAAGGATTTAAAATCCAATCTGAGAACGAGTAAGAGAACTTGTGACCCTTGTGCTTCAACCATAACCACGATTTGAGTTGGGCCTTCTGCAACACTTCTTCAGCGTCACATACT
>Ga0123342_1010527_pt1 | contig 10542 bp, 10 predicted proteins | sample Turbeawhitnodule_FD_89960 | JGI IMG/M metagenome (GOLD analysis project Ga0123342, IMG submission 89960) | Root nodule microbial communities of legume samples collected from Mexico - Turtle bean Mexico white nodule | ecosystem: Host-associated > Plants > Roots > Nodule | place: Mexico: Nepantla... | reverse complement strand
CTGTTCATTTTCACATAAATCGATTTATTTTCTATAAAACTGGGTTAAACATTGTTTCTGCGAAGAAGTTTTAAAAGGTCAATTCACCCCCCCTCTTGAACTTTGGCACTATTAAACCCAACACAACATGCCTTGGCAAGACCTTCCAACACTCATAATCTTTGTGCTACACTATACGAAGGCCATTGGCTTATATTGTATAGAAGATGGTCGAAGAGATTTGTTGCAGTTGCCACTTCCCTCAAGTTGAATGAGGGAGTACTTCTTCTCTCACTTTTATTATACACATTTATTTGTTGATTTTACATTGAGGACAATGTATGATTTAAATGTGGAAGAGGCGAATCATAGTTTAGGATTTATCTTTTGTTGAGTTATTTTGTGTTTTTTGATTTTTTTGTTTTAATTTCTTTTTACTTCTGTTAAAATAAATAAGCTCTTTAGAATCGTCTAATGGCTGATATGTTTCATAATTCTAGCAAATCTTGGTTTCTTTATATTTGTTGTTTGGATTTTCTTAAAAGTTGATAAATAAGTTGGTTATGAGAAACTTTTTGGTTGAATCTTTTGATAGATTATCCCTAGTGAGTTTTTGAGCCTTAATTGATATATCATTTAATACTCCTTTTAGTGTATTTTCACTCATGTTTGCTTATACTCTAGAACTTAGCTTGATTCTTTGTTTTACAACTGTGATTTACGTGCATGAACTGATATGATAGAGGTATTCTTTGTTTAACTTAACCCACTAGCCATATTAGCCTACCTTTATGATAATCCATCTGTTAGCCCCTTGAGCCTATAGCTTTTTTCTTATTTTTAACCCTCATTACAAGCCTCAAAACAGAAAAATCATGTTTATCCCTACCTTAGAAAATAAAGGAGCTTTGAAATTATTTGGGAATAGGTTTTTCAATAAGTGTGGGGGTGTATCTCATTTTCATAGTTTACCTCTTCAGTTTTAAAGAAAAAAGAAAGAAAAAAAAGAAAGGGGTAGAAAAAAAAAAAGGAATACAACAAGAAAAAGAAAATCAAAGCAAAATAAAGAAAATAAGAGTGGATCCTCTAATACATTGGATTGACTGTCTACTATATGAAAAAAAAAATTATATCTTGAAATAAAAAGAGGAGTTGAATTGTCATAATACTTACACTTGTTTTTATACCTATCCTCCATTGCTGCTTTGTTTTTCTATGGTTTTTAAGCCTAATTTCCCCTTTTTACCTACCTTTACCTTAGCCTCATTACATCCCTTATAAAGACCTCTTGATCTCTAGCATGTTTTTCAATTGTTGTGAGAAAGTAAAGTGGGAAAGTAAAATGTGATTCTGATGGTAACCAACACTACCCTTATATTCTAATTTTAATAATAAGTCCAACTTTAATTATTATAATAATTTGATATTAATAATAATAAATATATATATATAATATAATATATAATAAAATAATAATAATAATATAATAATATTAATAATAATGAAAATGTTAATATAATCATAATCAAATTTGTATATATTATTAATTGTCATGAAGTTTATTAACCTTGTGAAGAGGTTTCTACTTCTACTTACATGCACAATGCCATCAATCATTTGCGTAGACACATTCATAAAATAAACCTCAAAAGAGATGAAGATGATCGTTAGAAAATATCACATTAACAACTTTGATCAGAAAACATTGAAAAAATGCAGACAAAAAATGAAATGACGGCAAAGAAGAAAATGGAGTAAACACCAGAGAAACAAAAACCCTAAACAAAAAATGAAAGGCTTCTTTAGTAAAGATGAAAGTTAGCAACTTTAATCACAATCTGAGAACCATAAAAAAAAAATACAAAAAAAAAAACAGAAAGAGAAAGAAAAAACCAAAACCGTAAAGAAAAATTCAAAGGAAGACAAAGAAGACAAAAGTTCCAAACTTTCATCTAGAAGAGAACCAAAAAACAGAACCATAAAAAAAATTGAGATAAAGGAAGACAAAACTATTTTGCAAACGAAGAATGAATTCACGACAGAGAAGAAATGGAGAAAACGCCAGAGAAACAAAAACCCTAAAAAAAATGAAATGTTTCTTCAATAAAGGTGAAAGTTGACAACTTTAAAACCCAAAACAGAGAACCATAAACTGAAATATGAACTGAAATATATAACAGATGAATTGAAAGAGATAAAAAACAGTAGCAGGATCAAAATGAAGCAACTCACTTAAAGAAATGTCATAAACAAACACTAATACAATAGGAAAAAAGGAAATAAAAAATAAAACTTGTTTTGTTGCATGGCATAGTTTCTTTAATTATTATAATAATTTAATATTAATATTAATATAGAATATATAATATATGTAATATATATATATATATATATATAATGTAATATATAATAAAGTAATAATAATATAATAATATTAATAATAATGAAAATGTTAATATAATCATAATCATAATTTGTATATATTATTAATTGTCATGAAGTTTATTTACCTTGTGAAGAGGTAATTATTGAGTGCAATACTATAATTTAAGTTCACTTATGAATTATAATTACAATTAATTAATTATCGATCTTATTCCATTTTATGTATTAATTCTTGGTATTTATAGTTGATTCAATTTTTATAAAATGATATGAAATGAAAATCAATGCCATTAATTTTTTTTCATCATTAAATGTAATGATAATTACATTTAATTTGTAATTTTTATATTTGTTTAAAAATAACTTTATTAACCAAAAAGTTAGTATCAATACATCTACATTTTTATGGAGAAATCGAACATAATTAACAAAATGCAACATAATTAATTAAGAAAATACATAATACATTCTACAACATTGGCTTTTGCTTCTATTCATATATCTATATCCATTGTACAACTGTACCGACCAGTCTTTGGGCGTTGTTGACCACTGGTAATGTTGGTACCACGTAAGCGGGTTCCACGAGCGGCGTGAGCCAATATCTCGCGAAGCACGTGTGCCAAGGAGCCAAAGAGTGGTCAGACATCGGTCATCGGGATGTACCGATGTGCCACTAGACCGAGTGGAGAGATCGGTCATCAGGAACCCAAACAGTAGAGCTGGGCCACGAGAGATGGATCCGAGACCAAACACCAATTATCAATAAGGGAGAAGCCTAGATCACAAGAGTCCATGCGTGCATAGTGGATGACGCGTTTAGGCGTAATAAAAGTGTAGAGCCACTGGAAAGATATGACTCGTGACGGTCGCGTTCCAGGGGTGAGCTGCATGCATGGCACGTGAACAGCTAGGGCACTCCCAGAGGCGGATGACCCCAGAGATCAAGTGCACGAGGAGGCACCCAGGTGGTCACCCCATCAGAGGTTGCACTCTAGTTAGGGACCCCACGCGCTAGGTTATCCTAAGTGGAAGGTAACAACAGTGTTGGGCCCGCCCCATCAGAAAAGCCCATTTCGGGTAAAGAGGAAACCCTAGTTTCAACCTATAAATAGTAAGGTAACAAACTTGGCCAGGTAAGTTATTCCCTTGCGCCACTTAAACACATACAGTGACAGTTACACAGCTTCGGTGTTTCCTAGCCCTAATATTGACTTGAGCGTCAGAGTGGAAACGGCCTCTAGGGCGCCCCTTGTCTTTGTATTTTCAGGCATTCATCACAGGAACGTCATGTGCAAACGCAAAGATTCCGGACGAAAGAGTGACGTAGCCGCACGAAGGCCCTTCGAGTCAACCGACAGGAACATTTGGCGCCCACCGTGGGGCACGATACAAAACACTGTCCCACCAGCAAGAACCAGGAAGATCCAGGCGATGAGAAGTACGAGCAAGGACCTGTTGCACCAAACGGGGGTGAGGGCCTCACCCTGCAACAGGTTATGGAGGCGATGCGAGCCCTTCAGGAAGAAATGGCCGCGTCGAGAGCAAACCAAGAACGCATCCAAGCTTACTTGGTAGCGTCGCAAGCAACGAGCGAAGATCTGCGTTATTCAAACGAGGAACTGCGCAGAGATCTGCAAACACGCGCAGGTGAGCGTGAGGGTGCAGATCAGGAGCCTGTGACACCACCCAGAGAGTTTCCAACGCCATTCTCACAAGAGATCGTGGATGCAGCAATACCAGTCACGCTTGTAGGGCCCAAGGTGACCTTCACAGGGACAGAGGACCCAGAGGCCCACCTCACGGCTTTCCATACACAGATGATGCTGGTTGGGGGCTCTGATGCGATGCGATGCAAGCTGTTCATGAGCACGTTGGCAGGAACAGCGATGGACTGGTTCATCAGCCTCCCTGATGGCCATGTAACGTCGTTCCCGCAACTCACAAAGCTGTTCCGGGCACAATACATCGCGAATCGGGCTCCTCCGTCAGTCTCTTATGATCTCTTTGATGTAAGACAGTATCAAGGAGAGTCTTTGAAGGAGTTCCTCCACCGCTTTGGAGCGCAAATGGTGAGGTTGAACCTTAAAGACGAAAAGATGATGGTGCACATGTTCAGGAAGGGCATCGTGCCAGGACCCTTCAGCGAGTCACTCATCCGAAACCATTCTAAAACCTTCGCCGAGATAAGGCGTCGCGCGGTGGCTCATATTGCGACGAAGGAAGAAGTTAGTGAAAAGCGCACATGCGTGGTTCCCACATGGCCGCGCGCGACAGGTCGTCCTCAAACCCTAAGGGTGCACGAGGCAACGACAGAGATGAAGACCCCCGTGAAGCAGTAACCCTATCAACCAAGAAAGCCTAATGCGAGGGGGCGCGAGAGAGATAACGTGCCGCCAAGGCACGACTTCGTGGTAGAATTGAAGGACCTCATCGCTATCCCAAATGTAGCTGAGAGGCTGAAGGTACCTCCCAAGACCGACAAGAGGCTTGGGGCCAACAAGAATGCCTAGTGTGAGTTCCACCAAGCATTCGACCAAGCTTAGCGCTAGGATACCAGCTAGACGAGTTAGTGAAGAACGGTCTCCTAAGGGATTATTTGCAAGAAAAACAGGGGACCGAGGACATGGCGGCAACAAGGGGTGGCCCGGGGCATGAAGTCCCCGTACACAGTGAGGTCCACACCATCGCAGGAGGGTTCTCGAAGGAGACTGTACTGCTTCTCAGCAGCGGAGATACGCACGGACGGTGATGTTGGTAGAAGCGCAGAGGACCAATGACGCCTTCGACGTCGACTTGGTCTTTACCAAGGCCGACCTTGAGGACGTCGTCCCCCATGACAACGATCCAGTGGTGATCTCGGCGGTAACCGTAGGAAGAAAGGTGCACCGTGTGCTGGTAGATCAGAGAAGTTCGGTAGACGTAATGTTCTGGACGACTTTCAACAAATTGTAACTATCCCCTGACATGTTAAGGCCTTACGGCGACTGTCTCTACGGTTTCGCAGGAGACCAGGTAGAGGTGCCTGGATACTTAGAATTGAGGACCACCTTCACGGATGGCACCGCGTCACGTATGGAGAGCATCGGGTACCTTGTCTTCAATGCCTCCTCTGCTTATAACATGTTGTTGGGTAGACCAACGCTGAATAGGTTAGGGGTGGTGCCGTCGACAAGGCACATGAAGATGAAGCTACCGGACCTGATAGGAAAGGTGATTACCATCAAATCAGATCAAAAAGAGGCCAAGAGATGCTACGAGAACAGCCTCAAAACAAGGAGAGGGATATATATGGTCACTAGTGGACCACCGTACACTGAGGAAGTCCCCTTGCCCGAGGTCAGTCGCGCCGAACCCGACAGGACCGTAGCAGAAATCGCTCGCAGGACCAAATCTGATCCGTTTGGCAACTCTGGGAAAAGAGAGATTGGAGAGAAGGTCTCCAAGCTAAGCAACATCCCCAACCAAACGACGCAAAACCCGGTCGAAAAGATAGTAGAATACAGTTTGAAACCGGACCTCAAGGTATTCAGGAGAGAATTAGGGAAGTTTCTTGGTTCCTAGCTCATTGAGTGTGGTACGGAGGCTAACTCAGAAAGGCGTGTGTCTGTCTTGTCTGGATTTACACCAGTTGGAGGAGGGGGCGACCTCCCTTACCAAGAGCATAGAAAGGCGCTCATCAGGTTGAAGGAGTACTTAGCCAGCCCTCCAATCTTGTGCAAACCACAGCCAAGCACATCGTTTAGTTGGTGCCCAGTGATGATCGATCAGGCGATCAGTTCAGTCCTTGTGCAAGAATGGGACCAATTTCAAAAACTTATACACAGGGGAAGCAAAGTATGTCAAGGACCTGAAGAAAGACACCAGGTACCAGAGAAGGCAACCCCGCTGGTTTCACGTCAGGTCTCTCTCGTGTGGACCGTTTCTTTCAGAGTAATAGAAGTCCACGGGACGAAGCAGGTAGACTTGAGACGCTTAAGCCAAGGCCCAATTCCTCGCACATGGAACACGACCGATTTCAAGTTTTATTTCAGTTAAGCAGTAACATTGTACATGGTACTAAGGGACACTCTTTTTCCCTTATAAGGGTTTTTTAACGAGGTCACCAGACAAATTTCTATTGAAATATTTTCTCGAGTTATGTACAATTCAGTAAAAACTTGTTTCCTTGCGTTAGAAGCCTCATGGGTGGAGAGGTGGGTTCGCAAGAGAACGCCTCCCCTCTTGAGTGAAAGCGCTAAGGTTAAACGAAATAGTTCACGAGATAAATCCTCCTCGCCTTTGAGCGAAGCCGAGGTCAGTTAAAGAACTTGCTTCCCTTGCGTTAGAAGTCTCGGGAGCGGAAAGGTAGGTTCGTAAAAGAACACCTCCCCTCTCGAGTGAAAGCGCCAAGGTCGAACGAAATAGTTCGCCCGTTAAATCCTCCGCGCCTTTGAGCGAAGCCGAGGTCAGTTGATAGTTCATTAGTTAAATCCTCCTCGCCCTTGAGCGAAGCCGAGGTCAGTTAAGAATTTTTTTTCCTTGCGTTAGAAGTCTCGTGAGCGGAGAGGAAGGTTCGTAAGAGAACACCTCCCCTCTTGAGTGAAAACGCCAAGGTAAAACGAAATAATTCACCAGATAAATCCTCCGCGCCTTTGAGTGAAGCCGAGGTCAGTTGAGAGTTTGTTCCCTTACGATTAAAGGCCTCGAAAGTAGAGAAGTAGTTTCGTAAAGAAAATCTCTCCTTTCGAGCAAGAACGGCAAGGAGGAACGACCTAGTAAACAGTTAAAAACCCCTCCTTACGATGAGGGGAACATACAACAAAATGACTAGAAGAAACGTCTTGGTGCTAGGCACCATGAGTTAGCAGTTAAGCAAGTCAAAGAGCATTTTTTGATTTAAGGAAATGAAAGCAGCTATATGTTCGAGAAAGTAAAGTTTTGAGCAGATAATAAATTGTTTGTCCGACAAGCAAGTACAAGTTAAGGAAAGACCCTGAGAACGATTTCCCGTTTACGACACGGTTTGATGTCGTGAAAGGCGTAGTATCCATCCCAGGATGTGCACAAGCAACTTGAGCGAGGGCATCTCCAAATCTCGTGTCATAGGCATCAAGAACATCTCCAGTCAGCTCAGCCTCAACTTCTTCAAACCTCTTAGTTTGTTGAAGAAGTTCGGCCTCCATTTGACCCAGCTGCACCTCCCGACTATGGACCTTCTTTCAAGCCGCGCAATCTTGGACTTGGACACATCAGCAGCCTCTTCTAGCTCGAAGACCCGGATTCGCAAGGGCAAAACTCTTGCCTCCAGCTCAGCAACCTCTCGGCACTTAACATGAAGTTGTTTAGAAAGATCTTTCTCAGAACGGCGAAGGCGGGCCAACTCCTGTTTCAGTGCAGTCTCACGAGCAGCGAACGAACGAGCCAGCAGGGTCGTTTCTTCTTCAGTCTTGGCCTCTACTACCCCCGGTTCAGGCCTGGTTAGAAGAGCGTTAGACTGAGCAAAAAGAGCCCCAAAATTGAAGCCCAGTCTTTCCCTCGCAGCGGCCTTATCTGAGTCCACAATCACCCTAGTTGGAAGCCTTTAAGGACATGTTGAAGGACAAGGGGCAACTCGAGGGCAGGAGGAGTCGGAGAAACACTCGTCCCACCAAGGTCAGGGAGCAGGGGAACGCTGGTCGTATGATCCAGGGGCGAAACCGAGCGACCAGTAGAATAAGAATGGGAGACCATCACCGGCGTAGGCTTGGGCCTTTTAGAGATTGGCCCCTCGGCAGAGTTCTCGTCTGATTCGATCACCACCGCTTTACCCTTGTAAGGAAGTGGAGCGGGAGACGATTGGACGACGGCGAGAGGGACCGCGACTCCAGGAGCGGAAGGAGTGGGCGAAGGCGTGGCGGTGGCAGAAGTAAGGGCATGGTGAGAAGTGCCCACATCCCTAGAAATCCCGCGAAGTCGAGCGAGAATATCAGTCAGTCTAGCCCGCTTCTCTTCACTCAAAACCATACCTGCGTGCAAATTTCAGAAGAAACACAAAGATAAAGCATGCGAATGCACAGAGCTAGAGTGCGCAAACACGACATTACAATAACATGAGTTAGCACCGCTAGAGTCCCGAGTTTCTTGAACACTCGGGAAAAAGGAACAGAGGGCGGTTGAAGAGTAAACAACCCAGGCATTTATCCAACATCATAATCAATAAACGATTGCGGACAATAATCAAAGTTCGTACCTTTGATCATATGGCAAGAAGATGCGGGAATGTGTAGGGGAAACGCGAGAATGCTTGAGGAAGAAGACGAAGCAATCAAAGGTTTCAAAGAATGATGGAACAGTAATTAGACGCGCGCGTTTTCAAACGTTTAAAGAAAGTAAAGAAATGTAAGCGACGTTAAGCCCCAGCCGTTGATCAAAACACGTGTGCACAGATAAGACGGGCCCAGAAAGACGTCAATTTAGTGCAGCATTCACGTCCTGCCACATAGAGCCACGTAGGTCACCCAGGGCAAGGACTTAGTCTCTTCACTAAACGAGTTGCAGCTCGAGATTGGAGGGCTTATGTACCGACCAGTCTTTGGGCGTTGTTGACCACTGGTAATGTTGGTGCCACGTAAGCGGGTTCCACGAGCGGCGTGACCCAATATCTCGCGAAGCACATGCGCCAAGGAGCCAAAGAGTGGTTAGACATCGGTCATCAGGACCGATGTGCCACTAGACAGTGTAGAGAGATCGGACATCAGGAACCCAAACAGTAGAGCTAGGCCACGAAAGGTGGATCCCAGACCAAACACAGTAAGGGAGAAGCCTTGATCACGAGAGTCCATGCGTGTAGAGTGGATGACGCGTTCAGGCGTAACACAAAGTGTAGAGCCACTGGAAAGATATGACTCGTGAGGGTCGCGTTCCAGTGGTGAGCTGCATGCATGGCACATGAACAACTAGGGCATTCCCAGAGGCGGGTGACCCCAGAGATCAAGTGCACGAGGAGGCACCCAGGTGGTCACCCCGTCAGAGGTTGCACTCTAGTTAGGGACCCCACGCGCTAGGTTATCCTAAGAGCAAGGTAACAACAGTGTTGGGCCCGCCCCATCAGAAAAGCCCATTTCGGGTAAAGAGGAAACCCTAGTTTTAGCCTATAAATAGTAAGGTAACAAACTTGGCCAGGTACGCTATTCCCTTGCGCCGCTTAAACACATATAGTGATAGTTACACAGTTTCGGTGTTTCCTAGCCCAAATAATGACTTGAGCGTCGAAGTGCAAACGGCCTCTAGGGTGCCCCTTGTATTTGTGTTTTCAAGCATTCATCACAGGAATGCCACGTGCAAACGCAAAGATTCTGGACGAAAGAATGACGTCGGCGCACGAAGGCACTTCGAGTCAACCGGTAGGAACAAAAACATACAACATAATTAACAAAAGATAGATTACATTTAACCCTATTCGTATCACCAAACCAATATACTTTGAGGGGTTTCTGCTTTTGCTTACATGCACAATGCCACTAATCATTTGCGTAGAAACATTCGTAAAATAAACCGGAAAAGAGATGAAGATGATGGTTAGAAAATATCACAGTAACAACATATATCAGAAAACATTGAAAAATTTCAAACCAAAAATGAAATGAAGGGAGAGAAGAAAATGGAGAAAACGCCAGAGAAACAAAAACGTTAGTCAAATACGTTGGTGTAGATTAAAGATGCTTTCCAATAAGGCATGCAGACAGTTTATGAATTGGTGAAAATCAGTAAAGAAAAAGGAGAGAAGGAATGACAAAAGATTAGGGTTTGAGAGAGAATGGGGGAATGAGAATGAGAGAGAATGGGGAAAACGAAAAGGAATGTGAAAAAAAAGTGAGTTTGAAGAATTGGTATGTGACAAGTTGTGGTTGGCCCAGGTGTCGGGATGTAATTGATGAAGCTTTGGTCCATTTTCCTCTTTGATTAAATTTCTTTTTTCAAAAATTTAAGGTTGTGACACGTGTCTAAACCAGCATGTCTGTGCTCCCTCAATTGTTATATATATATATATATATGGGTAAATTTCTTTTTCAATTATTTTTTCAAAAATTTGAGATTGTGACACATGTCTAAATCGCTTGTTTATGATCCCTCAATTGTTATATATATATATATATATATATATATATATATATATATTATTTAATTAATCTCAAATTCTTAAAATTATTTTTTTTT
>Ga0123342_1010526_pt1 | contig 10542 bp, 2 predicted proteins | sample Turbeawhitnodule_FD_89960 | JGI IMG/M metagenome (GOLD analysis project Ga0123342, IMG submission 89960) | Root nodule microbial communities of legume samples collected from Mexico - Turtle bean Mexico white nodule | ecosystem: Host-associated > Plants > Roots > Nodule | place: Mexico: Nepantla... | reverse complement strand
TATTTTAAAAAGGTGTTTATTGATAGGGTTGGAAGCAGCTATCCATTCACACGTCTGCAACTGTGAGGGATCGTCTTTTAAAAAGTTGATGCCATTTTCTTTCTTGTCTTCAACTTGTTCTATTATTCCTTCCTTTTTTTTTCCTTCATCGAATTCACCTTTATTCTTCTTTCCCTCAATTTCTAATATATTTTATTCAGTTTCTCTACCTTGTTATCTATATAAATCCCTCCCTTCTTCTGTGATAGAAAGTGCACACAGAAAGAAAGAACGAAAAGAACAGAAAGATACAAAGTTTTGCAGATTTTCTATAATGCCTTTCAAGAAGCCTCATCACACCTTGGAAAGAAGCTGCATAAAAAAGGCAAGTATATATATGTTTTCTTGTACACAGTTACACACACGTATATATATATATATATATATATATATATATATATATATATAAAGAACAGTATTATAACTAGGATCAACAGCATAAAAAATACTTAATTTCATGAGTTAAATAACTTTATAATATATTTATAGTTGTGAGAATTGATAGTTAAAACATTGGTAACTAATTAGATATTAATTTAGAAACTATTTATTAATAATAAAAACTAATATAGAAATTAATAATTATTTTAGTCTTTAAAATGATGTTTAATTTAATCATTATAGTAACTAATTATTTTTTGTTTTTAAATTTGGTTTCTATTTAATAATTTTTTTAGTGATTATTAAGAAATTTTAGATAATTTCATTTACTTTAAAATTGTGTGCTTAAGATCTCTAAAGTTATACATTAGTTTTAATTGTGACCTTTTGTTCAGATTTTGTAAATTACAGGAAGCTAAGTAAAAAATTACAAAGGTTTAGAAACCTACTAAATTATTAAACTAGTAACTTATTCCCTTAATTATTTAAACTTTTTAAATTGAATCCAACGCCCAATGAAACATTTAATAAAAAAAATAGGTGGAAGGAAACTTTTAAAAAAATAATTTATAATCTTAAAGACTTGTAAACGTTTAGATATAAAAATATATTTAAAAATAAATAAATTATTTGGAATTGTCCTCATTAACCCTATTTTACATTAGTATAGATAGAAATTAAAGTTTCTTTCCTTATTGTATTGCTACACTAATATATGATCATATATAATCGATATATAATCAAAATGATTGATTACTCATATATGATCATAATTAGATTTTTGTTATGTTTGGAAATATGTTGGAGATGTTGTACTAATTAGCGATAAAAATCAATTTAATATATATATATATATATATATATATATATATATATTATAAATTTCATTTTTCAATTTTATTTTATTTTATTTAATAAAAATAAATTAGACTTAAACTCATTTTTTAATATAATATCAAAAATTATTTTAAAAATATATTTTTTATGAAAATAAATTAAACTTAAATTTATTTTTAAATATAATTTCAAAGTTTAATTTAACAAAATTATTTAGATCTCTTATATCATTCGTTGTCAAATATTTAGTTTTACACCCGAAATATATATTAGTTTTATCCTAGAAACATAAAAGAATATTTTATATATTAATATAAATATTTTTATACAAGGAATTTGTGTGTAAAAAATTAAAATTATCTTTTTTCCTCGTAAACGAAAAACAAACACTTAATTAAAATATTACAAGCACATATAACAAGAGCTCAGTTTAGTATTTAAGTTCCATACTTTTAACTAGAGTAAATAGTCGGGGATTTAGTATAATATAATAAGAAAAAAATTAATAAATATTTTTTTTTCTAGTTTTATTTAAACTTCATTAGTGATTAAGATAATTGAATAAGAAAAAATTAACATAAATGCGCAATTAATATTTAAAAATACTAAACTTTTTAATTTACAAAATAAATAAAAAATTAAGGTTAATTATATATTAATATTAATTTTTATAAAAAGTTAAATTTTAATTATTAAAATTGTAATTTGATTTTTATTATACTAAAAACAATATTTGAATAGTACAGATGGACAACGACAAGTTCGAGATAGGTCCTAGAGGACTGAACATTGTGTGGGGAAATGATTCTCGATACTGGAAAATACCAGAGTGAGTATCATCATCATATGAACAATGTTACCATTCAAATTATTATATTTCTTTCAATATTTTTTTTCTATATTATTTTTTCATTGCTTTATATTTTGAATTTATCTATATTATGTTACAAATTTGTTAAGCTACCATTAATTCTTCGTATTTATGAAGATTTTAAGTTACACACTTTTTTTAAAAAGGAATATGCTAAAAATGAATACGTTACGACGTTATATTTTCATTGTAGTTTAGAAAATATTAGTTATAACTTTCTAACATAATTTTGTTAAGATTAATGAAGTGAAGATATGCTAATAGCCTCAAATGATAATCTAATATCTACTTGTTTCTATAATAAAAACGTTAACAAATTGTATGCATTATAATCTTAACAATTAAAATTTCATACGATTTTGCTCATTCCCATATAATGTGCTCATAATTTAGAGTATAGGATTTATAATTTTCAATGTTGTTTAAGAGTTATTTTATTTCATGTATTTTTTTCATGTTAAGACTTGTTTTCATTTTTCAAAGGATGTTTAATATTTTTCAATTTTATTTTACTCTTTTCAATATGAAGAGTTAAATTTATATTGAAAGTGGTAGGATAACACATTACGTTTACAACAAATGATTATTCTTTAATAATTAACTTTAAAGTTAAATATATTTTTTGTTTTTGTATTATAATACAAGATTGATTTCCATTCTTTAGATCATTCAAATGTTTGTACTATGAAAATGAATAGAGTATGTCATTGTATATGTAAAATTGATTCAAGTTGAAGTTTCATCTCATCAACTCATTAGAATTATAGGTAGATATAATATGCATCAGTATGTAATCAAAACAATAATGAGTTTTTTAAAAAAGAACTAACAATCATTTCATATATAACAAGACTCATTCCAATTATTTTCATACTATACGTAAGTGAAAGATCTAAAGTTTAAACTTAAAACAAAATAAATTTAATACTATAGTATATGAAAAAACATATTTAGTCATTTAACTTTAACATATAAATTGCTTGAAATTCATTATTTATGTCATTATGAATCTCATACAAAGAATTATATTGTCTTTTTTAATTAAATGAAACAAAATTAAAAACGTTAAAAACAGTGAAACGAAAAATAAATAAAAAAATTGATGATGGAGAGAGAAAAGAGTATTAAATGAAATGAGATTTGATTGGTGTAATTTGAAATTGACGGAAAGTAACGATTGTAGGAACGAACCTGCGGAGCTTATACAAGTTTCATGGTTGGAGGTAACCGGTGTGGTACCTATAACAAATGCAAAGATATATACGGTTTCATTTGAGGTGAGAGTTAAAGAGCGTGGATTTGGATGGGAAGGCACTGATGTACTTGTGATGGCTAAAATTGGTAAAAAGGGAAAATATAAGTTTAAAGTGAATAGTTTAAGTCCTGGTCAGAACATCGTGATTCCCTCCGAACCACTTGAGATTCCTGTCGAGAACCCATCGGATCTTCATTTTGGACTGTACGAAGTCTGGAGCGGAAAATGGAAGGGAGGCCTTGAAATTATCAGAGCGGTGGTCCAACCTGTAACTTAAACTCATTTATATCACCTTCTATGTCTGTGCTCGGAGACTTTGTATACAAGGGTGAGTCTAAAATGGGGAGATTATACAAATAAATATTTACTGCATATGTGTAATAAATATTGAATTTCAGCAATGTTTACACTGTTTTTCTTTTTCAATCTCTAACTTTTTAAAATCAACCTTACCTTTTCGTTTGCAATTTTTTTTTTAAATTTATGACTGTAATTGTGAATGTGTCAGCTTTATTTCTTATAATTTTATATAATATCAAGAATGGTAATGAAATTGTTATAAGGTGTCAATCAGATCCATTTTGTTCGATTAAACACACTGAAATTGGTTGGTTACACACTTCCTCATAGTATGAATATGTGGGTTGAGCAGTAGGAATGATAAAATGGATCGGGTTTCCTGATTAGTTTGATTTGTCTAACCCGTCAATTCATCGGACTACATGTGGAGGGGAGCGGACTAGCCCGTCAGCCTATCAGCTTGCTCTCCTTTATTTTTTATATATTTTTTGTTTTGTATTTTTTTTTAACCTATTTATTAATAAAAATGCAAGAGAGAGTAATAAAATTGAATAAAACTTTAATTTTTCTATTAAAAAATGTTTAATGTCTACTAACAAAACAAAGTAAATATCAACAATACTCCAATTAATCGAATTATTTATAAATAAATTAATGTAAATAAAATTATATATAAAATATTGACAACCATCAATTTTGAATCCAAAAGCATGACATTTATATTTTTTTAAAATATCAAAAATAAAATAGGATTAGTTGCGGGCTAACTCTCCTCGTCCTATCTATAGGCCGACAAGTTGACCGATTAAACGGGTTAAACTAGTGACTTCAAAAGATTGACTCGCCCCACTTAAATTATGACGGGTTGGCCTGCCGAACCCAACCCACTTTAGTACTTCTAAAAATTATAAATATAAAATTTTAATAAAACTGATAAAGGATTATTGATGAAGGTCAATGCAAGTGAATACAGTTTGACACAAAAATTTCCATGATTAAGATAAAACCAAGAGAACAAAAGAAACTTCTCAAAAAGACTTGATAATATTTTTTTTAGTATAATAAACTCACTCCAAGAGATTTTTTATTATTTTAATTACAAATTATTATAAACATTAACTAATTATATTTAATAATAAAAATTAAAAAAAACTATTAAAAAATGTTAAATCCTAAACCAACTAATACTTTTTGCAGTAACTAAAGAAATTCGTGATTAATACATGTATTCGTTTATTAGCCCAAAGTTGATAAAATGTAAGAGGCAGATTCTTCCTACACCCAATCAAATATGTTTGACACCCAATTTCTTATGTGAAAAGACTAAACTAACCTTAGATGAAAATTAGGGTTTTTTGTAGCCTCCTTAGTTTTTCCTGCACCCAACACACTGCAGCCCCCTTCGTTTTAAATCTTTCTGCCACTTTCTTCTTTGTGCCGTTTTCCGTTCAGTAGCGGCGCTTACCTGTGACGAAGACCAACTGAACGACGACGTCGATTGTGGTGGTGGTGGTCAGTGAGGCGGCATTGTCTGTGACGAAGTTGGACGGCGAAAGAACGAAGCTACCGAAGAAGAGACGACATGAAAAAAATGAGTTTTCTCGTTGTTATTGTCTTTTGGATATAATTATGCGGAATGCCTTTATGTGTTGCGAATAATTTTATCTGGAATTGTTTTTTTTGGTTTTTGTTCCGGATGTGGATTATCCAGAAGTGTGAGTTTGTGCTGCGAATGTCTACGTCTGGAAGTTTTTTCGCTGTTCCAGATGAGGATTATCCGGAAGTGTAACTTTGTGTTGCGGATGCATATGTTTGGAAGTTTTTCCAGAATTCTTAACGTATTACACTGAAAACGACACGTCCACCACCACACTAAAACCACATACGCAACTCAAACCAGCACCAACCAAAGAGAAGAGGAAAACCAAGTTTCTCTCTGCACCCTACACCTTTTTCAAAATAAAGAAGAGAAGGGCAGAATTGGGTTTTAAAAAGTTCGTCGGGTGCAGAAAACAATTGATTGGGTGCAGGAAGCAATTGCCAATGTAAGATGGGTAGGAACACAAGTAAAAAGTTAGAGATTCTACTGGGCCTTTTTGACATTTATTTGACCTACACCCCTATGTTTTTCTTCATGCACCCCCATAAAGACAAAAATAATCTTATTATTTTTTAAAAACCCTAAAATGCACATAAGACCCACACTACTATTTCTTCTTCCTTTGTCCACGGACTACACACACGAATTCCATTTCTCTCTGAACAGCAACGACGCTGCTCCATCACTTAGCACAGGAAGGTGTTTCTTTTGGTGGTGGTCGATAGTATCTTGGATTAGCATGAATCCGTATTGGTTTTTTCACATTCCGGATTTGGAAATCCATAAATCTTCTGGATTGAAGAATCCGTAAATCTTCTGGATTGGAGAATCCATAAATCTTCCGGATCCATTAATCTGTAACAGAAATTAGGTTTTCAGATTCCGCAATCCGAAAATCATCAATTTGTTAACAATTTGCTTCTGGAACACCTCCTCATCCGAAAAACAACATGATTCACTTCCGGATTGATGAATCCGTAGTACACTCCACCACGGTGCCCTTTTCTAAATAAAAGGTCAAGACCAATTTTGAGATTTTTAAAATTGTGGGGGTGCAGGAAGAAAAACATAGGGGTGCAGAAAGAAGAAACCATAAGATGGAATTATTAATCAAGTAAGGCAACTCAGTACGTGATAAACGAGGACAAACGAGATTTAGATTTTCTAATTTTTAAAATTTGTTTGAGTAAAATGAAAATCTAATATGAAAAATGGATAAAATATGAATCAAAATAGAAATTATATTTAAATAAATGAATTTTTAATGAATTTGATCAATGTAAAAATGGAGCAGTTTTGGCTAATTAGATTTTTTTTGTCTATCTTTAATTGGTAGATCTTAATCAATTCAAGAAAATATGAAAAAAAAATTATAAATGGTCATCATAAACTTATGTAAGCATGGGTTTCAATAAAGAATTCATTCATCACTTATGAATTTAATGGATAAATGTAAGAACAAGTAAGTAAATAAAGTAAAAATGGATTAAAACAACACATGGAAGAAAAAACACACCATCTTCCATTGAAAATCAAAGGATAAATGCATGAAGATTAGTCACTAGAAAAAACTTATTAAAATAAAAACGAAAACAAGATAAATGAACTCTTGAGACTTCAAATATTAACTTACAATGAAGTTTCATTCAATAGTAAAAAGTGATTATACAAGAGAGGTTGACACTCTTTTGTAAGGAGTATGCCACAATTTGAAGTGGAAAATATAGCTCTCAAGTGTTTAGAAACCCAAATGCAAACATAAGAATACTTAAGTTAAATTTAACTTAATTAATCATATGTTTAACACTTAGTTAATCCCTAATAAATCCTAGTAAATGGGTGGTTCCTAAAATTAGGAAAAGACACACATAACCCCTAAAATTAAAAAAAAAAACTCATAATTACATCTCCAAGATGCACATGTGGTGCATGAATTAGTTAAAAGTCATGTGAAGTAGTAACAATCATCATTACACTCATGATAGTGACAACTAGTCGTTAATAACTCTTCATCTGAATAAAGGAATATTCCAAAAGAATAAATAAATATTCTATAATTTAAGAGTTTACAAAATTTGAGAGCTTGTATCTTCTTCTACTTATTTTAGTCTACCTCTTGTGAATCTCCATTGGAATTTATCAATGGTGCTTGATGGATCACATCAATTTAAGCTACTTCACTTAACCATTGTAGTTGTAAGGTTTAAAATGAGGAATAGTGGTAAGTTGAAGTTTTTTCACCATTCTTTAACTTACTAAATTGGTACAACTTCCTCCGTCAATAATAAGGGTGCAAGTTTCTTTGAGTTTCTTTAAAATATTTTTAATGTGTCCAATCATGAGCCTAATCATTAATAAATCTCCTTCAATTGGAGATAACTTGCCCCCTTTATCACTTGAAGAACTTTCGCTGGAGGAAGAAAAAGATGAAGAATATTGTGAACCTACTTCCCTATTATCTTTCAACATTATAACCCTTTGTTTGGACACTTAGATGCAATGTGTCCAAAATCCAAACATTTAAAATATTTTGTTTTACTTGTCTTTTCTTGAAAATTTGGTTTAGATGAAGAAGATGAAGGGTCTTATGATTTAATGTGAAGAAGAAGAAGAGTGAGGAGTTTTATGAGTGGAAGAAGAAGAATGATAAGTTTTAGAATACTTACTTTGGTATGACTTCACCTCATCCTTTTCATCCTTCCCTGAGAAATTATTGTAGAAACTTCTTTTTTTAAGTTGATATTCCACCTTTGTAACTTGATGGACAAATTCTTCCAAACTTTTATAATGATATAAATCCATGACATCTTGGATGTCTTTCCTCTTCTCTCATTTTTAAGGTTTTGGATCTCCAACCTCTATTACTCCATTAAGTGCTAGAGTTGCTTTGTCACTTCTGGTCTTTCTATATTAACATTCCCTTGGACGGAGCCCTTCTCCTATCCTTGTAGCAAAAGACCTAAAGGGAAGATTAAAAATTATTAAACTCACTAAGTTTATAAAGAAACTTAGTTGGGATCCTCTTTTGAAGAAGAAAATAAGAGAAGTACTCATTTAATGACCTTATGATCAAGAAGAATGCTTTAACAAGAAAATAAATTCTCATTCAATCAAGGTGTGTTATAAGAGGTAAATATATAGATGCATAACTTCCATTTCACCTAAGCTACAAAAGATGTGAGACTAAAAGATCAAAACTAGGACGTTCAAGACAAGATAAGAGCGCCCAAAATACACTAAAAGGGGCATGCTTGAAATGATGTGAGACTTGAGACTCCAAGTTTTTCTTCATGCTTTCTTCAACTCTTGGACATTTTCTACTAGGTTTTTGGCTAACTTTTCACGCCCAAATTGAGGTTCAATTAGGGCCCAAAACTAGCTCATGTATGCATATACAAAAACCTACAATTATAAGAAAAAAAGGTATGTTTATACAATTTATACAATACTAAGAAGAAAGAAGAAAATCCTAGTATTTTGTCCTTCAATGTAGTAGAGTCTTCATCATTAAAGTTTTGTCTTCTTCCATTCTCTTAGCCATGAGTTTTGTGACTAGATGATTTTCATCCCTCCTTCTTAAGAAGAATTTGTCTCAAATCTAAATGATGTAGTAGTCTCTATTGGTTGACTTTTGAATTATCTTTCCTTAGGGTCAAATATGAACCTATAGTAAACAACAAATAAAATATATTTATTTATTATAAGAAAACTAAGAAAATTTTCTTATAAAGTAATAATACATTTTATTGTTCATACACAATTTATCATATTAAGAATTAAGTGACATTGTTTCTTTTATTTGATATTTTTCTCCACTTTATTTTTATTATTTTCTTTGTTATTCAATAAAAAGCAAGAGTTTTTTTTTAGGATTTTGGGAGGAAAAGTTCGATTCATTACCTAGGATAAGAACTGGTACAATTCGTGTTAAAAGATTCTTTCTTATCATTTCACTAAAGACTTGGGTAATTAACTTTCATTCTTTCCTAGTTTTTCTAATTCTATTTTTTTTTTCGCTTGTTTCTTTAAACTATTTCATTTTCATTTGATCCTCTCTAAGATGTGAGAGTACACAAAATTATTTTTCTTAACCAGTTTTTGACAAATCATATAAAAACTTATTTATGGTGATTCCTTTTCTTCTTTCTCTTTATTTTCTTCTTTTTCTTCCATTTTCACACAATCTATGTTGCGCGCATCTCAGAATATTCCACGCTTCTCTCTTTCAAACCGTCTTCCATAACTAACAACCTTACCCATCCTTTCTCGTCTTCAAACTTCACCCCTTATTATTCCTGCACTAGTGCAAAAAGGACTACTTTCGACACTAGATTCATAACGCTTTTACGGCCAGACGTTGTCCTTCAAAATGTGGTGGCATTTTTTAAATTAAATCACTATAAGAAGGTGACTATAAGGTTAAATCGCCTTCTTACAACAAAGTGTTTGTGTAAGAAGGCGACTATGAGGTAAAACCGCCTTCTTACAACAAAGTGTTTAGTCTAAGAGGGAGGCTTTACCTAATAGTTGCCTTCTTACATGAAGCACTTTCTTGTAAGAAGGCGACTTTACCTCAAAGCCACCTTTTTAGAGTCTTTTTTATCACCCTAACTCATAGCGCGCTATTGATGCTTTCATATTTCCTTTGTCTTATGGCACTTCGTTTTCCTCTTCTTCTCTATGCTTCTTCTTCATTTTCCTCGAGCCATTGTCTTCTTCTTGCCATTGGGAGCCACTGGGTAAGTTGTTTTCGAGCTCTCTACTTCTTCTTCACCATTGTTTTTTGTTTTTCTTTGGTTTCTCTTATCTGTTTCTTTTCTGCCAAGCAAGCAAACAACTACCTCTGCCTTCACGCCAATCCTTTGTTAGAGTTAAGCAGTGTCTAAGATCAAGAGGGGAAGGGTGAATTGAGCTTATCAAATTTTCGCAAAACAATCTAATTTACTATGTAACAGAGGTGAAAAGAACATATTGATATTAAACGGAACAGATTGTTTTTACAGATGAATCTAGCACAATCAAAACAAGATCGGCACAATTTAGATCAACCAGCAGCAATACCATAACCAAATTAATTAACTTTCTCAGTTTATAAAGTTGCAGTTTAAAGCACAAAATTAATCAATTTTTACTTAGCATAAGCCATCTAGAGTAATGAACCAAATGTCACAGTTTAGTTAAAGGAACCAGTTCACCCTTCTTATCCTATTACAGATTCACACAGCAGCTTGATTTATGATTAGAGGATTGATTAACAAG
>Ga0123342_1010525_pt1 | contig 10546 bp, 6 predicted proteins | sample Turbeawhitnodule_FD_89960 | JGI IMG/M metagenome (GOLD analysis project Ga0123342, IMG submission 89960) | Root nodule microbial communities of legume samples collected from Mexico - Turtle bean Mexico white nodule | ecosystem: Host-associated > Plants > Roots > Nodule | place: Mexico: Nepantla... | reverse complement strand
TTTTTTTTTTTATTTTTTTTTTTTTTTTTTTTTTTTTTTTTTTTTTTTTTTTTTTTTTTTTTTTTTTTTTTTTTTTTTTTTTGGAATTTTTTTTTTTTTTTTTATTTCAGATTTCCTTTTTAAAAAAAATTGACTTTTGAATTAAATTTTTTAAATTCTGAATTTTCAAATCCGGAATAGAAGATAATTTTAGAAATTTTAAAAGATAAATAAGATGTAAATTATAATTGATATGGTACAGCAATAACTTGCCATAAAAATATTGCCTATAAAAGAATTGTGATGTGAACAAAACCAGCAAAGGCTTAATGGCTTCGGCTCTGAATTATTGAACAGTCTAACACAAATCATAATATAAAAGGGGAATTTCTTTTTGCACCCTCCTCAATTTGAACCTACACATATAACTTTCACTAAAAAACTATTTTACCCCTTTTTTAAAGTGATTTTTTTTAAAAAAAAAATTCTAGAATTTATGAATAGATTTTAAAAATAATTTTCAGAATAAATTTTCCAAAATGTACATAATGCCTCATAAAATGCATTTTTGATAGAGTTTTCTAGAATAAGGTTCTGAAAGACGTTTTATATGTTTCGAAAAGCTTGTTATAGAATGAAATTATTTTTTTCTTTTAAGTGCAGTGTGAGCTATTGTGATGGTGGGGTGCAATGAGGGAGGAGTGGACGGGTCAATTTGGTCATTTTACCCAATTGTGGGGGTGCAATTTCAAAAATGGGAGGTGCATGAAGTAATTCCAAAGGAAAAGTCTGAAAGAATGGATTAGATTATGACAAACCAATAAGACTGTTTCTTCCACCTCCATACCTTCTTCTCTCACCTCCATAAATTTTCGAATTTCTAAAAATAACCCTCTATAATATTTTGGATTACGTAATCTGGAAGTCATTTTTCAAATTTATAATTAGCTTCTGGATTACATAATCCGGAAGCCTTTTTTCAGATGCATGATTACTTTATGAATTACATAATTCAGAAGTCTTTTTTCAAAATAAGTTTCTGGATTACATAATTCGAAAACTACTCTATGGGGGTGACACAAGAAGGATAAAAATGTATTTTTATGTTGTGTATAGAGGTGGCAGAAGAAGATATGGAGGTGCAGGAAGAAACAATCATCAATTAAATTGCAACTCCATATCAACAATCTTGTTAAAGCCCACCAAAGATAAAGTCAAAATCACAATTATAATTGTGAGTTGTAAACAATAATATGTTGCATTGTTAGGAGTGAATGGCAGCACAAAAAAGCATTACTTAAAAAATAGTGTAAAATTGAATTAAGAAATTCTTTTACTCAAACCAAAGGTAATATAAGTGATAAAGTGCATTACTACTATTTAAAGCGAGTATTCAATTTATTTTAAACTTGCACCTTAAGATAGCTATTAAAAAAGTCAATAAACTTAGAGTTGTAAATAGAAGCGAATGTAAGATTATTTTATACAGATACTAATTGGGAAAGGTATGTATTTTGAAAAGGTGTCAAATGGTACTATAACCTAGGCAAGGTTAAAAATAGGTTGGCAACACAGTGTTTCAGTTGAGCATAGTGCATTTGATAGTGCAAGTTTTTAACTACTACTAGAGATTAACCAATGCTTGTGAATTGCAAGCTTTTTCCTTTTTGGACAAGGTCAAAAGAAAAGTTTGATCCCTGCAGAACCCACCTATGATTGAAGAGTTGGACCCGAAAGCGAAACATTTTGTCCAATGGGGAACTCATCAGTGGACTTGGCAAGACAACTAAGACAAACAACACAACACAGTGCAATGCACCCTATAAGGGTCCCCGCATGACAAACATACACTCCTGCCATCTGATACTAAAATCACTTTCTAAACAATTTCCCATTTTTAAAATTTGTTCTTTGGATTGAAAAGTTGAAATGACGAATCAAAGTGAACCAAACAGCAAATGATGAGCCAGAAGGAGTTGATTGCAGCCTTCGAGCTGCACATTCATGCAAGGGGACCATGCCTGAGTTTGTGGCAGATGGGTACCAAGTTGTGTTTTTGCTAGGTGTGTATGCATTGCATTAATTAAAAGGCACAAATACAGGTAAACATGTAGAAACAGAGTTGTATAGGGAACCCACCTATGAGCACCACATGTATTGGAAAAGTGCCCCACCTTTGAAACAATTGCAGAGGCACGTAAACAGATGACCCCATCAAATTATGCAGGTTTTCTATATATCCAATTGCCCCCCTTTTCCTTAAAAGAATAGTGAGAATTATAAAAAAGGATGATATAATAATTTTTTTTTTCATTATTGCATAGGAAATAATACAATAATCCACAACACGGAATACATGTACTTTGCTATATCTGTATATTTGAAACGATGAAATGCAAGAAGCAATGTTTCACATAATTATATAAATATAACCCACTATCAGTACCCTACCTACACCACTATGCTTCCCTTGCATTCTACCTTGGGTCCTAAAGGAATATAACAACTGTTGTTTCATCTGAGTCTTGCTCAATCATTCTTTTACTGCAATCTCCTCTAAAGGCATATGATGAACAGAATTCAAGACAATTTCTTCAAATATACATTCAGTATACTAGAGGTTCTGCAGAGAAATGGAAAATCTTTTTTGCTTTATACCATACAGGTTAAGTCATGTTGTAATAAACTAAACCTCAGTTCATTTCTGACTGTAACATTGGGAAGAAAGCCCAACTGTTGGCTGATCTACCTTCCCTCCCGGCAACCCTCCTGTTAGTCCACCACTCAGAGCCACTGCCCCCAGTACCAGAAACAACTCCTTTACTGCTGTCAAAATTGAATTCTTTAGAAGAATTTACAGAATTTTGCTTATGGAAGCATTGCTCTCCTTCTCCTATAGGATTGTAAGGCTTGTCATCCGTTTTCTCTGTACACACATTACAGCTAGCATCGGTGTCTCTTAGCACCCTTTCTCTGTCAACAGGGTCTTTGGCCAGTATACCTTGTGAGGACCCTGACATATTTCGAAGCAATACCCCAGTTTTATTTGCAAGACACCGAGCAACATCTTCCCCTGTTAATTCAAATGAAACTCTGTGATCAATCAATGTTGCATTACTTGGATGTCCATTGTCCGAGTTAGCAAGAGTTGCTTCCTTAGAAATCTGGTTTTGCACAGGTAAATTGTTTTCATTGATTTGCCCAACACCATCAGGTGTCAAACAGCCAGAACCTAACCTGGACTCCTGCCCCAGACCATCAGGTGTCGCACACCCAGAACCTAATCGCGAAGCGAGCCCAACACCATCAGGAGTCACGGATCCTGAGCCAAGTCTTGAACCTTGCCCAGCACCATCTGGTGTCAATGATCCAGATCCTAGTCTTGAACTCCATCTTTGGGTGGAGAAGTGTTCAACACCCAAGATCTTGGGTGTTTCCCCTTTGCGGAATTCAAGAGTAGGGGGTCTATCAGGAAATGGGGTAGAAGTGCCAGAAGTTGAAAATGCTGATCCAGGTGATATGAGTTGGCCACCTGGGCTTCCAGGATATTGGTGGTAAGGCTGAAAATCATAATTGTATAATGCAAACTTCTGATTCCCATTACTTTTCCGAGCCCTATCCAGTGAAGATGCCAACAATTGAGCAAATGGAACGTCAGGGGATGAAGGTGTTGTTTGATGCACAGATTCAGGTGGGGGAGTAAAAGGAGCTGTGGATGGTTCAGTTGTGAAGTTGGAAAATACGGGCGGAGAAACTAATTGGGTCTCATAGGCATATGGACCAATGGTGAACATGGATGCTGGACCACCAGAAGAGTAAGCACTGGCTGCAAGAGAAGAGAGTGAAAGTAATCCAGGCGGTGATTGAATAGCAGATGGTGGATCAGATTGGATTAAAGATGCAGGAGAAGATGGAGGGGCAATGAATGGCATTACAATGGCAGTTGAAGGATTTGGTGGTGCTGCAGCAGCAGCAGCTGGACCTGTCGGTGCAACCGGTTCAGGAACAAGGACAGCATGGCCAATTCGTTTGCTGCTTTTAGTGCTTTTATAAGATCCAAAACACCAATATTGGCTCCAGCAGCCTCCCCAACGTTTTTTCTGCAGTTAGTAAAGAAAAAAATTATATATTCAAAGTTGGACAGAATCAAAACATTACTCACAGTCACCAACAATATCAAAGCATTTACAGAGAAAGAAAAATTTTAGGTTATACCAAAATAATGCTGGATTTCTAAATACAAATATGATCTATAATATAACTATTATCATTTTGGCAATTTTGTTACACATTATCCAATTCACAAGTTTAAGTTACAAATAGTTCAATATTGCAGGACAGAGAGAGCTTTGGCCAAAATTTTGATATTATACAGATTTGGAATATCCATTAGAATTTTAGCAGATGGTGGATCTAATTTTAGCTAATCAATATACAAACACATTCGAATTACTTCAAAAATTATTCACTGCCTTCTAATGCATAAATATGATTTGCATAACGATGACAGGGTGCTACTAATGCATAGATTCATCAATCTGCAATGTGGCTTGCTACAATTCAAGTTATAATGTCCTCTATATGGTGCATGGTTAATTGAGAAATAATCTTTCAGGAGAAAGTTGAGTTAACTAGACATGATGATGATTCCATAAACTTTCTTTCTTTGCCAATGATGAAACTTTTTTCAATTGAGAGCATTGTGTTCTGATATGTGGTTCTAATTCTAATGTGAACTAAAACTGGTGATTATATAATCATGGGAGACTGACTTCAATGATCTAACCATGAAAACAACAATGCCACAAACTGTTATTTTTCATGTTGCAGACCTTTCATTGTGCTTTTAATAAGATCTCCAAGTTTTATGGTTAGGTGCTTTTGGCCAGTCCCGCATCATACTTATGTTTTAAAAACATTTAATTAATAAGCCTGGAAGTATTTGATCAAAGACTGAAATTGACGGCACAAAAAAAAACTAGTCTTGAAGAGTAGCGTCAATGGAATTTACTTATTGAACACCATCTGAGAATAGGATAAGTTTGAAAAGATAGTGGTGGCCATTATTAGTCTACGAATGTTTTTTGTGTTGTGGAAATGATTGATCTATCAATGCAATCACATTCAAGAATTTTTTCCTTCTTCTGTTAGAAAAATAAAGTCATGTTTTCCATGTCGCCATTCAAAATCATTACATGTCGACCAATGTCTGTTCATGCAATTCTTCCAGCACGACAAAAATATTTATGCACAAATTTGAATTTAAATGCATGTTGATTTGATTAGTAACACATTTTTCATATGTATGATGTAGTTAGCAAATATATCAAACATTTGACAGACCTAGAAAACTTAGATTTGTCTTCTTTACTATTTACAACGGCTAAGTTGATGAAACTCTGCCTTGTTAAAAACCTGTGCTCATTTTCAAACCACCAAAATCAGCCAATCACATTCACAAAACAATCATTGTCACCACAATCCATTTTCAAACTCATCTTATTTGTCAATGGTGATCAATGATAAGTAAATTTCAGTGTCAGTGATTAGTAGAACAACTTTGCTTCGTGGCCCTGCCAATTTCAAGATCTCTTCATACTTCTCAGTTGAATTGATAAGTTTTTTAAACATTCAAGAGACCACCCAAAAGCATCTAGCCATAATAAAACTTGAAGTGCTTATCAAAACAATTTGTCGGATAGCAGACCACATGTGTAGATCACTGAAGTCAGTCCCCCATGTTTATACAACACCAGTTTTAATTCACATAACAAGTCAGAAGGCAGAACACAATGCTCTCAATTTAATCCAAAAATGTTCATAATTGACGAGGAAAGAAAGTTTATGGAATCATCTTGTCAAGATGTTAACTCAAAGTTTACCACCAAAAGATTGTTTCTCAATTAACGGAGAACAAAATGAGTATTATAACTTGAATTGCATAACGTCAAACAGCGGATTAAAAAGCTCGAGAGTTAAATTAACAAGAAATTTTGCAGTAACAATAAAATGTAACCTCTCATAGATAGGTATTCAATCAAAGCTCACACAGAAGCAAGAAAATTTAGAAAAATGGAAATTCAAGGCTGCACTTCTTCACTTGAAATCCTTGCCTCTGATTAATTATTTAACACAAATTCACAAATTAAAAAGCACAAGAATTATATTAACACAAATATTATGTATCAACAATAAAATGAAAACTCAGAAAGATAGGTATATATATCAATCAAAGCACACACGGAAGGCAGAAAACACGACAATTTATAAAAACGAAAAATGAAAATCCAAGGCTGCCTGTGTTTCTTCACTTGCAAATCCCTGTCTCAGATTAAGTATTCAACACAAGATTCACAAATTAAAAAAAAAAAGAGGGAAACACCCAGGATTCACACTCCAAAGTTCTCTTCTTTTTGCACCTTTTAAAGGCAGAAACGAAACAGTTTCAGATGTTGAAAACGAAACGAAAAGAGAAAAAGAAAAAGTGATTCAAAACTTCGAACTTTCAACGCCACCACCATCCAGTCAAACAAGACTAGACCAGACCTTCACCATGAAAATAAAATAAAAATAAAAATAAGAGAGAAACATGAGACACAAAACACGAAACAGCAAACACAGAACACGAGATCCCCATTCTCCCCCCCTCTTTGGCACGTTGTTTTCTCGGTACACAGCTAGGCATCGAATTTCGAAAATCGAAAAGAGAAAAGAAAACAAAAAGCGAGGAATCACGCGCACGTAGATACTACAAGCAACAGGAACATTCACAGAGAGAGAGAGAGAGAGAGAGAGAGAAGAGGAGAGTTACACTCACCGGCACGGTGGTCGGTTGGACTCTGGATTCGGCGGTGACTATGGCGGTGGCGGCCGCGTTCACCGTCTCCAGGGTGGTGTTGTTGCGGCTTCCCATGGCGGATTCGAGCTGAAGATATAAGCGCTTTCCGGTCACCGGAGATCGGGAATCGTCGGCGGCGCTAGGAGCTCGCAGCGAGATGCAATCATGGATTTGGGAAACAGAGAATTGAAAACCAAAGAAAAAGAAAAAGAATAATAATAAAAACAAACTCAGATAATGAAATGGAAAGTGAGAGAGAGAGAAATAGAGAGAGAAAGAGAATGGAAAGTGCGTGAATGATTGATCACCCAACGGAACAGAGAACAGAAGTGAAGTGAAGATGGAAATGGAATTGACAATGAAGAGAGAATTATTATATTATTATTATTATTATTATTATTATTATTATTATATGATTATTATATTATTATATTATATGGTTGATAGTTATGTTATGTAGAAGAATAGAAACATTATTATTGTTGATTCTCTCTCTAAGTTTGTGTCTTGGTTCACTTCCCCCTGCACTCTATATCCTCCAGTTACCTCCCTTTTTGCGCCAAACTGTTGCCACGTCACCCAAAACCATGTTGGCCCCACTCTATTTATTATTATTATTATTAATAATTATAATTTTACCAAACTTCTATATTTATTAAAGTTATACTTTTAATACACTTTTATTAAAATAATCTATTTTCAATAAACGTATTAGATTTCCTTATTATTCATTAATCATTGAGCTCATTTTTTTGAAGATTTTTTTTAATATTATATGAAACATAAATAATTTTGGAACATATATCACCAAGTAATTTTGGAGAGTTAGTAGAAGTTTAGAATATGTTTATATGATTGAATTTATATTGGGAATTTGACTATGTATTGGTTACATGATAAAGTAATTCTATGTTAGATTAAAATTTTATTTATTATTACTTTATTTTCGTAGTGAAACATTAAAAAATAAAACGTGTTACCTTGAAATTAATTTTAATAATCACATTTGATTTGAAAAAACCATTTTATTTAAAATTTATTTACCTGCACTTATTAAATATACAATAATATTTGGAGCAAAACATATTAATACTTTACGATATTTTTCTATAATTGCATTTTTTTAAAATTTTATAGAAATAAGGTAATGCTTTAAAATGTTACTATATTGTGTAAAAGGTATTAATTTAGTATTACTAAAACAATTAAATAAATTTCTAAAATAGAAAAGGTATTAGAAAAATTGAATGTAATTAAATTATCCTTTTAAATGTGAAAAATTATAATCATTTTTTTCCAAATTTTTTTTTTAAATTTAATAATTAATCTGTTTCAATAAATATATACTTATTTATGAGCCCTGTCTTTATTACTGTAATTTTTAAAATTCATGGATTACATAGTACATGAAACTTTTTATTATTCTCGAAAACTTTACTTTGTTGCATAGGTATTTTCAGTATTGTTGTTATGAATTCTTATCGAAGGATATTTCTTCTCTTTTTTTAATCACTAGGCAATTTTTCACTTTTTTTTTCTAAGGATGTAAACACACATGGTTAGATATCATTTTCATGCACAAACTAAGCTATAGGGTGAATATAGCATTGTTAAGATGTTGATTGGTAAGCATGACCAGTTATCATCTTGTCCTATGTTTAAAAAGATAGCATTAATTAAAAGCAATTACATGTATGTAGATAACTATATATAGATAGAGGCTAATATATCTCATTAACAAATGAATAAACCAAAGTGTAGCTAAATTGATGATTTAAAAATTAAATTGAAAAAGATGAATAATATAATAATATTTATTTCAATTTTAAGTATATTTAGATAACTGATAGGAGAAAAAATGCACGTGGAAGCAGCACATACAATCACGAATTAACTACAGAAAATAATCAACACAGAATTTAATGTGGTTCGGTCGTCAATCTGCAACCTACGTCCACGGGCAACTAATTATGTTTTCATTTTATTTGTTACACATTAATTACAATTGCAAGTACAATGATCTCTTTAAATAGAAATTATAAAAGGGACACAATGATTAAGTTCATCCACTAGATGATGTCTAATCCGCCCAACCTAATTGATCATGACTTCATACTCAACACATACAACCCATTACTATATTTTGGATATTATCTATTTTAAAATTGATTCCTAAATGATATATGATTATTAAAAATACTAAAATTTACCTTAATAATAATAAGAGAAAAATTTGGCTTACAACCCCATCAAGACTATTTTCTTTTGAATTTATATATCCAGAAATTGAAATGGGTTGTTTAGTCAAAATTTGAAAAGAAAAAAAAATGTTTAAGTTGAAGGCACTTGTAGTTGTCAGACCATAGTAAGCATTAAAAAAAGATTGGTCCAAACTGCAAGAAAGAGGTTTAAGAAAAGGTAGGTTGTATTATAATTATATATTAATATTGACAACTAACTATTACAGTTTCATGCAATGCAACTAAGATTTCTTAATAATTACGATCTAGGAATGACAGAGTTAGGGATAAAATAGTAATGATGACAGCTCAATGTGGGTACGAAATTACACGGTTGCCCTTCCATTTGAGTTGAAACTACTGTTTTGCGACTAGGTGGAAAAAAGCATGATATTAAGGGTGATGTGAGATACTCGTGATTCACTGCATCCGTTGTTCTTGTTGTTATGCTGTTGCATTTTTTCTGAGCATTCACGTGACACTTGTGACTGTTACTGTGTTGTCAGGACCACGTGTGTTTCTCCTGGAACTTCTCTCATCTTTCCAATCAGGAACGTTAGTTTTGAATACTTCGTGATCTGATCACTTGTTGACTGCATCACATTCGTCATCAAATAACTGTCAAGGTTGAGAACCCGTTGCGGAATCCAGCCATTCGGGTATTCTGTTTTGCCAAAACATTTCTATTTTATTATTTATTATAAAATTGACTTTATTGAAATTTTGTTCATTTTTAATTTTTCTTATAAGTTAAATATATTTTTTTAGGTTCAATTGATTTTCGTTTCTAATTTTATAACTTTTAAATATTTGTAGTAAAAAAATTATTATAATATATTTTTGTCAATTTTCTTATATGAAAAACAGATCTTTAGAGTTTAGGTATAGGATTTAGGATTTGTGAATTAAAATGTTAATATATTTTATCTTTACATACAATAAATATTAAAATATAATTTATTTAAAAAAATTATTTTTATGTAAAAAAAAATACCTATAATAAATAACTTCAATACAGTAGTTTTAAAGTTTCAACTTATAAGAAAAATATATTTAATCATTTTACTATTTCAGATTCTGTTCCACTTACTCTTTTTCTATGATTATAGGTTTTATATATTTTTTTTTTTATAAAGTTTTCGTGTTAGGCATCACTATGCAACTTGACATCTCAACTAAGCTGAAACCTCAAGTAACAAAAAATAATCTGCCATCACATGAAAAAAAATATTATTAAAAAAAAAAGAAAAAAAGAAAGAAAATACAAAAATATGGGGGGACTAGATCAAAACCCATATGTTAACACAAACGATACATAGGTAGATTATACCTATTCATAAAGAATTCTAAGAACAGACTAGCTGGAAGTCTATTATACCAATGAAAAGATTTTCTATGAATAAATCCTAAATTAGCCAACTTATCAGCACACGCATTCCCTTCACGAAAAATATGAGTTACCCTAAACCTGATTGTCCCACAAAAATTA
>Ga0123342_1010524_pt1 | contig 10547 bp, 5 predicted proteins | sample Turbeawhitnodule_FD_89960 | JGI IMG/M metagenome (GOLD analysis project Ga0123342, IMG submission 89960) | Root nodule microbial communities of legume samples collected from Mexico - Turtle bean Mexico white nodule | ecosystem: Host-associated > Plants > Roots > Nodule | place: Mexico: Nepantla... | reverse complement strand
AGATAACTTTTGGCTCAATTGATGGTTTGGTCATGGGTAACTTCTAAAATACCCTCTGCTTACTTCTCCTTCTCTAACTGGTGTCTTGCTCCTTTATCGTGTTTGAAATTGATTTAATTGGCAGGACCCAGTTTAGGTTGCCCTGCTGCTACTAAGTGTCAATATTTTTTTCTTGCGGGTTTGCGGGTCAGCCCGCCCCGTCCCGCAACTGGCCCGCGCGGGTTGCGGGCTAATGCGGGTTAGCGGGTTGAAAAGGTCATCCTGCCCCGCGTTTTTTACCTGCGGGCCGGCCCGCACGGCCCGCCCCGCTTTGCCATCCCTATTATAAATAGGCAAAGATATGAATGTATATATTTTATAAGAAAAATAAATAAAGAAAAGGACATATTGATTTATAATTGAAATAAAGAAACATCAAATATATAATAAACATGGTCAAACTTGAGAACGTTGATATGTAGTAAACTCAAACAAACAAAAAAAAACTAGGACCACTTGTATAAATTACTCAAATTAAATCATCTAAGTGAATTTTTTTATGTATTTTGCTTTCACATACTTATTTTTATTGTATTTGAATATATTTGAATAATAATAGAATCAATGGTTTTTTTAGAAAATATTGTTACAAATACCCTATATTCTTATATTTTTATTTTGTTTCAAATTTTTATTATTTGTTATTTTTAAACTATACTATTTTTAAATTATTTATTTACATATATATATCATGTCCAAACCAAACAAACATTATAATATATTTTCATACCATCAACAATTAAGTTTATAATTAACGTTATATTTAAGTTTATTTGTCCATTAAAAAATCAATAAATATAAACTAATTTTACAGAAAAAAAAAATTAGTAATTATTTCATCAAAACATTTCATGCAATATTATTCTCTTTGAAAAGAAAAATCTACATGGCTTGAAAACTTTAGCTCACTACACTGTCACATTTATTGTTAAAGTATTTATGTTTTAATTTTATTGGCATGTAATGAAAACAATGTGATATGTTACCTATTGGTTGTTGACAATGTTGACGGAATTGATGTTGCAATTTTGGCTAAAATTAAAGCTACCTTTCATCTCTCCATTTTTCTTCCTTAAATTTGGTACATGCAAATTCCCTTATTTCAACATCATAGATATTTGATTTGCTACAACAAAAATAACAACTAAACTAAAAAAATAATAATAAAAAATAATATAATTTGTATACTTACTAGGTCGAAAGATCGAATGGTCAAAATTAGTATATTAAAAGTTAAAATAATATAAATAAATAATAAAATAATATAACACTGCATTAAAGCCCAATAAATAAGTCTAAAACATTAAAAAATATTTAGTAACGGCAATGTGTGAAAAGTAAAAACCCAACAACGAGCATTATAAACAGGTGATCTGTTTAAGGTACACAAACTCACTCCAAAGTAATTATAGACCTAAAAATCGAGAGTTGACCCAGATTCAATAACTGAGTGATAGTTCACGATGAGTAGAAATTTAAAACCAAAACAAACTATTTAGAGAAAAAACACTCAAGAATTACATCTATTAAATGTAGGATTTTTGAATTGTGGCAATGTAATGAATTATACTTAAAAGATAGTTTTGAAACCCTAAAACATAAATCAATAAAGGAAGGCACAACTACCATTCCACATTAATAATCAATTTCAAAGAACATAACACATAGCTACCTAAATAAAAAAATAAGATCAAAGACAAAAACAAAATGAAAAGAAAGTCCAAGCATGTGCTATCAAAGCAACAACCAACAAGTTAGTTGTAATTGTAAAGTGATATTTGTTTAACAATTGAGAAAGTAGATACCCAATAATGAACAATCACCATCATAAAGGTAATGAATGGAAGAAGATACCAAGAAAGGAGTATTGGAGAATCTGGAATTAATGATAACATTGGTCGTTTCCAATGTCTAAAGCATCAAAGTTCAATGCCACTTTCACTTTTGTTTTCAACAAAATAACTTAAACAATGTTCTACATGTATGTGTGTGCCAAATGCTTTAATCAACAAGGGAAAAGTTGCTCTATCTTATTCATTATGTTGGCTTTTAATTCTTTCATTTCAAATAATACATTTATCCTTATTTTCTCTTATGTTTTTTCATGTTTATAAAATTAATTTATGTAATCTTAAAAAATACAATATATTTTACAAAAAACTTTATGAAATGTTAAAAAATAAACTAATCAAAGTTTATATTTCTTTATCCTTGAAAGAAATTCATTCAAGGCTTCTTCTTCCTGCACCCCTACATTTTTCTTCCTGCACTCCCACAATTTTCTAAATCCCGAAATTGACCTTAATATTTTATTTGAAAAAGAACACCGTGGTTACCGGAAATAAAAATCTGGGAGTGTGCTACGGATTCAGCAATCCAGAACTGAATATTTTTTTTTTCCAGATGAGGGGGTGTTCCAGAAACAATTTTTGCATAAATTATTGATTTTTGGATTGTTGAATCCGGAAGTCTAATTCTATTACGGATTCATAAATCTGGAATTTTTTTTTTTAAATTACGGATTTTTGAATCCGGAATGCATATTTCTGTTACGGATTGGTGGATCCAGAATGTTATTTTTAATGATGCATTTTTTAAATTATGGATTGGTGGATCCGAAATTTTACCGGAAGTGTCAATCCGAAATTTTTCCATAATCCATAATGCAAAAAATAAATACAGTTAAAGTGCATTTTAGGGTTTTTAAAGAATAATAGGGACAATCTGATATTTGCATAACATTGTGGGTGCAGGAAGAAAAATGTAGGGGTGCAGGAAGAAACTGCCTTCATTCAAATATATCCTTAATCCAAAATCCGTAAGGCCCAATAGATGCATCATGCAACTTCAGCCCACGTTCTTCGAGAAGTTTTTGGCAATTTCTTTCTTCACCTCCATGTTTTCTTCCTGCTCCTTCATAAATATTTCAATTTCAAAATTATCATTCGCAAAAGGTGGAGTATTTTTTTTTTCATTTTTGAATGGTATAATTCATAGACCTTCCCAATTCTAGATTTTGGAATACAATTTTGTTTCTTGAATTCGAAGGTATTTTTTGGGATTGAAAATATATTTAATGTATTTTCGAATCCAGAAAATACCTTTCAAACTGCATAATTTACAAAACAAAATTGAATTCTGAATTCTAAAGTTCAGAATGAATTTTTGAACCAGAAAATACCTTTTATTGTATTTTGAATACTAAAATTCGAAATTTTGTAATCTAGAAGTCATTTTTAAAAGGGGTAATGTGATATTTTCTGAAAATGATGGGGTGCAGGGAGAAACACCCTAAGTCTTAATATTTATTTTGGGCCGGTCCAATGTGTGGGAGCCCATTGGGTTTGTGGACTAAGCAGTCAAACATGGGTTTACCTTGTCCAACATTGAAGGGGCGGGGCGGGGCGAGAGGAGAGAGAGAGAAAGAGTTCTTGAGAAAGAAGAAAAGTGTTGCAATAAAGAGAGACTGAAGAAGAAGAAAAGCGAAATGGTTTTGGTTTTGGTTTTGATTTTGAATCGAGAATGTTCCGAAATCAGTACGATACCGACGTGACGACATGGAGCCCGGCGGGGCGGCTGTTCCAGGTGGAGTACGCGATGGAGGCGGTGAAGCAGGGTTCGGCGGCGATCGGTCTCCGATCCAAGACGCACGTGGTTCTCGCATGCGTCAACAAGGCCAACTCCGAACTCTCCTCGCACCAGAAGAAGATCTTCAAGGTCGATAACCACATCGGCGTCGCCATCGCCGGCCTCACTGCCGACGGCCGCGTCCTCTCACGCTACATGCGATCCGAGTGCATCAACTATAACTACACCTACGAGTCCCCTCTCCCCGTCGGCAGACTCGTCGTTCAACTCGCCGACAAGGCACAGGTCCTCATTCCCTTCCATTCCACCTAGGGTTTGCTTTTCTTCAATAACGACTATCTCTCCGCAATTTTAATTGTTGGAATTGAAACGACTCGTCTAGGGTTCCGCTGTTTAATTTCGATTTTAGGTGATGCGATTAAACTGTGAATTGCGTTTAGCGTGTTTGTTTAAATTCTGAACTGTGAATGCGATTAAACTAGAAATGATGTCTTCTCTGTTAGTTTCATCGTCATGTTTCAACTATTTTACTTCATTGTTATTTATTGTTCCTAGGTTGATGGTGATTCGTTGTATAAAATAAGACTTACTGTTTATAGTGAGTTTCTTTTTCTTATGTTTATGGTGTGAAGTATAAACTATCTAGTTTTTGTTACGATTATAGTATTTAAAATTGTCTGCGTCCTGCTATCTTGCTATAGAATTTTCGAAGTTTGTTGTATGTGCTGCTCTTTGAGATGCTATTGTATTTGAAATTCATGTGTGGTAGAGGCCTTGGGTTCTATTTTTGTTGGAATTTTTAGTAGCACACAGTACCACCAAGGTTTCTGTTTACTGTGTGAAGGATGATAATATTTATGTTTACATCATGGCAAGTTATGCAGCCGTGTCATAGTTATTATGTCATGCAAAATCTATGTAGAGATGGCTGTTTTATGAAGTGAAGTATAAAACGAATTATTATGTTGTTGAAGTTGTTATAACTTGCTCGTAAAAGACCTAGTTGAATTAGGTTCAAGCTGTCAAATGTAAAACAATAACTTGGATTTTACTTACTGAGGTTTAAGGATCTTTGTGTACATAGAGATAGAAAGTATGCTGAGCAGCCTTTTTAGGAGAAGTAAACCTCCCCATCTTTTTTCAGGCTCTTGAATGTAGCTGCATTATTGCAATCTGCCTGTTTAGTTCACAATCAACAAAAATATTAGAATTGGATTAGCTAATCTACATTTTGTTTGGAGAAAACTTTTCTGTAAGCACTTATAGGAGAGAAAAGTTACGAAGGAAAAAAATAGTTTCTCCATAAGCTTAAATTAGCTTATCCATCGGTTAAACTCAAATTTTGGAAAAGTTAATTGGAAAAAACTTCTACAAATTAGGTCCATGTATGAACTGATTTTAATCTATAAAGATGGAAAATTCATTTTTCCTTATTTTCTCTCTCTTAAAAGTTTTTGAGAGAAGTTTCTCCAAACATGTTATTTCTATTATATGCAGTTATACTTGTGTAACTTGCGCTTTAGTCATAGAAAGTTGAAAAAATAGGGTATGGGAGACAAAAGTTTGCGCGTGTATCTGCAGAATTACACAGCAAACGAGGACTGGGAATTATCTGCAAAATTTATTCGAACTGAAAAGATATATTTCTAATCAGTATTTGTGATGCAATTTTTGAGTTGCAGGTTTGCACGCAGCGTTCATGGAAACGTCCTTATGGGGTTGGTCTCCTGGTTGCTGGATTAGATGAATCAGGAGCTCACCTATATTACAACTGTCCCAGTGGAAACTATTTTGAATATCAGGCTTTTGCTATTGGGTCTCGCTCTCAAGCTGCAAAGACTTATTTGGAACGCAGGTTTGGTAACTTCATGGGCTCAACCCGAGAAGATCTGATCAAAGATGCACTTATCGCAACTAGGGAGTCCTTGCAAGGTGAAAAACTGAGGAGTTCTGTATGCACCATTGCTGTGGTTGGAGTTGGTGAGCCATTCCACATTTTAGATCAGGAAACTGTTCAACAGTTGATTGATACTTTTGAGATTGTGAAGGAAGAAGAACCTCCAGCTGAAGAAGCTGTGCCAGCAGCAACCGAGCAGGATGCTCCCACCGACCAGGCTTCTGGTGCAGATCAAGGTGCTGCTGCTGGAGACCAAGGTGCTTCTCCAATGGAAACTTGATCATTTAAAATCGATTTCTAGAGGTGTTGAATACCAATATTTAAAAAGATGAGTAGGTTTCATATCGCTTCTGTCATGGGAGAAGACCTTGTTAGATTTTCTTTCCTTAATGTGTTTGCTTCTGCAATTCATCTTTCCAGATCATTGCAAACAATTTAATTGCTGTTTCATGAACTTGAACTCACAATTTGCAACAATTTTCTGAATTTCTGGCTTAAAAATGTTGTAACACTTTTTAATAACATTTTAATGGTCAAAATTTGTTCAAAAATTATAATTTTTAGTGGATTTCTTTTTTATTTAAGGACACTTTCCAGGATTTGTATCTTTTAATAAATTTTAATTAATTGTAGAGTTAGAAAAAGAATTAGAAAATGTGATGTTACCCCTCTTTTAATTGTTTTCACGGGTGACGTTATCTTTTAAATTGTGGAATAAAAGTTGCCTGACTTAAGTTGGTGTTATTTTAATGTTTTGGCAACATTTTACTCGAAGAAAGCTTCACTCAAACATTTTTTTATTGGTAAATAATTTCTGAGTTAAGTTTTGTTTATTATTATTTAGGGGATAAGTCCGATAGAGGATTAATGAGGAAGGTGGTTCTTGATAGAAATAGAAATCCTAAGCAAACACAAATTGACTAAAGGTAGAGAAAGAGAGAAACAAAAATAATTTCCAGTCATTAAAACATTATGTTATTATAATTAAATTAAAATTTCAATTGTATTTATGATATTTAATAATTATCTTATATGTATAATAATATAAAATAATAAATATTTTAATTTAGGGTTGATTTTTTATTATTTTAAGAAGAAATTTAAAATACTGTTAAAGATTTTTTAATTAAAAAATTCAAATCGATTTTGACTAGTTTTATTACTTATTTATTTATTTTGAAATTGATTCTACCTCATTAATTTCGTGATTTATTTGAATTGATTACTTGATTCGTTAGATGGACCGGTCAGATTTCTAAAATAGAAAAAAAATAAAAATAAAGAATAAAATAAGATTTTTTTGGGGGTGTTTGAATAGAAAGGAATAAAAACGTAGAGAAGGGAATGGAAACATGAAAAAAAGAAAGAATAAAAAACAGTAAATAATGTAAAAATTATCTATGTATTATTATTGTAATTTTAAAATCTTTCAAATAAATTTTTTATTCTTATTAAATAAAAAATGAAAACATTTAGTAATTTTAACATATTAAATATGTATTTTATTTTACAAAGTAATTTTATAATAATGGTGGAATGTACATAACACTACTCTTAATTGATTTATTTTGTGTGTATTATCTAACTTATTTAGAATACATTTGAAAGTATTTAACTTTGTTGTTGACTTATTCATGTTTTAGAATTTTATGTGGATCAGAATCAAATTTGAAAATCCCGGGCACTTTGGAGAACGAGAAGAAGAACAACGATTCTTTAGTTAATACAAAAATATATTATTTGAATAAACAATTTAAAAATTTATATACAATTATAAGATCATTTTGATTATTTAAAAATATAAATTTCTAATTTAAATAAAATAAAAAATTAAAATTTTCGATACTCTATTGATGTTAGTGTCTCTTCTCTCGTATTAAATATTCAAATTAGTTAATAGTTGATATTCAAATTGAAATGTTCAAATACATGTTTAGTTTTTTATGCAGTAGAAATACATTACTTTACATAAATTAAGAATTTAAATTGTAAGAAGTTTGAATTGATTTATCCAAAGAAACAACATTTAAAAATAGAGAATACTTAAATTTCCAACATTTCAAATACTTTTAAAATTCTCCATTCAAACAATTCAAAAACTATTTAAAATATAACAAGCCTAATTAAGTAAATAAAAATAACAAATTTTATTAGTATTATTATTACATTAAATTTGTTATAACATATTAAAATCATATATTTGTTATAACATTAAATCTGTTTTGGGAGAATTTTTCAGAAATTTTGTGTAAACAACGATTATCCTCTACCAAAACTTGTGAAATTTCGTCCTACTTTATGCAATCTTGTTCTGAGTTCGTATTGCGCTGAAAAAATTCACACAAGTATCATATATTCCTGAAATTTGTTATAACATTAAATCATATATGCACAAAACTATTTCGGGAGATTTTTTCATAAATTTTGTGCAAACCAAGACAATCTTCTACAAAAACTTGTGAAATTTCGTCCTACTTTATGGAATTTTATTCTGAGTCCGTATTGCGCAGAAAAAAATTCACACAAGTACTTTTATATGTTGTTTGCACTCAGGTAAGGAGGCATGTCCATAAACAAATCACAAAAAGAAGATACGTAGAAGAAAAGCCATGACATTTTGTTTATCAAAAACCAGTTTTGTTCACTCTCGGTCTGGGACTTACCACGCCTTACTCCTTGGGTATTTTGGTATGAAATTTTTACCAAACGTTCGTCACCCTGTCTGTTGAGTTTTGGTTGAGATTTGAGTCCCACTTTCATCCCAAAAGATTTGCAATAAATTTTTTATTCATCACTGTCAGGGCTGAAAGGAAGGTTCATTTGTGTGTGAAACTGTTTGATTTTTTTCGTGGGTGAATACTTATCCGTTTGACCTAAAATTTGTCGAGTTTTGTCCCAAATTGAGTGGAGATTCTTACATGGATTTTCAGGAAAAAACTATTATGGGAGAATTTTTCAGAAATTTTGTGCAAATCAAGGCTGAGATTTGAGTTCCAGATTCGTCCCACAAGATTGACAATAAATTTTTTATTCATCACTGTCAGAGCTTAAAGGAAGGTTCATTTGTGTGCGAAACTGTTTGATTTTTTTCGAGGGTGAATACTCATCTGTTTGACATGAAATTTGTCGCGTTTTGTCCTAAATTCAGTGGAGATTCTTGCGAGAAATTTCAGGAAAAAACTATTTCGGGAGAATTTTTAGAAATTTTGTGCAAACCAAGGCTATCCTCTACGAAAACATGTTAAGTTTCGTCCTACTTTCTACAATTTTATTCTGGGTTCGTATTGCGCTGAAAAAAATAAACACAAGTACTTTCATACATTGTTTGCACACAGGTAAGGAGGCACGCCCATAAACAAATCAGAAAAAGAAGATACGGGGAAGAAAAGCCAGGACGTCTTGTTTTCGGAAAACCAGATTTGTTCGCTCTAGGAATGGGACTTACTGCGCCTTACTTCTTGAGTATTTTGGTCTAAAATTTTTACCAGACGTTCGTCACTGTGTCTGTTGTGTTTTGGCTGAGATTTGAGCCCCAGATTCGTCCCACAAGATTGACAATAAATTTTTTATTCATCACTGCTAGGGCTGAAAGGAAGGTTCGTTTGTGTGTGAAACTGTTTGATTTTTTTCGTGGGTGAATACTCATCCGTTTGACCTGAAATTTGTCACGTTTTGTCCCAAATTAAGTGAAGATTCTTGCGTGGAATTTCAGGAAAAAACTACTTCAGGAGAATTTTTCAGAAATTTTGTGCAAACCAAGGCTATCCTCTACAAAAACTCTTGAAGTTTCGCCCTACATTCTGCAATTTTATTCTGGGTCCGTATTGCGCTGAAAAAATTCACACAAGTACTTTCATACGTTGTTTGCACCCAAGTAAGGAGGCACGCCCATAAACAAATCACAAAAAGAAGATACGGGGAAGAAAAGTCAGGACGTCTTGTTTTCGGAAAACAAGTTTTGTTCGCTCTCGGTCTAGGACTTACTACGCCTTACTCATTGGGTATTTTGGACTGAAATTTTTACCAGACGTTCGTCACTGTGTCTGTTGTGTTTTGGCTGAGATTTGAGACCCAAATTCGTCCTACAAGATTGGAAATAAATTTTTTATTCATCATTGTCAGGGCTGAAAGGAAGGTTCGTTTGTGTGCGAAACTGTTTGATTTTTTTGGTGGGTGAATACTCATTCATTTAACCTGAAATTTGCCGCGTTTTGTCCCAAATTCAGTAGAGATTATTGCGTGGAATTTCAGGAAAAAACTATTTCGGGAGAATTTTTCAGAAATTTTGTGCAAACCAAGGCTATCCTCTACCAAAACTTGTGAAGTTTCGCCATACTTTCTGCAATTTAATTTTGGGTCCGTATTGCGCTGAAAAAATTCATACAAGTACTTTCATATGTTGTTTGCACCCAGGTAAGGAGGCACATCCATAAACAAATCACAAAAAGAAGATACGGGGAAGAAAAGCTAGGACCTCTTGTTTTCGGAAAACCAGTTTAGTTCGCTCTCGGTCTGGGACTTACTACGCCTTACTCCTAGGGTATTTTGGTCTTAAATTTTTACCAGACGTTCGTCACTGTGTCTGTTGTGTTTTGGCTGAGATTTGAGCCCCAGATTCGTTCCACAAGATTGACAATAAATTTTTTATTCATCACTGTCAGGGCTGAAAGGAAGATTCGTTTGTGTGCGAAACTGTTTGATTTTTTTGGTGGGTGAATACTCATCCGTTTGACCTGAAATTTGTCGCGTTTTGTTCCAAATTCAGTGGAGATTCTTAGGTGGATTTTCAGGAAAAAACTATTTCGGGAGAAATTTTCGAAAATTTTGTGCAAACCAAGGCTATCCTCTACCAAAACTTGTGAAATTTCGCCCTACTTTCTGCAATTTTATTCCGGGTCCATATTGCGCTGAAAAAAATTCACAATAGTACTTTCATACGTTGTTTGGACCCAGCTAAGGAGGCACATCCATAAACAAATCAAAAAAAGAAGATACGGGGAAGAAAAGCAGGACGTCTTGTTTT
>Ga0123342_1010523_pt1 | contig 10550 bp, 6 predicted proteins | sample Turbeawhitnodule_FD_89960 | JGI IMG/M metagenome (GOLD analysis project Ga0123342, IMG submission 89960) | Root nodule microbial communities of legume samples collected from Mexico - Turtle bean Mexico white nodule | ecosystem: Host-associated > Plants > Roots > Nodule | place: Mexico: Nepantla... | reverse complement strand
TTTGACGCTACGACACAAGTTGGGGGTTCTTGATCTTCACCTACCAACTTGAGGGGAGTATTAAGGAAATAATAATTATAAAATTATATGCAATTATTGTATGCAATATTTGACGATATTGTATCCAATTATATGCAATTAATTTAATAATTATAGAATCTAATTAGATTGTAATTTGGAGAGAGGAACTCCCTATACATGAAGTGATGTAATATAAAGAATAAGAAACATTTCTTCTTCTTATCATTTTCTTATAGTTTATTTCCTACAAACCTTCATGCAAAAATTATTCATAGAAAATACTTGCAATTTTTTATTGTGAAATATTTTCCCTAAAAAATATACATGTATTTTTGTGAGAAACATTTTTTGCAGAAAATACCTACGATTTTTTTGTGTACAAAATTTAGGATAGAAAATCGATATTAATACTTGCTAATTTTGCTGCATCAATTACTAGAAAAAAAATTATTACCTGTAGATTTTTCTATAATTTCTTTTCACAGAAAATATGTGATTTTTTGTCTGAAATATTCATTGCAAGAAACACCTATCCGAATTTTTTTTGTAAAAGGCTTTCCTCAAGAAATATATGCAAATTTTCTTTTACAAAATTATTTGTATAATTACTATAAAGTGTATGTTAATTTAGATATTTTGTTTTTCGAATACAGTTTGTTGCAGTGTTGTTATTCTATTCTTTAGGTTCCAATCTCTTTCACAATCTCTCTGCTTCCTCTCTTATGCCTCTTAATATTCTATTTCAGTATTAATGCATTACTAACTCAGGAACCACTGCAATTTATTACAACAATTTGATTTAAACTCTTTTTCAGTGTCAATTAATTGAATCTAATTTCAAACAACAAGAGACCAAAATAAAAACTATAGTTAAGTTATAATAGATAGTATTAATTAAGAAAATTTATATATTAATTTAAATAACTATGGAAATAAATCTTGTTTAGTTATACATCAGATTAAAGAAGGAAACCTAATTTGATTAATATAAAAACTGTCATAAAATGAAATAAAAAATAAACACGAAATTACATAATTTCCAAGAAGGAAGATTCAAATATATAATATAAGGGTTGGTATATTTCTCTTGGAGTAATTATTCAAAAAAAACAAGTATGTTTACTTTTCATTGTTAATTTTTTTAAAGTTTTGATTTTAAATGGACAAATACATTAATATAATTTAACAAAAAATTCATAGTTCTATATTGTTTTTAAGGAGCCATAATGGTTTGTTAATTTCCAACCATACGATTAACCACTGCAATAAATAAATCCAACTTTTGGTCTTAAAGAAACAGAGTGAAAATATTTGGATTTATAAATCAAAAGCTGAGTTTAACATGAATTGTAGAATTTGTCAAATAAAGATTTATGAAAGTGAAAGAAAGGTTTCTTTCTCCTTCTCTCTCTAGTGAGAGTAAAATACGTTTAAAACGTTTAGTACTTTGAGAATCAAGTAGAAACGCTGAACAGTAACAAATCTCTTCATTTTTCATTCCTTTATATTGCTCACCAAATACGCACTATTTGTAGTATCTCACTATTATGGAGTTGCACCAAATATAAAGCTCCATCACTTGAACTCTCTTACATGTGTTTAACCCTTTTGTGTTCTCTCAATGAATGTGGTTAGGGATCTATTCAAAGAGGTTTCAGAGAACCTTAACAAGTTCTCAACACTGCTGCTTGCCCTTATTACAGCAACAACAAACTCTGTGTTCATCAAACACCACAAGCAGATGACTCTTCTGGTTTGGACCATTGTTCTATACTCCTTCTTGGTGATTGCTGGAACAATACTGAAGATGCATAATAGAAACCTTCTTCCAATCATAATCTGTGGCATGTTCATTGCGGGAGGTGCTGCTTCATTTCTGGTTTTGAGTTTCTTCTCATTAAGTATTGCTATTATCAATTTGGTTTTGTGGGTTGCAATTTTGACATTGGTTGTTTACATGTATGTTGTTCCTCAAAGAAGATCGTGTTTGCTTCCTCTCTAGACAAAAAACAGAGAACCACAGCCAAACTCTGTTCACACTTGTTTATTGTCATTGTTTCAAAATTATGCTTTCTGTGGCATCTGTTATAGTTTTCTTTGTTTTTTATTCTTGCGTTGGAAAGAATCTGTACTTTGATCCATGAAATAGTAACTTTCTTATTTTTACTTTACTGCATGAAATAGCTTCTTTTATTCATAAACTCTAGTACAATTTATACAGATTTTAGACACATTTAATTGCTTTAGAATATAGTGTGCAGTAGTATTTAATTGTGCATTCCACTGATTTTTGTTAGAGATCCCATGTCGATTATAAATTAAGACATTTAATTGTATATAAGTGTGTACAGATTTAGTCTTATGAGTCAGTTTTATGAAATTGAGTTAGGTTTAAATTTCATTTGTAATGTAATATGTTTCATAAATGCACAAACATATGATCCTCACCCTATTTGGTAGTCTTTTGTTTCTTTTACTTATAAAAAGTGTCCATAAAAATGTTGAGTCACAACTCAAACTCAAGTATAATACGTTTGGTTTTAAACTTAGTGTTTCTCTTTTATTAACAAATAACATATGAGGGTATGTATCGATGTCACGTTGACCAAGAAACGTTTTAGAATTGTGAACCATTTATCACTGCCTTCAGAAATTCATGTTGGGGTTTTAAGATATCAAAACTTTTTTATAAAGTGACATTCATATTGGCATAAATTAAATTAGTTTCGGATCCAATAAATTAGAAGAAATATTTCTCAAAAAAGAATATATCAAAGAAATAAACATAAATATTTTGTGCGACAACATTTGTCAGTTCTAAATTTACAACATTATACAGAAATCAAAAAATATAAACAATAGTAATGAACTTTAGAGTTAATAGAAAAAATATAAATTCTATTGAATTCTATTAATCATATTCAAACAATATTTTTTTACTAAAGTTTATTTCATTGGGACTTGATATAAACTAATTGAAAAATAAAAAAAAAATATAATATGTCCTTAAAAAAATCAAGATATATTTAAATTTTAATATTCAGCAATGAGATGTGTTATACAATAATAGCATGCATCATATATAGTTTAAATATTATTTAAAATAATTATATTAAACATTTTTAAGAGACCAAAAAACAGTTTTAGCACTTCAATATACTGAAAAATTTAACACCCAATTATTTAAAATGTTTATGTAATATCGATAAATATAAGAAATAAAAATAACATTTTAAATATGAAAAAAACAACAAGTTCAGTTTAATTTATTACTTTGTAGATGATTCTAACCTTGTACCTATATGGACATCGAGTCAAATATTAAAAAACTACTTTTATTTAAATAACTTGCTTTTAAAGCCTAATCTAACATGAGTCACAAATGGCACAAAATACATGTGTGATCATATCTATTTAAACAATCTTAAACCATTAAATATCAAGTAATGAGTTTGTCATATTGAATATCAATTTTTTTATATACTTATTTTTACTTTTATAAAATAAAAAATTATTAATGAAACTAACTTTAATTAGTATTGTACGATAAAAAAAAGTAAACAAATAGAATTAGACAAAAATGCACTCTAAATTTTATTTTAGTATTTTATATAAGACTACAATAATTGATTTTTTTTTTCTATTTTTTATGTCATAATATTATTTTACTTTAATTTTTTAGACTTATATATTAAAAATAAACTTTTATATACTATAATATGCTTCGATGTGTTTCTAATTTTATATCAATAAATTCAAATTATTTGATATAACTCATGAAATGAACTCAAGCAATTAATATTTTATATTCTTATCTCCAATTATAATTACATTAGGTGTATATATAAACTTCTTTTTACTTAAATAATATGGTCATAATTCCACTAAACACACAGTTTTCAAACATTATGAGTCTTAATAAACATAAATAGTGGAAATTATGATTTTCAGAATGATTAAATTTGATTTGATTGCTCAAACATATTATTGAGAATATATTCAAAAGTGATGTGAGTGTGAATGTAAAATTAAGAATATATATAAAAAAAAAAAGTATAAAACGTAACCCGTTTAGTACTTTGTAGGTCCCGTATGAATTTTGAGAGTAATTGTATTTGTTTTGAGTGACCACACCAACATTTGTCCACTCCTCATAAAAGTATACCTTAGCGGTTTCCTAAATTTTATCTCTGTATAGAAAGATGAAAAATAATATTATTCCATCAAAATCCAAGGTTTTTCTTTTATATTTTTGTACATGGATGAAAGAAAGTTTTAAGTTACTTATATCGGTAATGGTGGTACGATTGATATCACGTCTCAGTTTCCATTACTAGACTGACCGAAGGTAGTTAAGGTTCACGTCCGTATGGTTCGACCGATAGCTCAAGTTCAGTTACACTCAACCAAAGTCAGAAAAGTTAATCCGTGATTAGGAGTTAGATAATGCAGCCTTAAAGACAGTTCAACACCTTAACCTGACCAAATAAAGAAAGTTCACAAAAGGTAATATAAATAAGACATGTTCCTAAATTCTGCAAGGAAGGGAGCTTAAGGAATGTACGACCGACCGATAGAAGGAGATAAAAGAATCCTCTCAATAGTTCTCTAGACCCAATCCTCACACAAGAACAATACTCGAGATTCAAACATGTTTAACAAGTTTAAAACCTTACTCAATTCTGCAAAATCAAATCAAATCAATTTACACATTTTTAAATAAGAAATAAATACCATTATATATTTATTTTACATATCATTATATAATAATTGGTTTCTAGTTAAATATACAATCTCAAACTTAAATGTGTTATTCATATTTCAAGTTCAAAATCAAACTATAAGATTAACTTGTTCAAAAACTTCATCAATCTCGAATTCATATCTCACTAGTTAAATTCCAAATTCTATAGCTTATAAGTTTAATATAACCACTTTACTAATCAAAACAATTCAATAAAATTTAATATAATTAGCTTCATAATTAATAAAACACACTTTTCATTTCAATCAACTCTTAATACCTACAAGATTCTCATATTCTCACTAAATACCTATTCTAACAAAAAAAATCACGCAGTCATTTGTTAACAAAACCCTCACATGCAAATCATACAAGAAAAGTAGATTTGATATTTGAGGAAAAACAAAAATTTACTTTAATTGAATTTTTTTATTGATCAAATCACTTTATAACCATTTCAATATCTATCAACTCTAAAAAAAATTAAAAAAAATGAGGAAAAATAAAATAAAATATTTAAAATTAATCAGTTAAAATTTTAATTTATATATTTAATATAAAATAGAGTCATAAAGAAACATCTCTAATAAATCAACCGTTCAGGTTTCACACCAACTGTTTCAAAATAATTAATATTTAAAGGTATTTAAAATACAGTAAAGGAGAGGAAATGAACTATAATATTATAATTTTATTGACGAGCAAAGTTAAAGAATGACAGAAAGCAAGCTTTTTATAGCTTTATAGGTATAGTTAAAATATTGATATATATTATAAAAATATTTGAAATATAATTTTCGTTTTATTGTGATTTTTAGCTATTAATACATGTAAATTATTAATGAAATTAATTTTAAATTGTTAATAAAATTATGTAATACTTTTATAACATAAAAGAATATAATTAATTGTTTTTAAGAAAAATATCAAACTAAATCAAATCCCTAGGATAAAAAAATCAAAGTTGCTCAGAAGAATGATTTATACACCAGAAGGTGAGAATGTAATTGACCCATCAATTACGAGAAGGTTCATCACAGCAGCCTTTGAAATATGCACCAGCCGGGAATCGAACCCGGGTCTGTACCGTGGCAGGGTACTATTCTACCACTAGACCACTGGTGCCTCTTGTTAGATCATGCATAAATATTCAATATGGACTAAAGTATTCATGTAATTTATTAATTACTATAAATGACGGAAAAGTTAATAGTAAGTGCAGAACTAGGTTTCACTTCACCCAAACACTCAGAACAGTAGATGTTGCCAACATCATGAAGAACAATGCTATAATTTCACTAATTCCGGGCTATGCTTCTACTTTTTTATGTGTATATATTAAGAATTTAATTACCAATGATTCTCAGATAAAATAAATAAATAAACTTGAGGATCCAGATTGATAAAAATCACAAAAGGTCACTTTCTTCATCGCACTTAAAGATACTTTAACTTATATATATTATTTATCAAATTATAAATACTCAATAATCATTTATATATTACTGAAAATAAATTTGGGGATTGTAACTCAGTGAGGACCGCATGTTTTTCGGAAAAATAAGCTTTCAGTGGGTCTTTGATGAGAGATGGAAATGCATTGGCAAAAGACTTTTTGATGCTTAGGTCACTAGAAGATCATAAATTTTTAACAAAGAACTAAGGGTAAGAGTATAAAATAAAGTTTAATGTATCCTCTTACTCAGAGAGTCATCATTTATTTATAGGTCTTGTTGCACTTAAACTATTAAGAAAAACATTGAATGGTTATTATGAGATATAAATGGATTTTAAAATAATAACTATAACTGCTAGTAACCTATAATCGATTTATGGTTTGATTTATGTGTCTTAAATATAATATTAAACAAGCAATTATTGTCTCAATGTACCTGGTCGTAATTGGGTATATATATATATGTTTATTTTAACTTTGGTTATCTTGATTTTTATTAAAAGGTTCAAAATTTATAAATATACATTGATTTCAAAAGAAAAACTATTGAATATTAATATGTTTGATATTTTGTATAAATTTTATTGTTTGAGTGTAGGTAGATTTCTTCTAATTCTTCATCATAATTGGATGTTTATGTTTTTTAAAAGTTTAACTTCATATTCTATTAGATGTGGGGTAGTCTCTAACAATATTGGAGTAACGACTAGTAAATTTTGGGACCATTTAACAAATTTAGAGGACTAATGAGCAATTATGGAAAATTGTATATCATTTTTAGGAATTGTTTATCAATTTTGTTTGTGAGTAGTAGTTTTAGCAGTAAAAAAAATTGGGTAATGAAAACAAAAAAGTGGAATCATTAGAATGACATGTAAAGTAATATAAAGCTTACCAGGAGTGGATAAGCATAAATATCCCTTGTGTAGAACTATATCAAAAAAATAAATATATTGATGAACTAAAAGCTAGTTTAGTTTATGCTTGGTATACGATTTTAATAAAGGATAACAGGTACAACCAACCATTTTGAAAAAATAATAATCAGGTTGTTTGTGAAATAATATGTGATATGAATTATTGTAATTTAAAATTTTGATATATGTTCTTGAATGAAGTTAGAACCAAGAGAACTATTGTCCTCCTTCTCGATCGGTCAATTTGTCTCTTTTTCCTTCTTCTCGAAACTCTCTCTGCGCTCTCTTTTCACTCCTTCGTGAACTGCAAGCTTAGATGGTACCCGCAAAAGACACTCCGACGCTCAAGTGAGAATTTGGTGTTCGACACTCAATGTTATTAGTATTGGATGATGACGTACCTGATTCTTGAAATCTATGTCTATTTATATGATTATCATGGACCTTTTGTTATTGGGCCGAATTAGGGATTTAGATTGTGATTAAGAGTGTATTACCTAGTGTTTGATCACTTATTAGTCTCATTAATCCTTTGTTTGGGTGTAATGGTTTTGGTCGTGTCGGTCGGTCTTGAACGGGTGTCAGACCTCCAAGTGTCGTACAGACCCGACTGATACACTTGCCCCTTAGGCTCGAGCAACTTGAGTCCGAAGAGTCTTTCTGAAGATTGCGCTTTCCGAGGCAAGATGTGACATAGGAGACGCCAAACGCATGTCGTGATGTGTAATGATGTCTTCCATGATTCACTATTCCTCTCTCCTTTGAGGCTATAAATAGTCGTCCCCCACTATTCCATTTCACTGCTTGTTTGCTTTGACTCCCGAAACCTAATCACTTTGGCCAAGTGTTTTCCATACATTCTGAGAAGTTAATCATGTCTTCCCTTAACTCTTTGTCTTCCTCTTCTCCCAGTTCCTCCACATCCGAACCTCTGTCAGTTCGGTAAGGGTAAATGATTTGAAAGACGATGTCGACCAGTCAGACCTTGTCGAATAGTCATCCTGTCGTTCGGGATTTGAATGGGTTGATCCCAAGGTGATTGGATTCACTTGTGTTTGGGGATTCATCTTATATATTCGCTTTTGTAGATAAGTATAACATTTTGAAACCGGATGCTAATGATGGCATTCTAGCAATGATTATTGTCATCCGACTGATATCATTAGTATCGATTGGCCTCCTTCAGATACCCTTTTCTTTTCAAATTTACATGTAGTGCTTTCTTTTGATAGGTGTCCTCCGGACACTTAACATTGCTCCCTCCCAACTTCATCCTAACACTTGAGCCTCTTTTCAAACCTTTTGGCTCATATGTGACATGTTTCGCCTTTCTCCAACCCCTTCCACTTTTCTTCACTACTACACCTCCCACCCGACTGACCCCGTTAGCTGGCTGTTACTTATCATTTGACTGGGTAACATTCTGTTTGCCCCCTACACCACTTCATATAAGAATTTTAAAGGTAGATTTTTTAAGCTTTTTGTTGAGCCCGGGGTAAGGAGCTTTTCTTTGATGAAAACGGTATGTCCAAGTTTCCTTTCTATTGGACCAAGACCCCCACCCGGTTCAAACAATGGCCTCGTTCGTCCTTGAGCACCAAGGAGTTGGAGGTCTATGTTTGAAAATCTACCCCAAAGGCTCCCTAATCGAAAACTATTAAATGTGTATAAATCGTCCTAACGATGTATGTCATGGTATGTTTGCATTATTCTCACTCTCAGTCAGTCGAAATTGTTGACTTATGTTTTTTTGGTTGATGCAGACATTATGACTCAAGAGGCTCCCCAAGTAGGCGATGTTCTGGCCGCATTCCATGCGAGGGCCCTTGACAAATGTAAGGGTATCATGGAAACGATTGCGGCAGGCAACCCAAACGTTGTTGGGGCATCCGGTTCCTCAAGTGCTCCTACTGACGGGGGCAAGAAAAGGAAAAGGAAAGGGATTGCCTCCACCACTTGTTCCTCACACGGTACATCGAAGTGACCTCCCCCTCCATCTCCCATTCGGCTCAAAACTCCTTCGTCGATTGGGGTTGTTGCTATCGAGATTCCCTTGGCGCTTCTTGGAGGAAACACTCAGTTTTCCAAGGGCGTCCAGGTTGGATTGACACCGACCGAGGAGAATTTTCTCTCCCCTATTCCTAGAGACAAGGTGATCTCGGTCACCATCGATATGTAGTCCCAAGCTCTGGTGCTGACCAGGCTAGCTGCTGACACTCACAACTGACGGTCGGTCGAGGAAATCTTTCGACTGGAACACGAGATTGTTGAGGCATCAAGCTATCTAAAGTCATCACTGGAAGCAGTGTCAACTTTCGAGTCACTGATGGCCAAGGTTGATGCATACCTCGAGCTTAGCAACATGAGGTACGCCGAGCTTGAGGAGCAAGAGAAGAAGAAGGTGGCCGACCTAGAGAAGGCCATGGAGGAGTTGAAGGCCAGATGCTCGACCTTGGGGATTGAGAAGGTTTGGGTGGAGATTGAACTCAACCAACTGCAAGATAATACCTTACTGATGTTGGGTGAAGGTTTCAATCAGGTTGTCGGACAGGCCCACGTGCTTTACAAGGGTGCTCCCCCAGAAAGTGCTTTTGACATCAACAAAGACGTATTCGAGGCCCGTCTGGTGTTCTTTCATGAGTTAGTGGCTCTTCGGAATCCGACATTGAGGACAACTGTTGAAGACAAAGACAATTAAGTCTTAGTTTTTAATGTATTTTGTTCCTTCCGGGCCAGTGTGTGACCTCTTCCTCTTTTGATTAATATAATGAATCATTCATTTTGTTTTATTTATGTTTCTAAAATGAACGAGTAATAATAATTGAAATGTACTGAGAAGACTGTACCATCGTTCGGTCAAGAATAACTGGTTCTTTTGCTTTATTTTATGTTGTTGGGTCTTGGGGGGATTACCAGTTAAGGTAAGCATCCTAAGTCGACCCGTCTTTAAGTCTCGGGAGGAATTATTGGTTAAGGTAAGCATCCTTGGTCGAGTCGAGTCTTTGAGTTTTGGGAGGGATTACTGGTTAAGGTAAGCATTATTAGCCGAGTTTTCTTTGGGTCTCTGGAGAGATTACCGGTTAAAGTAAACATCCTTGGCCGAGCCGAGCACTGTGACTAAGCATAAAATTTAACTTGAATTTAATTAATAGGTCGTAAGAAAATGCCTCATTAAAACCTTCCCGACCGAAAACCCTCCTTAGGGACAAAATGGTCGGACGATGAAAGAATCCATGATTTTATTGATTTAGCTGTAATAAAACTTGAGGTGCGTGGTATTCCATGTCCTCGGTACAATTTTGCATGATAACCATTCTAGGTAATATGCCCCCCCCCCCCCCCCCCCCCCCCGCCTCTGCCCCTCAGGGACCTCCCCCCTTCCCGGAGAGCTTGCCCCCGCTCTTTCCTCTCT
>Ga0123342_1010522_pt1 | contig 10550 bp, 10 predicted proteins | sample Turbeawhitnodule_FD_89960 | JGI IMG/M metagenome (GOLD analysis project Ga0123342, IMG submission 89960) | Root nodule microbial communities of legume samples collected from Mexico - Turtle bean Mexico white nodule | ecosystem: Host-associated > Plants > Roots > Nodule | place: Mexico: Nepantla... | reverse complement strand
TGATTAACCTTGCTGTATTAAAAGCTTTTCAAACAAAAAACAGTGCTGAAATAAATCTGTTCATTTTCACATAAATCGATTTATTTTCTGTAAAACTGTGTTAAACACTGTTTCTGCGAGAAAATTTTAAAAGGTCAATTCACCCCCCCTCTTGAACTTTGGCACTATTAAACCCAACAGTGCTTATGTGTCCTTAGCAACAGAGTGAAGGCGATGTGCAATTGGTCATCGGTGACTCAAACAGCAGAGCTGGGCCACGAGAGGTGGATCCCAGAAAACACATTAGTTATCAGTAGGGAGAAGCCTAGATCACGAGGGGTCCATGTGTGTGGCGTGAATAGCGCATTCAGGCGTAACACAAGTAAAGAGCCACTGGAAGAGCTAAGGCCCATGAGGGTTACGTTCCAGGGGTAGGCTGCATGCATGCCATGTAAACAACTAGGGTACTCCCAGGATGGATGGCCCCAAAGATTAGGTGCACGAGTAGGTACCCAGGTGGCCATCCCGTCAGAGGTTTCACTCTAGTAAGGGAGCCTTACGCGTTAGATTGCCCTAAGAGTGGGCGATAGCGGCGCTAAGGCATACCCTCAGAAACCCTAAATGCGGGTGGTGGAAACAGCGGAAACACTAAAGTATATAAAGGGTAGTAACAAACCTAACAAGGTACGCAACATTTACGCGATACACACAATTTACACAGAGCTTTTACGAGTTAAGATTTTTGGTGTTTCCTAGCCTCAGTATTGACTTGAGCGTCAGAGTGAAAACGGTCTCTAGGGCACCCGTTTATCTTTGCAGGTTCAGGTGTTTGATCGAAGGAAAGCACAAACGAAGGCAAAGAGAATTGGGCGTGTGATCGTCGTTAGACATACAAAGACAATCGAGTCAATCGGCAGGAAAAACTAGTATCAACAAAATTCATCTTTCTTTTGACTTCTTCACCAAACTAACAGGCCATTATCTATTTCATGTCATATGATTTGAACATCTAGTGTATGAATATCAATAATAAAATTGTGTACATTTTGATGTTGTCACCATTAAAAAAACATGATTTGACTCAAAATCTTCACTATAACATTGTGTCATTTGAGTTTCATCCTCTTTTACTTGATTTCATTTATAGTTGTAGCATTCATCTACAAAATTTTCTTATCAATTTTTTTTTTCGTCTTCCTTCATTTTGATCACCTCTGTTATTGACAAAATTTCCATGACCTCCATTCTTTTTATGATTGTCATCACTAAAATTATGATTTGACAGCCTACCAGAACCTTCACTAGAATCGTTCATTTTGTTCTTCTACTTTCCCTTGTTTTTGCCACCCCGGTAATTTCTTCAAAATATTTGTACTTGCAAAGCCTGGACTACAACCCTCTCAACATTAATCTCAATAATCCTTTGATAAATATGATTTTGCATCTCCTCCATCTCGATGTTTTCAAGTTCCTTTGAGTCCTTAATTATCGCTACAATATACTCAAATCGGGGAGTCAAAGTTCTTAAAATCTTTTCAATTATTTGTTGATATGAAAACATCTCACCGGGAGCTTTCATTGAGTCAAGTAACAGTTGAATTCTATTGAAGTAATCCTTTACTAATTCTTGACCAACCATGGATAACAACTCATATTATTCCAACCTTTATTGCTTTTATCAAAGATATTTTCTCAAAATTGAAAAATTGATAGATCAAGAGGAGACCTTCGAAATAATTCTTCTAGATTCCCTTTTAATTTCCATATGCACCTCTGTTGCACCTTCTTCCAGTTCTTCAACATCGTTATTTACAATTTCCAACACTTCTTGAAAACCACAAATGACACCCATTTTGACACTCCCTTTGATCAAAGTTCCCGCTACCAAGAATTGGCCAGTTGGTAGAAAAATTCCATCAAAACCTACCATGACTCACACTCTAAACCATGTTGAATTCCACACCAAAAGGAATTTTCAAAATAAATAAAAAAACACATAAAGGAAGGGTTTACAAGCTAGTGGACGTCACACATAGGTCCTCAATCAAAAGAACCCTGGATACTACTTGTTAGAATCCACTAAACCCAATCACAATAGTAGAGAAGAAAATGAAAAGAGAACAAAAGTTATGGATATTGAATATGAAATTTTACATTTCACACATCTATCACAATACATCATTACTATTTGTAGAACTATTATAAAGAGTTAGTTGACAACTCACTCACTAATATGCAACACAAATTGAATTATTTGCAACACTAGTAATTACTTATATATTATTTTAAATTTTATATACATTTAAATTTAATTAAAAAAAATTAAACAATAGATAATATGTGTGTCAATATACAATTTTTAAATGAGTCAAACTAATTATCTTATTTTTTTAATGATGTAACCTGCAACGAAATGAAATGGATATATGATGAACCATAATTGACATAGTTTTTTATAAAACAATAATAAAGTGACTAGTGCAAAATATAAATATTACAACAAGCTATTAAATCGGTTAAATGAAAATTAATGTAAAGTATCATGCAATGGTATTTTTGTAATTTCTTGCATAGATGTTACATCAATTGTACTCACAACTGATATAATATGTTTAAGATCACATTGCTACACATTAAATAGTAACCTTTTGTAATTTATGCCATAGATATTACATCGGTTGTACGCACCATCGATATAATATGTTCAAAATCACATTGTTACACGTTAAACAATGACATTTTTGTAACTTTTGCCATAAATATTACATCGGTTGTAAACTCACAATTGATGTAATAAGCACATATAACATTAGTTGCATGGGGAACCAATATTATATGTGTTGTTTTAAAATTTTAGGTTTCGCGTTTTGACGTTTATTTTCCTCTCACGCGCTCGTTTGCTTTCTCTTCTTCCCCGTTGCATTGTGTACTCACGGTTCTTTACATTTCCATTTTTTGGTTCGTTACTGTTGGTTAGGATTTTGTCTTCTTGTTCTGGTGTTTTCTCTCATCACGACGCGCTACAGTCTCCATTGTTGTGTTGTATTTTTTGTTTGTTGGGTTTGGCTTTTTGGATTGAAGGGTTTGGTTTTCGTTTTTGTTGTGTTACTGCTACTTACACTCTCCATTGCCTCCTTTTTCAGGTTGTGTGTTTGCCTTTTTGGACCACAAAGATATTTGGTGTTGGGTTGTGTTGTTGGGTTTTGTTTCATCGTTGCTTGCAAAGGTGTTTTGGTGTTTAGAACGAGTTAGGTTGATTTCTCATTTTTTGTTGTCTCCAATGATTTGCATTTGGATTGCTTCGATCTCAAGTGAGTGTTTTACATTATTTTACTCTTATTATTTATGTTATATTAATAGCTACTATTATTGATGATAATGAATATGTCTAAATATTTTTAATTTAATTTTAAATATGCTAATTTTTAAGATTATTTTTGTTATGTTTCAATTTTTAAAATACTATTTAGATTAAGATAAATAGATTAGGTATTTGGGAAGTTTAGATTGAGAAAATTTGTATTTAATTTTCTATAATATTTTTGCTTTATTGAACATATATATTTGAGATTAATATTGTAATTAAAATTTATTTTTTATATTATATTTTTATTGATAATTTTTCTTGTGATTTATTATTGTTATTTATATCTAGTATGTGTTTTAAAATTATAGGTTGAGAAAATAATAATTTTTTTAAAAACTTTTTTAAAAAATGGTACTTATTACATTAGTCAAAATTTTAACCGATATAAAATGTTTGGAACCGATGTAATATGTCTTGCAAAAGTAAATAAATCAAACAAACAAGGGCTATTCATTGATTCTTGTCTGAAACCATTGTAATATGTCCCTTATTACATTGGTTCTCCAACCATAACTGATATAATTGGTACTTCCTTAGTTGAAATTGAGTGTTTTTTAACTCTTTAATCCACTTTTTTAAATAGACTAATATTTAAATTTGATGTAATTTTTTGATACATTACATTAGTTATATAATTGATGTAAAATGTAATAGACTGTCTAATCATTGACATCTATATCAACGATGGAACCGATGTAATAAGTCTCATAAAATTGATGTAAAATATATTATTTGCGCTAATGAGATAAACTAATATTTTGTTAATTTTAGCTAGTTGATTTGGGTTAATAGGTTTGTTTAGCCAGGTTAAAAATAATTTAATTATATGATAGAATAATTTTTTTATTTTAATTTTTTGGAAGTGTTTATGGAATTTAACATGCAAAACAAAGAAAGGGTATTGAATTTAGTGCAAAATACCGTGATAATGTAAAAAAATAAATTAAATAGGGTAGGGAAAGTAAGTGTAATATGTTAATGGAAGGAGATGTAATTTTAGCAGAAGTTGGTGATAGAAGGCAATTACAAACTTTTTGATATGTTTAATGTACTTAAGGCTTACCCAAGGTCAACATATAACTTTTAAATTTTGTATCCATTTGATTACTGTAATCATTATTTTAAAACTGAATGCATATATTTAATTTTAATCTAATGACATTTTTAAATTTATTTCATTGGAGTCAAACAATAGAAAGCACTTTAAATAAAAAAAACAAAACTTTTGTATGATGAAAAATAAATAATATATTAATTAAAATTATTAATATTTTATCAACTTGTTAAATATTGTAATAATTTTAATAAATTTATTAAGTTAATAGTGTAATATATGTAGTAAATAAGGTTTTAAAAACAAACAATTTCCTCAGACGTAGGTGATTATTGTCTGTAAGGACTTATCCACGGTGTATCGCGCAAGTCTTCCAGGATACAACAATAACTTTTTCAGAAAATTTTGAGGTTCAAAACTAGTAAGTAAACTCCTCTTAGAGTAAGAACCCAAAAACCCAAAAACCCAAAAAATTATAAAGTAAAAGAAAAAGAATAAAGGAGTGAAGAGGAAGAGGAGAAGCCGTGAGTGAGTTGTGATTTTCGGAGCAGAGGAAGACAATATTTATTGATGAAGGAAGAGCAACAATCCATTGCGAAGATATGGAACTACTCCATATTCAACGACCAAGGAAACAGAACCGAAAGGGACCACTAGAAGTGTGGGGGAAGACCGTGGGAAAGAAGGGATGTAGAGAAAAAGAAGGACATGAACCTTCCCGGTTGTGCGACCACGATTCTAGGAGAAGAAGGTCAACGTCGCGCGTCAACCTTGGAGCAAATCCAATCTTCGCTGCATGTTCCGAGATCTCTTTTAACGACACCGAAAAAATCACTCACTTCCAGGGTGGTTTTTTGCGCATAACTTGTTTTTCCTTTTGCAATATTTGTTTATACGATTTTACAACAATCTCACACATATTGCAAAAGGAGACAAAGAAAGAAAGAAGAAAATCCTGGATTCATATAAGATATAATGCATTAGAGCTGGTATAGCAAGCTATATGAACCAGTCTTAGATTGATGAACTTAACACACAATGTAGTTGGTATCATAAGCTATATAAACCAAGACACTTAGTATGTGTTAGCATGTTATGAATCACATTACACCCCCATAATACTTGTTGTTATCGCTGTGTTGCGATTAAGTGTATGGTGCAAATCATACACCACCCATAAGGGATATGGAAATCATTAAAATTTTGTAAATCGTTAAAACTCTTTTACCTCAGAATTTTAACCACAAAGTTTATCCTCTCGATAATGCAGTGTCTATCACTTTCACACACACCATAGGATTGGAAAAAAATTGATCTTAAATCAATTTTAGTGCTAGTAGAACTAACAAGTGACTTGATTTTACCCATATGAACCTTATTCATGGGATCTCCAATAACAAAGGTTGGTTTCTATCACTTATTTGTTTGCAAGTGGCTTAAGTCCCATTCCTCTCGATGTTTCTAAAGTCAGTTTTCTTCCTAGGAGTTTTGTCAAAGGATTTGCCAAATTCCATTTTGACTTGACATAGTCAATAGAAATCGTTCCACTCTTTAGCAGTTGCTTCACTAAATTATGTCTCAATTGTATATGTCTGTTATTTCCATTATAAGTTTTATTTTTAGCTATAACTATTGTCGATTGGAAATCACAATGCATTGATACATATGGGGTTGGTTTCATTCCTAACGGAATGTTTGCTAAGAAGTTTTTCAACCACTCAACTTCATTACCAGCCATTTCAAGAGCAACAAACTCGTATTCCATTGTTGATCTTGCAATAATATTTTACCTGGATGATCTCCATGTAACCGCACCACCCCCAAGTGTAAATACATAACCACTAGGGATTTTGTCTCATCTGAATCATAAATCTAGTTAGCATCACTGTACCCTTCTAGCACAACGGGAAATCCACTATATTCAATGACATAATCCATACCTCTCAAGTATTTCATGAGTCTCGCAAGCGCATCCCAATGATCTTGACTAGGACATTGAGTGTAACTACTCAGTCTAACTACTACATAAGCAAATATCTGATATAGAAAAGCTCACTAAATGCAATAAACTCCCAATTATTTGGGCATACTGAGTTTGAGAAATAGATTCTCCTATATTCATCTTTAATTTAGAGTTAGCATCATAAAGGGTGCTAATTGACTTAAAGTCATAGTAACCAAACTTCTTAAGAAGTTTATCAATGTGTTTTTCTTGGGATAGTAATATATTATTTTCCTTTCTTATAATTTTAACTCCTAGAATCACACTTGCTTAATCCATGTCTTTCATCTCAAACTTAGATCCAAGAAATAGTTTTATTTTAAAAAAATATCATTGCATGTACCAAAACATAGCATGTCATCCACATATAAACATATAATGACACATTCCCCATTTTCAGTTCTAGAATACACACATTTATCATCATCATTGGTAGAAAAACCTTCACAAAGTAAAACATTATCAAGTTTTTCATGTCATTGTTTTGGTGCTTGTTTCAAACCATACAGAGATTTTAAACGTTTGCATCCTTTTCCTTTTGACCTGGAAGTACACATCCTTCAGGTTGAGTCATATAAATTTTCTCTTTTAGTTCACCATTCAGAAAGACTTTTTTAACATCCATTTGGTGAATTACTAACTTATGGATAGATGTTAGGGCTAACAACACACAGATATAGGAAATCCTAGTAACAGGGGAAAAAGTATCAAAGTAATATATGTTATGCTTTTGAGTAAAACCTTTAACAACTAATCTTGCCTGATATTTCTCTATGGATCCATCAGGATGGTACTTCTTCTTAAAGATCCACTTACAACCAATGAGTTTTGCTCCTTTAGGAAGATCTACTAAGGGCCATGTATTATTTTTCTTAATTGAGTCAAGCTCAGTTCTAATGGCCTTATCCCAATGTTTAGCATCAAGAGCATTAGTAGCTTTTAAAAAACTTATTGGATCATTTTCTACTATATAAGTGTAAAAATTATCTCCAAATGAGGTTTCCTTTATCTATCTTTTACTTCTCCTAACATCCTCACTCATGGAATCACTAGCAGTATCTATAGGTTGTTCAAATGTACCACTACTATCTAAAGGAAAGAAATGCTAAAAAAACTCAACATTCTTTGTCTCTACTATAGTGTTATGTTCAATTATATCACTATTAAGAACAAGAAGCCTATAGGCAACATTATGTTACGCATATCCTAAGAACATGCAATCAATGTTTTAAAGCCTATTTTCCTTTTCTTAGGATCAGGTAACATCATTTTAGCTAAACACCCCCACACTCTTAGGTATCTCAGATTAGATATCATTTCCACAACTCATACGGTGGTTTACCAACTTTCTTATGTGGTATTCTATTTTGCAAAAAACACGTGGTAAGCAAAGATTTACCCCACAAATTATCAGGAGCATTAGAACTAATAAGCATGACATTCATGATTTCTTCAAGAGTCCTATTTTTCTTTTCAGCTACTCCATTAGATTTTGGTGAATACGGTGGGGTTCCTTCATGAATAATAACTTCTTTAACACAATAATCATTAAACAAAACATATTCACCAACTCTATCTGATCTAATTATTTTAATTTTCTTATTAATTGGTTTTCTACTTTCGCCTTATAAGTTAAGAACATGTCAAAAACTTAATCCTTAAGTTTGATTAAATACACTTTGGGGCATCTAGAAAAATCATCTATAAATGTTACAAAATAATTTTTACCACCTTTAGACATGATTTGTTTTAAATATGCAAGATCGATATGAATTAAACCAAGAAGTTTCGTTTGACGTTCTACAAAAGGACATTTTTTTTCGTTATTTTAGATTCTACACATATATCACATTTACTATTTTGTTTGTCATGCATGTTGATTAATCCTAGTCGTTGCAATTTCATAACATACGAATAATTCACATGTCCTAATCTAGCATGTCATACATCATACAAATCAACAATATAAGTAGAAGATTCATATTCATTAATAACTTAAAAAATGTTCAATACATAAAGACCTTGATCACAATGTCCCTTTCCCACAGAAACATTATTTTTTTTTCATAACAATCTTGTCAGATTCAAATGACACTTCAACCCCAACTTTTCCTTGCAATGCTACAAAGATCAAATTAACTCTAATTGATGGCATATGTAGCACATCACTCAAAGTCAGAATTTTCCCAAATGTGACCTTTAGAAGAACCTTTCATTTTCCTAGGACAGGAGTTATCATGGAATCACCGAGATAAACTTGTTCTTCTCCATCCTCCACACTTGTGTAGGAGGTAAACACATTTATGTTTGCACAGATGTGTCTGGTAGCCCCAGAGGCTACCACCCATTTACTCACATTGGTCACAAGATTTACTTGTGAAATGACTACAACAATGGTATCTTCCCCTTCAGCTGGATTTGTCTTATGAGGGTAGTCATTTTCGGCCTTATGTCTGCACTGAGGTACATGATGACCTGACTTTCCATAGACAAAATAATTTTCCTTTTTCTTGAAGGTGGGGTTAGTTCCATTGGACGAGATAATTTATTATTGTGTTTCTTTTTGTGATCAAATTTTTTCTCATACCTTTTTGGAGCTGGTTTGTCTTCTACCATGTTTGCTTTGACAGAAAATTTTTTGGCCTTGTAGCAGCACACTCCTTCCTGTTTGTATCTTCAATGATGATGTGGGTGATCAAATCCGATAGTGACATTTGTTTGTTCCTGTGCTTTAATTGTTGTTTGTAATCAGTCCAAGATTGTGGAAGCTTTTCGATCAACAGTTCGAACACAAATTCATCAAGCAATGTTATGCTCTCAGCTTTGATATCTTCAATCAGCTTGTGGTATTCGTTTATCTAAATTTTTATGTCCTTGTCTTCGATTATCTCCCAACGATAGTAGTTTTCGATGACGAACCTTTGTCTAAGGATGTCTTCGACAGTATATTTGAGGATAGTGGAATCCCAAATATCTTTTGCTTCCTTGTAAGAGCAATAGGCATTGAACAAATCATTAGATAACATACTGAGTAATGTGTGATGACATACCTTATTCGCAGGTGAGCTTAAGTTGGGTTTAGAGGTCGTAAGTAAAAAAACGACCTTGTACATGTCCAACAGGGTGGACATGCGTTCTTGCCAGTGTCAGAAATTGTGACCGATGAAGACTTCAATTTTCGAGACGTCCAAAAATGGTTTCACAAAAATGGTTTGTGTTGCGGAAATAACGTTTGACGTCTCCAGAGTAGAGTTGTTGTTCTTGTCTGTATTGTGAACCATAAATCCTTATGATTGTAGTAAATAAGGATTTAAATATGAACAATGTTGATTTCCTGAGGCGTGGATGATCACTACCCGTAAGGACTTATCTGCGGTGTATCACGTAAGTCCCCCAAGATACAACAAAAACTTCTTGGAAAATCTGAGGATTAGAACTACAAGTAAACTCCTCTTAGAGTAAGAGTCCAAAAACCCAGAAAATTATAAAGTAAAAGAAAAAGAATAAAGGAGTGAAGAGGAAGAGAGGAAGAGGAGAAGTCGTGAGTGAGTTGTGATTTTCAGAGTAGAGGGAGGCATTATTTATAGATGAAGGAAGAGCAAGAGTCCACTGCGAAGATATGAAACTGCTCCATATCTAGGGGTGGCAATGCGGGACGGGCTCATTAATCTAGCTCGCGGACCCATTTTGGCTCGCCCCGCATCACCTGCAGCCCGCACGAGCCAACAACAAAGCGGGTTGGCCCGTTGGCCCACATAAATAAAAAAATAATCATTTTTTTGTAAAAAAACCTCATTCACCAATTATTGCAGTGTGACCTTTATTTTATTTTATTTTAAAAAAATAAAATTTAATGTACTAAAAAAATGAAGGAATGTTTGATTTTAACCATCTAAAAGAGTTTGTATTAAGAGTGACAATAGATTTAGTTTTAAGTAAAGTCTTATATTTAAATTTTTTTTATAAAAAAATAATATAAAGAAGAGATTTCAATAGGATAGTTAAAAAATTAGTCATCTTCATTAAAATATTTTGTAACAAAACTTTGATAAAATACTCTTATACATTTACATATATATATATATATATATATATATATATATATATATATATATATATATATATATATATATATATATATATATATA
>Ga0123342_1010521_pt1 | contig 10551 bp, 7 predicted proteins | sample Turbeawhitnodule_FD_89960 | JGI IMG/M metagenome (GOLD analysis project Ga0123342, IMG submission 89960) | Root nodule microbial communities of legume samples collected from Mexico - Turtle bean Mexico white nodule | ecosystem: Host-associated > Plants > Roots > Nodule | place: Mexico: Nepantla... | reverse complement strand
TTAATGTGGGTTATTCTTTTTATTAGAGGTCATTGTCACAAAATAGTGATTTAAACATCTATGACCCGATAAGCATGGTCTATGACATTTATATATTTGTGATCACTTTTAGTCCACAATTTTATTGTTTAGCTCATATATTCTAAAGACAACACTAAATAAAGATGATATAAATAATCAACTATTGGTTTTATAAATCTGATCTTTGATAGTCTTTAAACCACATTTATAAAATCGTTCTTGTTTTTATGATTAGCCAACAATTATATATATCTAACCTAATTAAATATTGCCTATAAGTAAAAAATGATATGTGTAAAATAACAATAAATTGTCTTAAGTTAAAATTAGTGTAAACTAAATGTATATTTTGATTTACTATATTATCAAACTATCATTAAATACTTAAAACAAATGATAGCACAAAAACAACCCAAAGATATGGAAATAAATAGGGGTGAGATTCCTCTTTACTTGCATGTGGCTATAAATATAAGACTCTCACAGTGTTCCATCCAGCCAAGATCAAAAGCATCAGTGAGTGATTGAGATAAACCATTGTGACAAGAATGAAGAGTGTGTTTGTATCATTTTTGTGTTTGGTAGCTGTGTTAGTCGTCACAGTTTCAGCCATAGGGCCATCAAAGCCCCTGACTTGTGAGCAAACACAATTCTTAGTGAAGGCATGCTTAGATTTTGTCACCGATAAAACTATTGCCCCTTCAATTTCTTGCTGCCAAGGGTTGAATGAAGTGATAGTTTTCTCACCTACAAAAGAAGAAAGACTTTTTGTATGTAAGTGTCTTAAGGAAGAAAGCTCTCAAATTCCTAACCTAGATCTTGGCAGTACCAAAAGTCTTCCTAAACTTTGTAATCTCTCAAAGACCTTGGATTGTGATAGGTGAGATTTCTTTCTTTTTTTATATATGTATTATTCATGTTAATACTACTCCTTCATTTACTTTTCTGACATTGCTTTCTTTTCTTCCTCTTCCTTTTCTGTCATTTTTTTTTTGTTGAAAATAAGATTGTTTGTTTAGCTTGCATGAAAGAAAGAGTTATGTTAAAATTGATAATTAATGAATAGTTTTTCCTGTGTTAGTTGGTATCCCCCATTCATCTTTTTTTTGCATAGAGTTTATTTTTACATTTAATTAAGATGAATAGTTTGTGTTTAATTAAAAACGAATAAACTCTTACAGTAATAAACATATTCAAAACTTTTAGAAAATCATACTATTATTTTAATAATTTAATATATATATATATATATATTTAATGTGATGAAAACTGAAAAAAAAAATTAATGTCACAATCATTTTATTATATATTTCTTAATTACATCTATTTTAAAGAAATATTATTCTTCAATATATATTTTTAATTACTATATTGTCAAACTATCACTAAATACTGAAGCAAGTAGGGGTGAGTTTCCTCTGGACCCGAATGTGGTCGGACAAAAATAGGGTGGCTAGGTTTTTTTAAAACAAAATTGTTTTTATTTTAATATATATTATTCTAAAAATACATTTAATTAGGTAGATAATTTTCAATTCACTAATTAATGTTTTAAATTTAATAATTAAATTTATTATTTTAATATGTTAAATTATTTTAGTTATGTTTTCTATACTATGGATACAAATTTAATTTAATTTTAAATTTTTTAAAATTAATATATTTTAATTTTTTTTAAATAATTTAATGTAATTCATTTTATTAGTGATTCTCATTAAAATTGATAAACCACACCTATGTGAATACATATCAAATATTATTAAATATTATTAATACTATTAAACATTATTAATACTATTAAATACTACTAAATATTATTTATACTATTAAATATTATCAAATATTATTAATACTATTAAATATTATTAATACTATTAAATATTATTAGATATTTATAAATATTATTAAATATCATTAAAAATTATTAATATTATTAAATATTATAAAGATTTAATTATTTTTTGTTTCTTATTTTTGGGATTAATATTCAATTCAATATAATGATTTAAAAAAAATCAATTTGGTAAAAAAAAATTCAAAAGGTTCAATTATTATAATATTATTTCACGAAAAATGTTATAATTTAAATTAATGTGTTTATGACTTAATTATGATTAATAAAAAAAGCATAAAAATATTTATAATTTTAAAATTTTAATATTAAAATAAATTATTATTAATAAAAAATAATTATATTAATATTTTGTAATTTAAATTAATGTATGTATGACTTCAGTACTGATTAAAAAAATTTATATAAATATTTCGAATTTTAAAACTTTATTATTTTAATATTAAAATGGATTCTCATTAAAAAAATATATATAAATTCTTTTAATTTAAATTAATGTGTAACTTCAGTTTTTATGAATAAACAAATCATATCGATATTTTTAATATTAAAATAGATTTTAATTAACAATATTAAAACTCATTAAAATGGATTCTTATTAATAAATATTTTTAATTTATGAATTGAATTGTGAATAATGTAACATAAATTCGATTATTATATTAATATTGAAGTGAAAAGTCATTGATTAGAGAGAGAAAAGCAAAAAGAGGATGAAAGAGACATTCCACGTGTGTAGTGTGTGCGCCACATCATTATTGGTGAAAACTTAACGTAAGGGACCAAATTAAACATTTTTTAAAATCTTTGGGACTAAATTGATTTTCTAAGAAACCACTATATTGAATTGAATATTGACCCAAAAGTAGAGACCAAAAGGATAATTAAATATATTATTAATTATTATTGATATTATTAAATATTAAATTTCCTGCCCTTCCGCACTTTACAATTGTTTGCATAATGTCTCTTATTCATTTATTAATTTAAGTTCTTCTATTTCATGCTTCGTGATTACTTCTTCTATTACTTCTTTTATTATGATCTCTATGATCCTGAATTGTATTTGGTATTAGAGCCATATGTTGGTCAACCTTGGTCTCGGTAGTAAAGCCTAGCAAGATAGTAAACCCGTTGGTCAGAGGTGGTCTCGTAACATGGAAACTAGAGAAAGAAGTAGAATACCAAATTTTCTAGGTCCTTCAGTGATTTAGGGTTAAAAAATAAAGATAAATAGATTGTAATAAGAACTCTACAACAATAAGCTTCATCTTCTAATCAACAAAATAATAAAGAAAAATAATTGTAAATAGCAGAAATAGAAAATTCATTACTAAGTTTCTTAGCACAATCAAAAGATATAAAAGAATGGGTTACCCCAAAATCAAACAATACATATAACTGTGTTCCAAGGATAGAACAAATATCTCTAACAATGTTATCAGATTGTAAAGCCTCAATTCCACTAATGGCAAAAACTATGCCTGCTACTTTGGGCTTTTGATTACTATTTTGTTGTACTTGCTGCACTCTGCCAGAATTTGGAGCTCTCAATTGGACACAACAGTCTTTTGTTGTATGACCATACCTGTGACATCTATCACATGTCACATTTCAAACTAGGCGGTGATTGAGAACTGGATCTTCCACTGGTATAAGATTGAGGTCCGAAATAAGGTTTCTTTCTATCTTCATATTTAGGCATGCTTTTAGAAGGTCCTCCCACTTGAGGCTTAGCAAGTCTGCTACTACTTTTCAAAATCTCCACTACTTTTGCTTTCTCCACTAGAGCAGGGAAATCTCTAATGGACATATGAATCACCACTTCTTTAAGTTCTTGCTTCAACCCAAACTCAAATTTTCTACATCTCCAAGCCTCAATCATGGTTTGGGTGTAGAATCTAGCTAGGTGTTTGACCCTAGTAGCATATTCAGTGACTAAAACATTTCCTTGTTCCAGCTGCATGAATTCAATTTCTTTTTCATATCTGACACTATGAGGAAAATACTCCTCCCGGAATCTTACTTTGAAGTTCTCCAAAGTGGCATCTTCTCCTCTGTCTTCCATCATTTGTTTCATGCTTATCCACCAAAACTCAGCTTCTTCAATAAGCATATAGATGGCATAAGATAACTTTCTCTCTTCAGGGCATTGAGTAGCTTCAAAGATTCTTTTTATGTCTCTCACCCGTTGATCTACTTCATCTGGATTTACCTTTCCATTAAATTTGGGTGGATTGTGTCTCGGAAAAATCTCCAGACTAAAGGTATGGGCTTGTTGAGGAAGATGAGATGCTTCTGCTTCTAATCTAGTTGTTTCTAATGGATGAAGGGCGACTTGACGCTGTTGTGCCATAGTAGCACTCTGTTGTTGCAAGGTTGTTGCCATCATCACTATTGCCCAAGCTAAGTTGGGCATATCTACTGATGGAGGAGGAGTAGGTGGTCTACATGTCATCTTCTAAGCACATAAAGAATTGGACTAGAAATTACTAAAAATCTCCAATTACATCTTTAAGACAAATTAACTTCAAAGGAATAAACATACGAAATAGGTAAAAACCAATCAAAACTTATCTCTAAAATGTACTCTAGCTACTTAAAATTAAGATAGAAAATAATCTTGGTCCAATCGTGAGTGTGCACCACCACCACTCTATCAATATTCTTTTCATTCTTAATACTTTCATCTTTATTCATAACAACTAATTTGACTCAAGCACAAACAAAATTTCAAGAAAACAACTTTGTTAAACATCCTATTAGAAATTTTTAACTAAGTCTTGAAGCTAAACTTAAACAAAAATCTACATGCAAGAGAAACATAATAAACCCACTACCCTCAGGTCATCCTAAGATGAACCACTCTGATACCATTAAATATAACACCCCGGAAAATAACATTTAACTATTACAATACAGGTTCTACATATTTCTATACAAGCTTAGAGTTTTTCAAAACATTCCTAATACATGATTAGGACATATAGAAATACAAATATTTACAATATAAATTTCAAAATCAAAACCCTAAAGCTCTTCAGACCCTCCGACACCTGTAAGATCATCTACTCGTGTACGTAGTATAATTATCGCAGTTCAAACACAACAAGAAAAATAAGGGTAAGCTGGTGAAAATAGAATTTTATAATATATACAATTAAATCAAAAGAGAAAACTAAATTACATTATCAATTTCTCAAATTATTCAATCTTCTTCAAAATCTCAACAATAAAACAATCACATAGATCTCACATGGATCTACACATCCAGGATATTCAACAAAAAAAATAACATTTAACCCCTTCCGAAAGTCCCGTATTAAGTAAGTCCTACCAGAGACTAACACCTGATCCAAAGATTACCAGTGAATCCAACAAAAAGGATCAGGGTAAGTTGAATACAACCCAAGTCGTGCATCTCATATGTCACGGTGTGCATGAACTCCCCCATCAGCTTCTTACCACCTGATATCTTAGTTTATGTGACTTAGATTATCAGTGAAGCTCAAAGATCTTTGTTACCACATAGGCATTAATACTTAATACACATACAAACATCATTCCATACATTATCCCAAATGTATGAATTCAATTCCATACATTTCATCATACAATATCATTTAAAACGTGATCCACAACATTCAAAAGTCTGTTTAACATAAAAGAACAACAACACTTAAATATTAAACTATCAAAATCTAATATTTCTACAAGTTTAATAACGTATAAACAAACAACACAATATATAAACACACAACATCCCAGCAAGAGAAATTGAATTCTGGGACCATGTCCCCTCCACATCCAGATCTTCTAGCTTAAGGTGCTATTAAAAATTAAATTTAGCTTCCCTTACCTTAATTTCATGCTTTCCAAGCAACTTCTAGAATTTTATTCCCCACAGTCTAGATAAGCTTCAAGATTTACGTGCCTAATGCAAGTTGTCCAAACAGAACAAAAATCTAGTATATAGTAGAGTAAGTTGAGAGGCTTAATCTTCTCAACTAACCATACCAAGATTGATGACTAAATCCTAAGGAAAAACAGAGAACAAATGATATTTAGAGCAAAAATGAACTTACTCTGTTTGAAAATCTGATCGGGTAGAAATGTTCCTTAACTCGACAGCTACAACGTGGTCTGATCAGATTCTAAAATAGATGAAGATTGGGAGGGGAAATTAAGAGAGAAGGGAGAGATTTAGAGAGAGAAATGGAGATAAGGAAGAAACAACGAAAAAAAATGTGTGAGAAGGGAGGGGGTTTTGTTGTTTTAAAACAAGACGCTGTTACAAAATACATATAGTCGAATACAGCTACACGGGAATAAAAAGTAATAAGATTTTAAATGTTTTAGAAGAATCTCTTTTAGATCAACATATAAAGGATGAATATAATTTTATTCATTTAGGACTTATTCAAGTTGTTGGAAAACCCAACTGTAGAATATGAATAAACAGTCCAATATTAATAATGTTAAGAGATATCAAACTCAAAAAATTTAATGATTCGGTAATTGCGATATTAGAAAGTAATTTACATGATGGCCCGACCTTCTTTAACTGCTATTTAAACTTTTCTATGAACATAAAAATGAAAAAAAACAAGTAATGCGATAAAATTGTATATTAAAACTCCAAGTGAGATAGTAGATGAAACACCTAGCCCCATACAAATAATTTACAGAATTTATTATAATGTTACAAAGATAGATTATAATTATAAGGCTTTCAGATCCTCTCCAAGATACGAAAGATACGAAACTATATTAGTAGAGGCAAACCTTAGAAAATTGTCAATTCAAATTCCTAAAAGATTAACTCATAAAGAAAAATATTCCTGAAGAATGAGTACTAGAAGATATAATAGAATAACCAAAAATTTACAATACTCAAATAAGAGAAATAATTCAAGATAGTAGATGTATTAGGTTAAGAATGAATAGGTCATCATTGCTTAAAATAAGAGAACCACAAATGATAAGTCAACCATCTAGACATTCAGTGGATGGATCTACCATAAACCTAGATCTGTGAGGATTAAATAAAATTACTCCAAAAATAAGTAAACCAATATATGAAGAATCGAGAAAATCAGAATTCCCACAATACTCTCCGACAACTTCACAAGTATTAAATACTTTAATAAAAGAATAACCTTTTAATATAGATAAGAAATAGATTAGGGAAGATTTTAATGCTGAACATAATAAAGAAAAAGTAAGCCGATATTTTAAGCACTATTCTAAAGAACAAGTAGAGAGAATAAGAATAGAATTTTACAACTATCTAACCCAACATGAGATAAATCTTTACTTCTTTGACTGTCTCCCATATTATAGTAATATCCACAATTTAAAGTATCCTTTAATAAAACTATATGTCTGTTCGAAAAAAACAAGTAATACATGAAAAACAATAAATAATGAATTAATAGAGTCAGAATGTTTGCCACACCAAAGTATTATTATACAGCCAACAAAGATTTAGAAATAGAAGCTAGTCCATATAAAGATATCAAACCCGAAAATAAAAATGTAGAATTAAAAGATATTAAGAAATTACACTCTCAGTTAAATTATTCAAATACTGTATTAGAGGTAATGACAAAACAGTTAACAAGAATAGAAAATAAAACGATACGTTCACATATTCCAAGTAGTTCAAAGTTACCTGAAAAGCCTATATATAAATTATTTAATGTCCCACAAAAAGAATTTGACTCATTAAGATTAAAAAGTGATACTGACTTAAAGATTGAGGAACTTAAAAAGAAGTTCGAAGACCTAAATAAAACTTCCATAAATACATTAGAACTTAACAAAATAATAAATTATCCAAAACTTAGAAATTTCTATCCTAGGGTTTACTGGAAATTATCCTAAGAAATTAAGTTACAAGGGTTTACTGGCCAATTGAAAGGTTGGTGGGATAATCTATGTACAAAACATGATAAAATGGTTATACTCAACAGTGTAAAAACTGAAACTAATCAAGAGGATGCAATGTACACTTTAATTTATTCAATAATTTAAAATTTTGTAGGAGACCCAAATATATTTAAAGAAATATCAACTAGCTAATTAGCCAATCTTTACTGTCCAACCATGTCTGATTACAGATGGTACAAAGATAACTTTTTATCTAAGATAACCTTAAGAAGACGGATTTGTGGGATTCTGAAAAGAAAAATTTCTAGCCAGATTACGAACTCTTTTCAGAAAAAGTTAGAATGAATCTAGAAAGACATTACGGTAAACCAATAGCTTATTATTCATTAACTTATGGACAAATACGCAATATAGTGATAGAGACAGGAATTCAAATTTGTACAGATTTTTAATTATAGAATAAACTTAAAAAAGAAAGTATGATAAATAAAAGAGAAATTGGCACTTTCTGCCAACAATATGGGATGGAACCAATTAGGGCGCCTAGTTCTAAGAAAAAGAGAATAATTTGGAAAAATAAAATAGGAAGAAAAATTGTAGAAAGCATTATAACCAGCATAGGCAGGCTACCAAATTTCAAGAGGATAGGCCAACAAGAAAAATTGAATATAAAAAATCCAAGAAAAAAGAAAATACGTGCTGGAAGTACAGAAAGACAAGACATTATGCAAATAATTATAAAGTGGTAAAGAAGATAAATCAAATTGAAGATGAAAAATTAAAGCAGAGTTTACTTAATATAATCAAGTTGGAGATTGAAATAAAAAAGGGAATATCTATGGTCTTGGTGTATTGAGCAAAAGGTTTAATAGTTCAACAAGTGTTCACTATGCTACAAGTCAAGCTCCAGTAGTCCATCAAATAGAAGAAATGTGTGAGATTATTCAAAAGCTAAATGATGAACTTATGACAAAACATGTCAAGGAGCGGACACTTGAAGAAAAGATGAAGTTATTGATGAAAACTCATGAAGACAAAAATGAACACATGCGCAAACAAGATGAGCTGATGCGCAAACAAAATGAACATATGCAACTCATCACACAACACGTTCAAATGAATAATCCCATATCAGGGTTCTTAAAATCCTACAACCAGTGGACATCATAAAGGAGACCACATTAGAAAAGATTGTTTAGAAGAAGATTAATAGTATGTTGAATTATATAATAGATTTGTCTCTTTTAACTAGTTTTCAATAGTTTTCATTGTGTAAAACGATTTACTTTTAATTTGAGCTCAACTCCTTCTTAAACTATGTATTTGAAGTTTATTCCTATTTAGCTTGATTGAACTTTGAGTATTTATAAGCAGGTTTGAATTTTTTTATGAAAGGTCAAAATACCATTTTAAATAGGTATTAATAATATATATAAAAATAGCCACCGAAACTGATTTGATGGTTATATCTACAAAGTTGTTGTTTAGAAACCGAAATAGAATCGGTCGTTGTAATTAAAAAAAAATTATTTAGCCACTAAAATCAAATATGTTGGTATAGGGATCTTCATTTAGCCATCGAATTAGCCACAAATTTTTTTTTAATTAATTATTTTAATCCATTAGCGACCGAAAATGGTGGTTGCTATCACCTTCTATTTCAGCCATCAATTTTTTTATAAAAGTTTGGTCGCTAATTTGGTTTCTGAATTTTGGTGACCAAATTTTCTACGACCGCTTTAGCCACAACAATTTTGGTTGCTAATTTGATTTCTGAATTTTGGTTACCAAATTTTCGTAGCAACTGAAATTTCGGTTTCTAATTTGGTTTCTGAATTTTTGTGACCAAATTTTCTACGACCGATTTAGCCATTTAAATTTTGGTTGCATATTAGCGACCACTTAATAATTCAGTTGTTAAAGGCTTTGCGACTAGGATTTTTGCTTCCATCTTTATTTTGTGACTATTTCAACCGCAGATATGTTTAGCGACCAACTATAGTGCTTTTAGTGATCGCTAAAAGTACTTTTTTTTGTAGTGTTATTTTTGTTAGTGGTCATTATCACAAAATAGTGATTTAAACATCTATGACCCGATTAGTGTGGTCTATCACATTTATATATTTGTGGTCACTTTTGGACCACAATTTTATTGTTTATCATACATTCTAAAGACAACACTTAATAAATATGATATAAATTATCAACGATTGGTTTTATAGATGTGATATGTGATAGTCCTTAAACCACGTTTGTAAAAACGTTGTCTTTTTTATACTTAGGAAACAATTATGTATATGTGACCTAATTAAATGTTATCTAAAATAAAAAAATAGTGTACATAAAACAACAAGAAATTTTGCCTAAAGTAAAAGATAGTGTAAATTATATGTATATTTTTAGTTAGAAATTATCAAACTATCATTAAACACTTAAAACAAACGTAAATTCTAACGATTTTAAATTAAGAAAAGCATAACAAAGATATGGAAAGAAATAGGGGTGGAGTTCCTCTTGACTAAACTATGGTGGGGTAGGTTGCAAATTTGTTTTCTATTTTTTATTTATATTAATATACGTGTATATATATATATATTATTTTAAAAAGTGACTGAGGTTGTGTTTGAATTTGGTAGCGGGTGTGTGAGGATTTAAAGGGGTGGATGTGTTGGAGATCCCACATCGACTAGAGATAAGGACATTTCATAATATATAAATGGGTGCAGACCTCAACCCTATGAGCCGGTTTTATGGGGTTGAGTTAGGCTTAAAGTCCACTCTTTCGT
>Ga0123342_1010520_pt1 | contig 10551 bp, 5 predicted proteins | sample Turbeawhitnodule_FD_89960 | JGI IMG/M metagenome (GOLD analysis project Ga0123342, IMG submission 89960) | Root nodule microbial communities of legume samples collected from Mexico - Turtle bean Mexico white nodule | ecosystem: Host-associated > Plants > Roots > Nodule | place: Mexico: Nepantla... | reverse complement strand
TTTCATTAATCAATTAATGAAACCTTCTTTCTCTCTCTCAAAGCTTCTCTTCACTCTTCCTCTAAGCTTCTCTGTATTCACGGTTCTTGCTTTTGGCTCTCTCTTTTATTGCTCTTTTACTGCCATTGGCCATTTTTGTGACTATTTCTCAGAAAAATAATAAATCACACAATTATTGTTTGGGTGTTTCTTCCTGCACCCCCAACTAATGGCTCCTTACACCTCATATTTTTTGGAAAAGACTGTTGTTTTATTCTTTTTAGAAAGTTTTATACTTTTTAGAAAGTGTAGTGATAATTTGACACCCAATGTTCCAAATTACATCCATTTTATGATTATTATTTTGCAAAAATACCCCTATCATATATATGAGGTGTCAAAAAATCATTTTTCTTTTAGAAATGACTTTTGGATTTTGGAACATACTTTCTAGAACATATTTTTAAATTTCCAGAAATAAAAAAAAAATATGTTGTGGAAAAGATATTCTGAAATAATTTTTTGTCTTCTGGACTTTATTCTGAAAACACTATTTGTTTCTATTCTGGAATTTTTGCTTAGGCTTATTTCAGAATGTAGTGGTAGGAAGAAACATTTTATTGTTCTCTGCGCTGGGCTTAATGATTTGCGCTTAGCCTTTAAACATTTCTTGGCTTTTCAGATTTTCAGATATATGTTTTTTCTCTTGTGATTTTTTATGCGCCTTTTGTTTCAGTATGTTCCTCACACCTTAATTGTTTCAAATCCAGAACCGTGTAATAAAATTCTTCAGATTCAGCTTGTGATAAATTTACCAGCAAGCTACTCAAATTCTGAAAATTATTAGTAGAATATCCAAAAGAATTTCAACAAATTTTTAAAGAAACTCAAGACACAATGGAATTTGCTACTTCTAAGAACTTGTTACTGATTTATTAACAAGTATAGAACTCAATTTTGTAAAATTAAAAAACATCAAAAGCTCATATAACGTAGCACAAAACAGTGTATATATTAGTCGATCAAAAGCAAACAACCAAGTTTTCAAAGAAATGTACCAGAAGAATTTTGCAACAATTATGGAATCACATAGACATGACTGGATTTAGATCTGAAAAATAAAATTGACTCAATTGTAAACAAATTGCACCGATTAAATTTTGAAATAAGGCTCCAAAACACAAAAGTACACACAATTTACTCAATTGAACATCTTCATGAAATGGAAGGTTCAAAAGCGGAATTAAAAATTTGAACCGTTTAAAATTCAAACAACAACAAATAAACAGTGAATCCAGATTAAAATAATTCAAGACAAGTAAAATTAACTGTGAACAACACAAAATAGAAGGAAACCACTCAGTTCTTTAAATCGGGCTCTAGATACCACAGGACAGTGGTTCCATCTTCTAGCTTCTACTGAATTGTGTTGGATTGGAGTTGAATGACGGAAACAATGGAGGAATGGAGTCAAGGAGAGACTCTAGAAAAGCTCATGGATCCTTGGGATAGAAGTGAGGAGTTAGGAGAGTGATAGGTTATGTCTAATCACTTGGAGGGGTGGAGAATGAGATTAACAAAGTGTTTATCCTAAGAAGAGAAGACATAAGCATGATTGGTTGTGCAAAATGACAACATAACATTAGGTTAATTAATTTGAGAAAGCCTGGATACAAGACACTTATTTATAATGTAGAATCCGACCAAGAATGGAGCCAAAAGGGGAGAGGGAAATTCAAATTTGAAATCCTCTCCATTGTGTCGAGATTGCTTGCACAAAAAACATGTGTTTAATGTGAAAAAGCAACTCCAAGCGTGACTCTCCTTTGCCATGACTGACCTAGGGTTTTGCTTGGGTCAATTGAGCCCAATTAAAATCCTAGGTAGATTTAGAAATCCTAATCTAATCCTAGTTTATGTATGACCCAAATACAAGCTCAATAATCTATGTTACTTGACCCAATTTTGAGGCCCAAATTATTTACAAGAAAAAGAATTTTATTTTATTATTTACAACTAGGTCAAGGCCTTAAAATTTGCAAGAGGGTTTCTCTGCCCTTCTCTGTTGAGTCCCACTCTTCCTGGATTCTTCTGGCCATTGTCCTAGTAGGTCCTCTGTAAGGGGCTCTGCCACCACAAGGCAGATGCACAAGTTCACAAGCATCATATGCATGCTGGAGCTTAGACATATTAGACGATACAAACATCATCCAAGTGTCAAATGGAACACGATAACATGGAAGTGTCCATGCTTGATCTTTACATTCTAAGAATATTTTATGATACTGCGTTTATATTTTCAAATCTTATTTGAAATTTCTAAATTATAGAAAACATTAAATAATTTTAATGGATTAAATGTATTAGAAAGGATTTGAATAAACAGTACGTGATTGTAAGAGTCTTCAAAAAATAGTTTGAATTGTTCGTGATCAAAGGTTTTTCGAAATATAGTGATCAAAGGTTTTTCGAAATATAATTAATGGAATAATATTTAAGTTAAAAGTAATTATGCTTCAATATTTTAAATCAATATTAACTTGGAAAGTTTTTAAATGTAGAATCAACTGTGAAATATCTGAGTATAAAAAGTTTATATAATTCATAGATATTATTTTAGTGATACCCATTATTTAAATTGTAAATTATATTATTCACTGATACTTTTTTTTGAAAACTATGAAAGGGAATTAAAGATTGCAAAAAGACGAAAGTAAAAGCTTCCTTTCTTAGCATCTGATACAAGGACAATGGAGTTGATAAGCGAGATTTTCGCCAATCAAGTTTTAAAGCAACATCAAGAGAATTTAAGTAAAGGAAAACAATACGCGAAGTTCTTTGAAGATTTTACAAGAAAAGAAATCACATTTAAAACACACATATGAAGTTTTCTATTTCAGTGAGAAGATGAACAATGCAAATATAGAAATATCTAAATCTAGAGTTGATCAAAGCTCAATGGACAGAGTTCATACAAAATGAAGAAAGTATTTAAAATTTAAATACAACTTAAATACGTGAAGATCACAAAGAAGTAATCATTTCCATATCGAGCGTTTGGTATGTAGGAAATGGTGAACAAAACCAGAAAGAGGATATCCAAAGGCATAAGTAATTCAAGCATCAACATTCATTGAAATGTTTCATATTATTCAAGAAGTGCAAATTGAACCAGAACATAAGTTTCCATATCTAATGTCTAACACATTGAAGAGAAAGAGCAACATATAAATCATAACATGTTCTGAATTCTTATGCATATAAAATATTTTTCCCATTCATGACTAATTTCTCTTATTGTGTCTATGCCCAACAAATATATGAAACCTCTAATTAGTACTTTTCAGAATATTTAAAGTGTTTTAAGATATATTCCAAAGAATCAAGACTACTGACACAAACTATGGTTCACATCCAATGCATGACATAATAGGCACATTAAAAACTTCTTTGTTGCCTATATTATATGAAATTGAACAAAGTTAATTTATTGAAAAACTAAAAATATAAAATTTAATAGATTCAATGAATAACTAAATGTTAGAATTAGAGGCCTAAAACAAGAAAGGGGTGAATTGTTTTTGAAAGATTTTCCCAAAGATTGAAGGTAGAGTGAAAAGTTATGCAGAATCAATCAATTGAAAATTATGTTCAACCAATAAAAAATTGTTTTAAGTTTGATTTCAGAAAACCAACAAGTGGTTTTCACGAAACAACCGATTGTTTATACTAGCAGAATTAGAAAACAATGTTAAAACAGTTTGTGAGTGTAGGGATAGAGAGAATCACATAAGATGTTTATATTGTTTCACTCTTAACCAAGAGCTACATCCAGTCCTCAGCTAACCATTGAGAATTCACTATGTAATCAACCCTAGATTACAAAACACACACCAAGAGTGATGATTTTGAACCTTCAAGAACACACACCACTATATGGCAAACAACACAGTGTCCAGAATCACCTTCTGAAACTGCCTTACACTTTAATACAAAAATACAATGTTTGAAGAAGAAGAGGAATAAAATACATTTGGGCAAAGCAAAGCTTAAAGTTCAGAAGTACAAAACCCAATCCTATTCCACACACTTGAGATGATCCAAAGCTTTTGAAATCTTGAAAACTTTTTTTGATAAACTCTTTTTCTTCGTTAATGCATATGAGCGTAAAATAACCTTTATATACCCCAATCAAATGGTCAAAGCTGTTAAATCAAAAAGCAAAAGTTGTTGGAATCATTTAAAACAGATTAAACCACTAAACAAAATTATGTTAAGGTTTTCACGAAAACAACCAGTTGATTTATCGAAACAACCAGTTGAATCTGTTTGACAGCAAAGCCAAAACAAAGCTAAGCTTTTCCAAACCACTAAGTGTCAAACAATAGTTGAATCAACATTTCAACAGGTTGAAATTTCACACCCTTCTAGAAAATTCATCTTTTAAAAAAGGTAAAGATTCAATTGAACTTGGATCATCTTAAGGAGTGAATTAACAAGTTTCAAACAACACACACACACAACAACAAGGTCTTCAAGCTTTCCACTTGGATTTGGAGACATCAAAGCATCTTGTTCAACACTAAATACCTTAGGATAAACCCAACGTAGATTATGTGATGATGAAGTGGATATCGTCTAAGATATTACATATATTAATTGCACTAAAAAGAAAGGTCATTAGTAATTTACAATTAATACATTATATAAACTACAATAATATATTACTTCTTAACTAAAACATACTCATGTTCCACAACCTCCATATATGCACTTAGCTTTCTATGCAATGAACAAAACCACACAACAATATTTTCCATGGGCAAATAAGCGTCAATTGGCAATGAGATCTAAAATAACCAACTGATTAATCATGTTCTTTATATTATGTAACATCTAAAGGTAGTCAGTTTTACTTACCTGTTAATAAAAAGAAACATGTAAATCTTCTTTCGGGATTCATGAATCCATCATTGAATGTAAGTCTAGCATTCCATTGTTTTATTCCCATACTTTTGTATAGTTTGCGACCCAAGGAAACCATAAATGTGATACAAAAATTCTTCTGAATCATCATACATGTGTGCTTGTTGAAAACTATGTTGTCCAATATCATGAATCATGGCTTCCATGTGATCCTCATAATCTATATTAGACTATTGACATAGATAGTAACTCTAAAACTCACCATGCTAGGTCCACATTTTATAGCTCTTCAAGAAACCATAACAAAGAACATGTTCTCGTATCAACTGAATTTCTAAACGTCTCTCATTCAAACAATTAACATAGTGACAATAATATCTCCCATTTATACCTCCCCCATTTTGTTGAAAAAATTGTAGAAACTCTTCGACATCATTCTCATATGCATCAATGATTCAACTTGCATTTATCCAACTTCGAACCATGACTATGTAATAGAAAAAATTGATTTATGCATGAATATCTCCCATTTTTTTAAAAGAACGTGTGACTCTATCTCATTTAAGAAGACTAACTTTTTATATTTCATTAATATGCATATTTAAATATGCATTATTTATACCTAACAAAATTTTGACAACATTTCAGATTGGTCTTAAGGTAACTTGAAATGAAAGTGATCACGTTAAGTCAACCACAATTAAGTATACATCCAAAGATCAATAAAAATGCAATAAATCAAAATCTTACAAAATTTACATAATATTATTAATTATACATACTAATGAATTATGGAAAAAAAATGTTTATTCTTCCCAAACTGTCAAAACGTACCATTCAAGTTCATATAATGCTTGTCACTACTACCTCATTCTGTTTTTTAAAATAAAAGAAACTTATATATAATTAACATTAGAGGTAATATTCAATCTTTATATTGAATCTCAAATGAGAAACTACGATTTACTCGATGCAATATATAACACAATACACATTATCAATGGTCAAACATCCTCATACTCAGTATCAATACATTTAACATATAACAATCAATAATATCAAATCACAACAAATCAACAAAAGTATAAATATATATTTACTGTCTTTCCAATTACAATATAATTTTACATATTGATTTAATTAAAAATAAATAACCAAAATTCTAATAATTTTAATTTAATTTTTTTTAATCAAATCAAAAATATAAATTATCTTTACTTCATTATTAATACTAAATTCAAATCTTAATTTTCTAAACAAATTACAATTTTTATATGTAATATTAATCTAATTAATAAAAATTTAAATTTGATTTTAAATTCTAACCTTACGTAGTGCCATTTGGTTATGCCAAAAACTTGAACAGAGTGAAAAAAACTCCTAAATGACATTCTTTACTTATGAGGGCTAAACACAAACACAACTACATATACGACATAGATACAGATATGAACATATGAAAATACAACTAAATTGAAAAATATAAGATACCAAAAATGATATATATATATATATATATATATATTTAAAATATATTAATATACTTCTTAATCTAAAAAAAATAAAAAATATATTTATAAAAAAAATCATACAAATATTTATCTTGGTTATATTTAGATAATCATAAAAATATTTATGATTAAGTAGTTATATTTACATAATCATAAACATAATTATCAGTAATTGATTATATTTATTTCATCGTATAAATATTTATCAATAAATACTATTTAATAACTATTTATATAGTTAAATATAAAATATTGTGATTTAAAATATTTTATTTTTTTAAGTTAAAGTTTAATCTTATTTTAAAATATTAATCTTTAATAAAAAATTATTATTTAAAAATTAATTTAAATTATAAAAAATAATTTATATTTGAAATTTAAAAAATAAAGTAAATAAAAATATAATATTTAAATTATAAAAATATACATAATATTATATAATTATATAATAATTTGTATTTAAATTTAAATTAAAAAAATAATATTAAATTAAAATGGAAAGCACGGTCAATGTCACTAATAAATAAATCCCAATTTCCCAATTCAAAATACGGTCTTTGTGTCTGTAATGTCCGTGTCCAATATACGTTCCGTGTTCAATATACGTTCGACGTGTGAAAACGAAAATCAACAATTGTGTATGAGCTTCATAGTTCTTAACTAATTCTATAATATACTGGATATGATATTTGATTATTTAAAAGTTCTTCCAATATATTTTAAAGTTACACATTGTACTCAATTACATAAGTATATAACTCATAATAATATTAGCACATATTTAGAAATTAAAATAATAAGTAATAATAGTAGTCAAATAACAAGACTTTTGATCGAATAAATTAGACCTTTAGTTCGAACAAGACTAGAATAACATCAAGTAAGAATTGTAGTAAGTAGATTGATCATTACTCATTATAATAACATCAAATATTAATTTAATTTTTTGATCCAATTTCATTAATGTTTGAAAACAGGTTTTTGGATCATCATTCCTTTTTTAACTAAAAAATAGGCAAGGAATCAAATATAATCAATAAAAGAGTAATAAATATTATCTTAAACTTTTACAAAATAAAATAATAAAATTATAAATTATAAAAAATCCAACGGTTTAAAAAAGATAAAATATTAAAAAAGATTATATATTCATCTCCTACATGCTGATAAATCAAGGTTAATTATAAATTTACACATGACAAGTTTAGTAAATCCTAAATCACAATTTTAGATATAGATGTGTTATTTGGATATTCTATCTAGACGATAATTGTTGTGAATCATATAAAAAATAAATTTAATTTTATATATCGGTCATTTTTCTTTATCATGTTCGTAGTTTAAAAGAGGATAACATGTCTTAATTTCCATCGGATGATAGTCTCACCTGCATAAACTCTACAAAACATATTAATATTACACTTCATCAACTAGTGTATGTAAACTGTAATACATTTAAATTAGTTTTAATGAAATTTAAATTGTTCTTATATATTATATATGTAAGACATGATCAACTTAGCTAATAACAAAATCAAATAGTAAAATTTTAATTAAAAATATAAATTTTTTAATATTCAACTTAACAAATCTTTAACGGAAACTCGAATAAAAATATTCAAAGTGATAAGGAAGTTAAACCTTTGAAAATAGCCAAAAATTAAAACTTAATTACAAATTTTATTTGTACTTGTGAGTTACCGAAGACTTAAAATGATATTTTAAAGCAAGCTGTAACATTGTAAGTTCAAATTTGTTTTACTCTCATTTCACAAGTTATTTTATTATTTTTATATTAATAACTTTATTTATATTTTATTTAAATAACTTAATTTAGTATAGAATGTAAAATCAAAACACAACTGTTCTCACCGGTTGACTTAGTCGTAGGTTGACTCCAATCTCAAACTCTGGCTTCGTCTATCTCTGGTGGAATTTGTTTTTCCCTTTGGAATGCTGGAACGCGACTCCGTTGAGACAGAGGGGGTCATATCTATTGATTGCACTCTGACGATCAAGTCACTACAGGGCTTATAGAAATAAGAAGTAACTAGTTTAAGTCTTAGAAACAACGTACATTTACCTGGGATCTCAAGTCCATTTTATAGTCTACCTCTTGTAGCAGCTTTCTCTCACAAGAGTCTCATCTCAACTGAAAGCCTATGCATTAGGAAGACATTCTGTTAGGGCACATTCTCTTAGCGTCGCAGCTCAACAGAATCTTTCCTTCACTGGAGTGCATCAAATCTTAACAAAATAACCATCAGGGTACCAACTCATGTACCAGCATTAGGGGTCCAATCTGTTTCATGTAGACAACCTTGGCGAGGCGCTACGTATCAACATGCAACCTAACTCATTATGCCCTAGCACACATGGACTTAGGTGTGGAGAAAACCTTTGCTAGTATTAGACCCATACGCGTTAAGCACACCCCTAGGTCCGCTACTACCTCTTGCTGACTGTATGGGCCTTGCGCGCAAGGGGTTACATTAAGTGTATAGAAAGGAGTGAACACGTATCTCGAGCCCAAACCCATAGCCTGTCTTCCAGACCCAATAACCGCGCTGACGTATGTAAGGCAGATACTGAGCTCCGACCAGTGAGCACTAAGCTCTCAAGACTTTGGTCCAATACAACAAGTGTAAAAACATATTTTTTCTATAGAAAAATGTTATTTTGACAAATGTAAATTAAAGAATATCAGTTTATAACTGTGATTTGGCCAATATAATTTTAAAATTATTTTATTTCAATAAAATATTTTTTTGTCCAATTATAATTGTAATCTGATGTATGGTTATTTAACCTATCAACAATTTTTTCTAATAGATCATAATTCGATTTTTTTTACTCAAACTAGTATAATCTTTTTTCTATATTTCTAAAATGGCAAAAAAAATTTATTCCGGTAAATCGTCAATCGCAATAAAGATTTAGATTGAATAGAATTGTGAATCGTGAGAGATGTTGAAAAAAATTGAAAATCGTACATAGAATTTACGATTTCTAACTAAAATCGTATTCCACATATACGATTTTAATATTAAAATATATTTTAAAATATTAAATATAAAAAAAAAATCGTATATATAAAATACGATTTCACCATACGTTTATATATAATAATATATAAAATTAAAAAAATATAATAAATATGTTTTAAATATATGTTTTAGTATTTAAAATAGAAATGAAAATAATATAAAATTAGATAAATTTAATTTATTATTATAACTTTATTTTATATATTATTAAAGAAAATTAAATTTTAGTATTTAAAATAATAATAATAATAGAAAATTAGATAAATTTAATTTACTATTATAACTTTTTGTATATATAATAAAAGAAAATTATATTTTTATAAAAAATTAACTAAATAAGTTTTAAGAAAACATTTTTTTATTATATATAATTAAAAAATAACTGAACTTTTATTATATATAATTAAAAAATTAAAAATAATTTTTTTGAAATTTAATATATTAAAATTATTTTGAATTTTTAATAAATTAAAAAAATTTAATCGAAAAGCTAAAATGGAATCGAAAATGAATAAGTTTAAGAAGAACATTGATGGCACTTGCTGGTAAGGAAATTGGGCAGACATGTTGTGGTGGTCTATAAAGCTGAATATTTGTGGTGCTTGATTGGGGGCAGATTGAAATTGAACTTGTCCAAATTGGGCAACATTTGATGAAGACCCAACATATGCAGAGTGCCATGCTTTCACGAGTGAATAGAAAACACAATAGAGAATCTCTGCCAAAGTACCAAACTTTGAAATAAAGGATTATGGAGTGTTTGAATCAAATATGCCATGGAGTGATTCTCTGCATATTTAGCAAGATTCTCACGTAAAGCAAGTCATGCCATGAAGGAAAAAACAAAGCACATGGAGGAAAAAGTCAAAGTGAGTGAAGGAAAGTACATGTAGGAAAGCATGAATTTAGTGAAAGCACAATTCACTCCAAGCACAAATAGCACAAATAACTTGAGTGAATGGGAGACTGAAAAACATATTCAATTCCTCTTAATAATTTAAAACTTTATGGTAACTATGTTTATATATATATATATATATATATATATATATATATATATATATATATATATATATATATATATATAT
>Ga0123342_1010519_pt1 | contig 10551 bp, 11 predicted proteins | sample Turbeawhitnodule_FD_89960 | JGI IMG/M metagenome (GOLD analysis project Ga0123342, IMG submission 89960) | Root nodule microbial communities of legume samples collected from Mexico - Turtle bean Mexico white nodule | ecosystem: Host-associated > Plants > Roots > Nodule | place: Mexico: Nepantla... | reverse complement strand
ATAGGTAATATGATGACTATGAGTATGACATATATTAAATGTGATTCATATTAATAGATAATATAATAAATTATGTTTAGATTCAAGTAGATTATAGATAAATTAAATGTGATTCATATGTTAGTATCGTTAATATTGTTAGTATTGTTAATATTGTTAGTATTGTTAATAATAATAAGTATAATAAAAATCATAATAAAACTAAAAAATTTGCTTGGTGTAGTGATTAAATTTTCTTTGGTTTGGTTACTGAAGGGTTGCTAAAAGAATCCGGCTGTTCACAAAAAGTTTCCGACTCCCGATGTATATTTGGTCGTGTTCTCGCTCAAGTTTTCCCACGTTCTTCACATCATAGAACCTCACAAACCCAAATCTTTTGCCTCACTGGTTAAGCCTTCGAGAGATAAAAACGTCTTGCACCCTTGTTTACCTTTGGAAGATTTTGAGCATATCTTTCTCTTCCAACGCTGGGGAAATTTGAAAAGAAAAATGTTGTGGAGTTGCCATAGTTACTAGGTTGGAGAGGTGGTTTCCTCCGCAAACTCTGACGACCCTGCCTCCCTTCCGCCCCCCGCTCTCTACTGCTTCCCGCTCCCTCCATTTCCTGCCTTACAAGGTGCTTCTAAACCCGTTCTTATTCAGCGACCTCTTCGTTTCCGTCGTCTCCGCGCTCGGCCTCGTCGGCGCGTTGTGCCGTGTCAACGTCGCCCTCTTCCTCCACCTTCTCGTCGCGCTCTTCGTCGTCTCGCCTGCTTCACTCTCGTTGCGCTCTTCGGGATATACAAAGTTGTGTCTCTGTCGCGCCGTTTTTCCGCCGCTTGTGCTCGCCGTTTCGCCGCCGCTGCCTGCGCTACTTATCGCCGCCGCTGCCCGCATTTATCCTTACAATAGGTAGCCTATTTACTAAGGTTTACTGAAAAAGCTGACAATAATCAATTAGGTTTTATTGAATCAACATCTTCTATTTGAAAAACCTTGAGCAGTTCACATAAATATGATGAGACGATAAATGCTCCCACTTTGAGTAGTTCATGGAAAAGTTTTCCCATTCATCTCTATTTTTAAAAAACAGAATTGAACATAAAAGAGGTAGAAGAAATGAGAAAAACTGATTTCTTGATATGTAATGTTTCAAGAGCACACTGGTTCGACTGATCTTTATGGTACTGTAAAAAAAACTATTAAATAATAATTAGATTGGCAGCAGGATCTGGGCATCATTATGGCATCACTATTTCTGTTTATGTAACCAATGCAATGGGAAGGGAGGGAGTTCTATATTCCTAGTAGTTAGCTTCTCTCTTTCAGCAGCTACCCTGCTATCAAAGTTTATGTTTCTGCTGTTTTTCTGCAGTATCAGTTTTTTGGGATTGGTTTTCCTCAGCTAGTTTAAGTTTTTTGAGTTAAATGGTGTGTCACTTAAACCTGTTTTATTTTGTTTATTGAATACTTAAACTAGGAATGAAGTATGTATAAGGTTGGAACACCACTTAAACAAACAAATCAAGATTAAGTGATACACCACTTAACTCACGAATCTTAAACTATTTAAACAGATCTATCCAAATAGAACTAACTGGTTTTGCAAAAACTAGCACACCAAAAACTTGATGACTATCTAATCACTGAAATTTTAATAATCTAAAAACTTGAAGTCTAACTAGCTACCTTCCCATTTCATCTAGAAAAAAAATACTTTCTCTTCTTTATTAACTAGAGTGTTTTTCTTTTTCTTTGATTTTTTTATTTCTATTTTATCTTGTTGAAGATGGAAAGAAGTTTTCTAAAATGTTTTTAAAAAATTAGTGGTATTAGCATCGACAAAACAGAGACAAATCAAATTATTAAATTGTTAATGTGTTTTATTTTAAATTTATTTGATTTAATATTAATTTAACGTAAGTTAAACTATTTTAATTAAAAATGAATGTAAACTTAAAAATGAATTTAAAAATTAAAAATGAAGTAGTATGAGAAATATTATCACTATTAAAAGATGAGGTACCAACCTAAATATCATTATCTTATAGTAATGATATGCCTTGCAGAAAAAAAAAAAGCATTTTCTAAAAGAAACCATTTACTCATTGTATATACTAGCACTTTGTGAATGTTTCCCATAGTGTAAATTTAATATATTGTTTGGACACAAAAATTACGAGATTGTGACAGACTCCCCTCCTATAATTTGGTTACAAATATTTTTACTTATTTTCTTCATGGTTGATGATATATTTTCACTTCTCACATTAAAAGAAAATCCATTGGCTTCTTTTCTCTTCTTATATACTGGTTGAAGGTCTCTTGGGAACGACTAGAGACCCTACCTTGAGCTGCATAATCTTGTCTGCAATGATTGAATACTCTAAAAGATTAATTACTTCCCATGCCAACCCACCATCTTCACATTCTCATTCTTTTGCTGTCAGCACACTTCATCATCATTATTTCCACCACTGCAACATCTCATTGTAAATATTAATGAACGTCTAATTGAAGAATATGAACACTTTGATGCCCCCCTTCTAAATTATTGTGGAAAGAATCTATGATCTATCTATTTATATTCTTTCCATGCGGACACAGCAATCAACTGCACCACCAAGTTCTTCGTCTTCACCTTCATCTCATGGAAGCCAACGAAACGTAACAAGTTCAATGGGGATGGCAACGCTAGTATAATTCAACCAAAACAAGTTCACTTTAATAAATATGGTTGAACTATCTTATAATTAATGTACCAAAATCAATTAATTTCAATTTTTTAATTAAAAAGCACTTTGACTTCCTGCTTACCCACAACACATTATTAGTTTCAATCGGTATCCAATTCAGTTATAGTTTGTCAAACTTCTATAGTATCTCTTTCGTGTTTTTCTTTGCAGAGATTCGTCTTATCTTTACCTTTCACTCTCAATTCATATTTTCTAAATTCTACACACTAAAATAATAGAAAATAAATCAAAATAAAAAATATGATAGAGAATTATATGCCACAGTGATTGTGATTGAATGAATCTGCGTAAGAATAACGCTTACTAGGGCAAGATTATAGTGTAATGTAATGTGTGCATTTCTCTCTCTCTCTCTATATATATATATAACATTGGAATATGAACATCCTTCCATTGAAGTCAGAACCCTTAAACTACTAATCCATTCCATTCTATTTCCTATAAAATAACAAGATGGGAAACAGTCTTGGTGTTGTTCTGGATAATTATATTGGAACTGCTCCATTTCCTTGCCATCTACAGCTGGGAGAAACCACTTCCATCGACTTGTACAGAGATTTGAGTGAGGAAGACGATGAGAGAGAGGTCCCTGAGATATTTAATATGATATACAAAGTAGATAAGGATATGTGTCTGGTATGCTTCATAAAAGCTAGCAATGCCGAAACGGTATTTTTTCTCATCCGTGACGTTGTATCTAAGCTGAATTGTGCGGAGTTTTATATGGTAATCACTGAGACTAAATATATTACGATATATCCTAGGAGTTGGTTGCCATCGTCCATTATATCGAGAAAGAAGAGTTTTGATGCATCGGGTGGTGTTGTGCATACAAGAGTTCACTCGTATGGGGAAGGAGGCATGAGGGGTCTTGTTGTTGTGGAGTCAAAGAAAAACCTAAGCGATGAAGTGGCCGAGGTGGTGACTCTGGCGCACTACTTTGTTAAGAGTAGCGGAACAAGTTCTGGCAGATCAACTGGAACAGATATTGGGCTTTCTGTGGTGGCAAAGTGTGGAGTATCCAATGGAAAATTTGACGTAACAGTGGAGGGCCCTGAGCAACATCCTGTCTCTGCATTACTTTACATGTTTGATGAAGTCAAAAGAACTGGGATTTGGAAACCTACCATGTGCCCTCATTGCCATAATAAACGGAGGGGTAAAGTGTTTTGGCAGTCTGATAGTGAAGACAGTGATAGTATTTCCATACCAGTACCTCGTGCCACCCCCAAAAATGCAAGAGGGGTCTCCAATGGTGGAAGGTTCAAGGGAAACGGTAATGGTAATATTTATGAAAACAATGTTATAATTGTCAGAAAAAAAACGGTAACAGTAATTCAGCTCATGACAAGACAATCTTGGAAATAAACTTTTTGTTTAGCCACTGATGGTGTATATTATGCAGATTGTAACCTTGCTTGCACTTTATGTTTTCTTTCTCAATAATAAATTTTGGTGTTGTGTCTCTGTATCTTGTTTACTTATGTGATTATCTTTATCTCACATGTGGCTAAACATGACTATATACAAAGTATCCACTATTAATAAAGTTTTGTTTTGCCTCTTCAAAAAAAAATAGCTTTTTTTTTTTTTTTTTTTTCCTTTAAAAAACAAAAAAATTTTAAATTTAAAAAAATTTTTTTTAAAAAAAAAAAATATTTTATTATAATTTTCCTTTATTAATTATTTTTTTTTTTTACTCTTAAAAAAAAAATAGCTTTTTTTTTTTTTTTAACTTGCACTTACACTACTAGAAAAATATGAAATAGAAACAAATTTTATTCACAAAAAATAATTAGTTGCTATAGTAACTAAACTTGATTGCTAATTAGATACAAACTGACTAAGAGGTGGTCAATTTATTGCCATATGCTAGTGATCTATGCAGCATAGAGGAGGTTTTTTGCTGCATAATTGCTAGCTTCAAATAAGGCTGCTGGTGGAGCATTTAGTTCAAGAGTTAAGCAGCATTGGAGTGAAAGGTGGGTGCTGCAGGAGCTGTTGGTGTGGGTTAGCAATTGAGAAGGATATATATTTGAATCACAGGTGCAGCTTCTAGAATGGGATGGAGTTTAATTATGCAGGAAAAGCTAATGTAATTCTGATGGCCTATTTTTTTTCTTATCGATAAAGAATAAAAATAAATTAAGAGGGATTCTTTAGGGTGTCTCAACCCTTATACAAGATCCAAGAGCCACATAAAAAACAAAAGAAGTCATGACAGAAAAGCCAAACCAGAGGAATGTAAATTGGTTACATTGAATGCTGCATAATTATGCAGAAAAAACTGCACTAAAACAGCACCCTAACTTCACCTCAACCAACCTCTTCTATGCCTGTTATAGGAGCTCAACATCCGTCAGCAAAACTACAAGACCAGCCCCTAACTGCGGCGTTTCTGCATATAATATGCAGTTAAAAAATGCCTTCTACAGCATAAATCAGGCCCCTTCCATAGCATTCCTCTTTGAAAAAGCTACAGCTTGTCAAATTCAACACCTACCAGCTCCCCTTTCAAAAACATCCAGCAAACCTCTTGTTCAGACCCTTGCATACCAGCACCTTGCAAACCATAATGAGCAGATCCACTCCAGGCCAAATCTGCGAAACCCTGCATCTTCCTGCATACCCATAAAACAGAAACCAGAATACAAATTCAGAGGAATATTGCCTCTGTTGAACAGGGTATTGGAGCTGCGACACCAGCACCAGGGTTGGTGTCTACCAAACTGCTTCCCCTTTTGAAGATGATAATGACCTCGAAAAAAATAGAGGAAAAAACACCCAAGGCAGCTAAAACTGCATCATAAATTCTGATGCTCCAGATTTGCACCCGATTTGCACATATAAAGCTCCTGATTAGCACCACTTTGATTCCTCACATGGCTACTCCAAATCTGCACCATTAATAAACAAGCACTCCAGCTGCTCGTCTAATGTATGCAAAGAAAGAGAGTTCAGCCTGCCCTGCACATTTGCTTCCTGCTTGATCATAAATTCCTCCAACATTCTTGGTATTTCAAATCAACATTCTGCTGCCCCAAAGCCAATGAAATTGGCATCCATACCCTTCTATTCCTCTGCTGACAGCAGGGTTGATGTTGTGTTGTAATCCGAGGGCTTTCTTCTGTGATTCCAGAGAATTGAGTGGATGAGGAAGCTGCCGCCAAAACTGTTGTGCACATGTGGCGCTAAAATCTGAAGTATGTGTGGATTATTCCTGCTTTCTTTGTCTGTCCACCTCAACATCAGAAATATATTTAAGCCTTGCACATAACCTACCAAATCATTTCATCAAAGATTAATGCCAAGGACACCTAAGTACACAAACCAGCAACATACGCTCCAGCACACAAAGAAGAATACTACTAGAACAATGGCCACGTTGTCCTCCACATAGAGGAACCCCAAGCCCAAAAGATGGTCCAAATAGCCGCAAGAATAGGCCAGCTGCCACACCTTATAAAACTGAAACAGCTGTCACACGTTAAGATTGGAGTATCCAATGGAAAATTTGACGTAACAGTGGAGGGCCCTGAGCAGCATCCTGTCTCTGCATTACTTTACGTGTTTGCTGAAGTCAGTAGAACTGGGATTTGGAAGCCTACCATGTGCCCTCATTGCCATCATAAACGAAGGGGTAAAATGTTTTGGCAGTCTGACAGTGAAGACAGTGATAGTGTTTCCATACCAGTACCTCGTGCCACCCCCAAAAATGCAAGAGGGGTCTCCAATGGTGGAAGGTTCCAGGGAAACGGTAATGGTAATATTTAGGAAAACAATGTTATGTTTATCAAAAAAAGATGGTAAGAGTTATTCAACTCAAGACAAGACAATATTGGAAGAAGAAAATAAACTTTTTGTTTAGCCACTGGTTGAGTATATTATGCAGAACCCAATTGTAACCTACCACTGCTTGCACTTTATGTTTTCTTTCTCAATAATAAATTTAGTTGTTGTGTTTGTATCTTGTTTCCTTATGTGATTATCTTTATCTCACATGTGGCTAAACAATGTAACAAAGCTGACACTGCTAAGATTAAGCAGGTTCAGCTAGGTTATAGGTGTTGGAAAATGGTTTAGTTAAGTGGGAAATTGAGGCATTTTTAATGCAGTAATAAATCCATTTAGGCACAACAGAGGCAGAGGCATGTTTAATAAAGAATAGAAGAATAAGCTGCTAGCAGAAGGTCAAGGAAGATGGTTGAAGAGGTGATTGTTTTGCAGAAGAGGAATGCTGAGAAAAGGTAAGGAATAGTGAAGCAGTGGTGGTGATAGGCAGTTACAGAGTTGGTTTTTTTTCTGTCAAATTTAGGAATTTTGAGAAGTAATTTGCTGTCTTGTAAAGTGTACTAAAAATCTTACATATGCCTTGCTTTGTTGTACATGATAAATAACACCAACAATATCAACAGAGAAACCTTCACTAACCTCAATCAAAAAATAATTCCATCAATTTCTTTAATTCCTAAATGCTCTGAAGTTTGTGAGCCTAGAATTGGATTATCATATTTCCTTGAATGCCTGGAAATTTATTGGTTTGTAAAATCAATTAACAGAAAATACTCAGCTTTTTTTATTGTTGATACGGATGATCATGACTCAAAGGAAAAAGAATCGAACAAAAGTAAAGTGCAAGAGCATGATGTGAATTATGTTCGAAAGATAGAGAAGAATGATAATATATTGGAACAAGAATTAGATGCCATCTAAATTATTGTGCTGAAGATTAACGCTTCCCTTGATGTTACTGTGGTAAGAATCTATGATCTATCTATTTATATTCTTTCCAAGCACACAGCAATGAACTGCACCACCAAATTCTTCGTCTTCACCTTCATCAGAATTATCCAAAAAATCTATTCAGGTGGTCCAGTTGCACCTGCAGGTATGGTTGGATTTATGTCTTGCTACAGATTCATCTTTCCAGTTTTGGTATGATTATTTGTTTGCTTTCTTACAGCATTTGTTCTTCTACATCTTTATCTGCATATACATTTTGTTTCCTTGATTAACTAATCCCAGAAAGAATTTTTTTAATCTCTGCTTTTTTTCTCTTTTTACCGGAAGATGGTTATCTATATGTGTTAATTTTGTAATGGTTATTTCTTTATTTTTATGCTGTGCCAACTTTATATTGGTTATTACCCTTACTTTTAGTCCATATTTCAAATGTTTTCTGATGAGATAAGACACGGTGATTTGATTCATCTGTTCCACATAAAAGGACTAGACGATCTTAGATCCACAACGCTAAAGGTGATAAGAACAAGTGTACCCTTAATCAACGTATTAGATGATATTTCCTGTCGTGTGTGCTCCGGTATATATTGAGAAAATCAACCCTATACTTTCTGTCCATGATCATGATTCTCTCTTAGTTGAGTAATTAAGGCTAATCAACTGAGATCCCTTGGAGTATGTAGATCCAAAAACGACCCATTTATTGTATTCCATCAGGCCAGGACCATGAACTTACAATTCCCTAGCTAGACAATCGCTTGTATCTGTTCTTTGTTCCTTTTTGGATTTCTCTATATATAAGTTGGAGAAACCCTATTATGGCTTCAATTTATTTGTTATTGTTGATAAAATATGTGCAGATACATCTAGAAAGTGTTTCATAGAAATGGCGAATACTCCTACTAGCGGACTTCGTCTTCTGGGAATTGGAAACTATTCTAACACTATCAAACTGGGCAACGCGGCTACCATTAGCGTGAAAACAGCAGTAAATGAAAATATCTATTCAAGGAACGAAACGTGGGAACTCTCCTACTTAGCAAACGGAATAACTTCTACACTTTTCATAGACAAAACCACCACCAAGAAAATATCAGATGAAGAGAAAATAAGCATCAGTATCAGCGATTATCTACCTGAAGGAAATCTGCACTATAGTTCTCATACAGAAGCTGGTTTTCCTCCGAGTATTGAATCATTTTTCATAACGGTGGAAAAAGATGAAGCTGGTCTTCTCAAATTATTTTCAAGTCATTATTGTGGGACGGATCTGCACTTTAGAAGCAGACGTAACAGAGAACGGAACACGACAGGAACAACCTGTGATGCATATGGGAGTGGAACTAGGATAGGTCTGCTCGTTATGGGGAGGAAGAAGAGAAGCAATGAAGAACGACCCTACATGTTAACCGTGGCGCATTATTACGTGAATATGTTAGTGGTGGTGGATATTCTGGTGCAGGTGATGGTGTAGATGTAGGTTTTTCAGTTGTGGTGAAGATTGGAGTGCATAATGGAGTATTAGGCTTTAGCGTAGATGGCCCTGTGGAACATCCTACTTATACATTACTTTACATGATTGAAGAAGTGAGTCGAACAGGGATGTGGAAGCTTTCTGCATGTCCTCATTGCAAGAATATTCAATGGTGGCAGCAGCAGCGTAGATGGCTATCTGAGAGTGAAGACAGCGACGCTACTCCTCCAACACCATCATCTCATGGAACCCAACGAAACGTAACAAATAAAGGAGAGTTCAATGGGGATGCCAACGGTGGTATAATTCAAGCAAAATATGTTAACTTCAATAAATATAGTCGAACTATCTTATAATGTACCAAAATCATTTTTCTGCATTTCTAGTACTGTTCTTTTTTATCATGGTGCAAGTAATTGCTTCTGATATACAATTGTGTGTGCCTCTCTTCACTAAAACCATCAATGTAATTAATGTTTTCACACCCTTTTCATGGAGATTAAGTTCAGTGTTTTTTTTTTTTTTTTTTTTTTTTTGATCAGAATATTAATTTTAGTGTAAGGAAGAAAATGATAAAAATAAATTATAAAAGGGTGTACTAGTACAATAAAAGAAAGGTAAAAAGATGCATTTAAAGATAATAGACTGTAAAAAAAAATACTTTGAAAATAAATAAACATCTTAAAGAATCATGATATATTTAAAGTTAAAACCATTTGACTATTTCAATTTTTATATAACAATTATACAGTTATTGTTTTCTGCACAAATATATATTAAACTCATCTAGAAAATGGGTTTGAAAATGTCAGACAGGTTCTTAAAAAACAAACACCCGTTATGACCCACTGATAAAAGAATTGAAAATGTCACAGGTTCTTCTATTTCAACCATTTTGAAGTCCTTTTATATCACACAACAACACACTTACTTATTTAAATAAATCAATAAATTGAAAAACATGATATTAAAATGTGTTAAAAAAATAGACAATAAAGTTCATAAATAATAGTCGAGTAATAAAATATATAATTATTCTTATTAAAAAAAATACATTCCTTGCTACGTATTTATTACGAGGCATGTTTATCTATTAGCTGTAGCAATTATATAGTTATTGTTTTGTGCAGAAATATTGAAGTCATCTAGAAAATGGTTTTGGAACTGTGACAGGTTCATAAAAAACAAACACCCGTTGTGAGCCGCACTGAGAAAAGAATTGAATCAGTGGAAGAATGAAGAATCAAAGAGGTTGAAAATTGGAGAATATATAACAGTAAAAGGTAATGCATGATGGAGAATTAGATGCCACAGTGATTGTGATTGAATGAATGAATCTGCTTAAGAATAACGCTTACTAGGGCAAAGATTATATATACTGTAATGTAATGTGTGCATCTCTATATATATAAGATTGGCATGTGAACATCCTTCCATTGAAGTCTGAACCCTTAAACTACTAATCCATTCTATTCCTTCCATTCTATTTCCTATAAAATAACAAGATGGGAAACAGTCTTGGTGTTGTTCTCGATAACTATATTGGAATTGCTCCAGTTCCTTGCCATCTACAGCTGGGAGCAACCACTTCCATCGACT
>Ga0123342_1010518_pt1 | contig 10551 bp, 10 predicted proteins | sample Turbeawhitnodule_FD_89960 | JGI IMG/M metagenome (GOLD analysis project Ga0123342, IMG submission 89960) | Root nodule microbial communities of legume samples collected from Mexico - Turtle bean Mexico white nodule | ecosystem: Host-associated > Plants > Roots > Nodule | place: Mexico: Nepantla... | reverse complement strand
CAAACTGACACGACCACAGAAGAGGGTGTCGCCTACTGCGTTGGGGAATACCTTTCCAACGCCCGCTCTTGGCGAGAACAAGCTGAGGCAAAAGCCAACCGCTGCCTTGCCCTCGAGGAGGAGCTGACCTCGCTGAAGGAGCAAACTCAGGCCCAAGAGCGTCGCTGGTTCCATCAAGAGGTTTCCTACAAAGAGACTTTGAAGGAAGCTCAAAAAGCGAAAGATGTCGCCAACAAAAGACTCCATGAAGCAGGTCAGAGCTACACTAAACTTATGGGGCAAGTTGTGCCTCTTCGCACGGATGTTGCTGAGATCAAGGATGTGGCTGAAGCTTCCAAGATCAAAACGAAGAAACTCGAGGACCAATGTGTTGATCGAGAGGTAAAACTGGGCGAGGTTGAAGCGACGCTCGACGACAAGACCAAAGCCTTCGACTTGCTGGAAGTTGATTTTGCAAAACTGAGGGCAGAGAAGGACGAAGCTTTAACAGCTAAAGACAAAGAGCTGGCCTCCCGCAGAGAAAGAGCTTATCAATGACGCCGCGGGTGCCTTCGTTGACGGGTTCGCAGAGGCCATAGCTCAAGCGGCCTGCGCAAATCCAGGGATCAACACCTCTAGCTGCGGCCCTCTCAACCACATCGTTGAAGGCAAAGTCGTACCCTTATATATCCCTGAGGATTAGCCTCCATTCTAATTGTGTAACCTCAGGGACGCCCATTTCTTTGTACTGCTATGCTTGAATATAATTAGTCATTTTGTCTTCATATTCTTGTATACTCTTCTTTTCCTTTACTACTTGGTCAACGTGTTTTTACTTTATCTTCGTGTCGACCATTGACTCTCCTTGTTGTTTTCAAAGGTGTATCTGTTACTTTATCTTGGACTTACTTCGACTTGCTTACTTGCTTTGCAAACTATAGGCAGCACGTGCCCTTCTTCGTGGCACTGCGACGCCTACCTTCAATCTATACTTAACTCTTTTGGCCTCGGCATCGCTTAGAGGCGAAGGAGGACTTAGCTCTTCTGGCCTCGGCATCGCTCAGAGGCGAAGGAGGACTTAGTTCTTCCGGCCTCGACATCGTTCAGAGGCGAAGGAGGACTTATCTTGGCTGAAGCCTACCTGCTCGTACTGGGTGCCCACACTCAAGGAGAGACCTACTGAACGCAAGGTTGTATCGTCCTCAGCGTGTCTAGACACTTGGGACAAAGTTGCCTTTGGTGCCCACGCCCGAGGAGAGGCCTGCTGGAAGCAGCGCCGTATCGTCCACGGGGTGTCTAAACACCAAGGCAACTGGTTCTTATCTCTGCGCACTTGGTGCCCACACCTGAGGAGAGGCCTGCCTGGAGGCAGCGCCGTCTCGTCCTCGGTGTGTCTAAAAACACCAAGGCGATCAGTGTAATTGATGCCCACGCCCGAGGAGAGGCATGCTGAAAGTAGTGTCGTATCGTCCTCGGTGTGTCTAAACACCAAGATGACCAGGGACTTGGTGATTACGCCTAAGGAGAAGGTTTCCCGAAGGATGGCACTTCTCCTACATGGCATGTATCTGCACCAAGTCGCCTGGCTTTCCACTGCTCCGAACTTCCTCACTGCCCGATGCCCACACTCGAAGGAGGCGCCCCCCGCCACTTCCTTGCGAGGTGTCTATACATCAGACACCGGGGCTACCCGTTCTTACCTGGGGAGGGGGCGTCCCGAAGGAATCCGTTAACCCCTGCCCAGGGGCTAGACGCCCGGATTTAACTATACTATGCGTACCTTTTAAACTTGACGCCCACGCCCGAAGAGTGCGCTCCTGGCACTCCCTTTGGGGTGTCTTCACGTCCAAGTTGGTTCGCGCGCTTGGTGTTCACGCCTAGAGGAGATATCCGCGTCCCTCCTACAAAGGTGTCTACACACCATGGTGGCGAGCTCGTTCTTAATGAACCGCGCCCTTTCCTTTTAACGTTTCTTTACATTGTGAGAAAGGGAAATTCGAGACAATGAATGCTTAAACTGCTTTTTACTCGGGTGACCTCATTAAAAAACCCCCGAGAGGGAAAAAGAGTGTCCCCTTTAAACTGTGTTCTACATAAAGTTTTTAACTAAAGTTAAACTTCAAATTAGTTGCATTCCAGGTGCGTGGAATAGGGCCTCCCTCCAGAGTTTCAAGCCTGTACGATTCGTTCCCCTTAGCCTCGGTTACTCTAAAGGGCCCGGTCCATTTGGGAGATAGCTTGTTCTCTAACTCGTACGGGTGAGCCTTGCGCATGATGAGGTCCACTACCTGGAACTGACGAGGCCTCACCTTGGAGCTGTACTGGTGCTCCACCCTTCTCTTCACTGCCTCAGCCTTTATTCTTGCCTCTTCCCTGGACTCGTCCAATAGGTCTAGATTCACCCTCCTCTCCTCGTTGGACTCCTCAGCCACGAAACTCTGAAAGCGCAGTGAGCTCTCATGGATTTCCACTGGGATCATGGCGTCCGACCCGTACACTAGGCTGAACGGCGTATCCATGGTGGAAGACTGGGGCATGGTATGATAAGCCCACACAATCCTCGGTACTTCTTCCGCCCATGCTCTTTTGGCTTTCTCAAGCCTCCTCTTCAAACCCCTTAATAAAATTCTGTTCGCGGACTCTACCTACCCCTTCGTCTGGGGGTGTTCGACTGATGCAAACACCTGTTTGATGCCTACCTTTGCACACAACTTCCCCAGTTGCTGGCTTGCAAACTGAGTACCGTTATCCGAGACCAGACGCCTCGGCACACCGAATCGACACACAATGTTTTTCCAAACGAAGTGTTGTACCTTATGTGCAGTAATCTGTGTCACTGGTTCTGCTTCTATCCACTTTGTGAAGTACTCGATGGCTACTATCAAGTACTTCATTTGCCTTATCGCCATAGGAAAAGGCTCCAGAATGTCAATTCCCCATGTGTGGAAAGGCCACGGGCTATAAATTAACCTCAGCTCTTCTGGAGGCGCCTTGTGCCAGTCAGCGTGCATTTGGCACTGCTTGCATCGCTGGGCATACCTCACACAATCCTCCCTTACTGTCGGCCAGTAGAACCCCGCACGGATCACCTTGGACGCCAAAGACCTCCCCTCTACATGGCTTCCACAGATCCCTTCATGGAGCTCAGACATTATCCTTGTGCACTCGCCTCCGCTCACACATGTTAGAATCGGGTGCATGAACCCGTGCCTGAATAGTGCTCCATCCACGAGAGTGTACCTCGCAGAGTTTTTCTTTATCTTTTTGCCCTCTTCGGGCTCTACTGGGAGGATCCCATCTGCGAGGTAACGCCTATAGGGCGTCATCCATGTGTCCCCCTCTTTTAAGACGCACACCTGCATACAATCCTCTTCTTCGGGCGAGGTCGGATAAACGCTGATGCTGGGGACCCTCGTCGTGTCCTGAATCAAAGACTGATGGCTCTTCGGCTTTCCCCTGGTCGTGCTGACATGGAGGACATCCACCCTATTATCTTCCACAAACGTTCGTGGCGCCTTGAGGGTCTCCTGGATGACCGTCCTCTGCCTTCCCCCCTTGCCTGAGTAGGCCAGCTTGGCGAGCAGGTCAGCTCTGACATTCTGCTCCCTGGACGTGGACCAACTCGAATGCCACGAACGCTCCCTTCAGGACCTGGACGTACTTCAAATATGCCGCCATCTGCGGGTCCTTAGCTTGGTCCCCCTAGTTACCTGCCCTGTGACCAACTGTGAGTCGCTCTTCACCAACAGACTCCGCGCGCCCATCTCCTTAGCTAAGAGCATCCCAGCTATGAGAGCTTCGTACTCTGCTTGGTTGTTGTTGGCTTTGAATGCAAACCTCAAGGCCTGCTCAATCAGCAAACCCTTTGGCCCTTCCAGGACCACGCCGGCTCCACTTCCTTGCTGATTGGATGACCCATCCACCGAAAGCATCCACTGCGAGCCTACCTCCACCTCTTGTTGTGTGCTTCCTGGCGAGAGTTCTACCAAGAAGTCAATGTATACTTGTCCCTTGATGGACCCCCTGGGCTCGTACTGAACGTCAAACTCAGACAGCTCTACCGCCCAACGAACCATCCTTCCTGCGACGTCTGGCTTCTGCAACACCTTCTGGATAGGGAGGTTCGTCATCACCACTACCGTAAAGCTTTGGAAATAATGGTGGAGCCTCCTAGCCGAGAACACCACTGCCAGAGCCGCCTTCTCCAATGATTGATACCTCGTCTCCGGCCCCTGCAAGACCTTACTGACGAAGTATATGGGCTTTTGAGTCTGGTCTTGCTCTTGAACTAGCACTGCACTAATCGCCCACTCAGTCACTACGAAATACAACCTCAAGGGCACCCCCTCACGTGGCTTGCAGAGCACAGGAGGAGCCGCCAGATATTCTTTAAGCTTGAGGAATGTCGCCTCGCACTCCTCGGTCCATACGAACCTACTATTTCGCTTGAGGCATTGGAAGTAAGGATGCCCCTTGTCTCCTCCAGCTGAGACGAATCTAGACAGTGCGGTCATCCGCCTTGTCAGCTGCTGTACCTCTTTCACCGAGGCGGGACTCCTCATGACTAGGATCACCGCACACTTGTCGGGGTTCGCCTCTATATCCCGCTCGGTGAGCATGAATATTAAGAACTTTCCCGCCTCGACCCCAAAAACGCACTTCTCCGGATTCAGCTTGAGGCGGTACTTAGCTATCATGGTGAACAGCTCTTCCAAGTCAGCTGTGTGTCGCCCCTTCTCCTGGGAGGTCACTACCATGTCGTCGACGTAGGCCTGCACGTTTCTACCCAACATAGGTGCAAGGATCCTATCCATCAATCTCTGGTAGGTGGCGCCTGCATTCTTCAACCCGAACGGCATGACCTTGTAGCAGTAACTACACGTTTCAGTCATAAACGTCGTTTTGCTCTCATCACGTGGATGCATCTTGATCTGATTGTACCCCGAGAATGCATCCAAGAAGCTCAGCATTTTGCAGCCCGAGGCGTTGTCCACTAACGCGTCGATGCTGGGCAAAGGATACGAATCCTTGGGGCACGCCTTATTCAAGTCCGTAGTGAGATGGTGGCACAAAAAGTCGGGGTCGATGCCTGGCATGTCCGAGGCGGACCATGCAAATGCGTCCAGGTGACGCGAGATTACCGCTGCCACCTCGTCTTGCTCCTCCTGACTCAGCAGTCACCCCAGCTTGAAGACCTTACCCCCAATTTTCCTCGCCACCACATTCTCCACAGGCTCGGGTCACCTATCTTGAGCGCTCTCTGCGCGAGACTCACTTCTGCGGCCTTCTCTTATAGGCATCGCCTCAGCGAGCCCTTCCTCCAGGGGCGAGGCTTCCCCGGGTACTTCTTCCATGGGCGAGGCCTCCCCGGGTACTTCCTCCACGGGCACGGCCTTGACAGGCGTCTCCCCCGCGGGTACCGCCTCCTCTAAAGGCTCCACCTCCATAGGCTTGTCCGTACTGGGCGGGCGTTCCCACACCATAAACACTCCCCTCTATGTCTTAAGGCTATTCTCGTAGCACTTTTTCGCCTCTTGCTGACCGGATTTGATCACGATCACTCTGCCACTGAGGTCGGGCAGCTTCTTCTTCATGTGGCGTGTCGAAGACACCCCCCTTAACCTGTTCAAAGCTGGCCTCCCCAGCAGGATGTTATACGCCGAGTTAGCGTTCCCAACTAGGTATCGGATGCTCTCGGTACGTGACGTCGTTCCATCTGTAAATGTCGTCCTTAGCTCCAGGTAGCCACATACCTCCACTTGGTCCCCTGCGAACCCATACAGACATCTCGTGTATGGTCTCAGTAGATTAGGGGACAAATGCAGCTTGTTGAATGTGGACTAGAACATGACGTCTGCGGAGCTGCCCTTGTCCACGAGGACTCGGTGTACCCTTCTCCCAGCTGTGACGACCGAAATGACCACAAGGTCATTATCATGGGGGACGATATCGCGTAGGTCAGCCTTTGTAAACACAAGGTCTGTTTCCCACGGGTCATCCATTCCTTCTTCAGTTACTGAGTTCACCAATCGCACGTACCTCTTGCGCTGAGAGGCAGTGCATCCTCCTCCTGAGAAGCCACCAGAAATGTTGTGCACTTCCCCATGGATCGGCATCTCGTGTGCCTGATCCTCTTCTGGTACTTCCAGGGTCGCGGCCATAGAAGACCCAGCCAGATAGTCCTTCAGAAACCCACTTTTCACCAGCTCATCCAACTGATGGCCCAGTGCTAAGCAGTTATTGATGTGATGCCCGAACGCTTGATGGAACTCGCACCATGCGTCCTTGTGAGATCCCAGTACTTTGTCAGTCTTCACTGGTGCCCTCAGCCTGTCTGCTATGTTGGGCACGGTGATCAAGTCTTTCAACTCCACCACAAAATTATGCCTCATCGGCCTATTCCCTTCCGTTCGCCCCCTCGCCTGGGGCCTCCTCGCCTCGTACGGGCGCTTCCTCTCTTGACCTTTCCTTCCAGTCACGGCCTCGTTCACCCTGGCGGGTTGTGCTCGGGACGGCGCTTTGGGGTGTGCTAGCAACACTCGTGCGCTTCTCGCACACCTTGCCCTCTGTTGCGATGTGCTCCACCGCGCGACACCTGATTTCTGCAAAGGTTCGGGGGCGGCTTCGGATGATTGATTCGCAGAATGGTCCAGGGCACATCCCCTTCCTGAACGTATAGACATTCATCGGTTCCTCCATGGTACCAACCTTCACCACCTACGCCCCGAAGCGGTTGATATACTCTTTCAAGGTCTCGCCTTGATACTGCTTCACATTAAATAGATCATACGACACCGGTGGAGGAGCCTGGTTCGCTATGTACTGCTCCCGGAATAGCTGTGAGAGTTGTGCGAAGGAGGTTATGTGGCCATCTGGAAGGCTGATAAACCAATCCATTGCCATTCCTGTTAACGTGCTCATGAAGAGCTTGCATCTCACGGCGTCAGAGCCGCCAACCAATATCATCTGCGTGTGGAACGCAGTGAGGTGTGCCTAGGTGTCCTCCATCCCCGTGAACGTCACCTTCGGACCTACGAACGTGTGAGGAATTACCGCCTCCATGATCGACTGCGAGAACGGCATGGGAAACTCCCTAGGTGGCGTGTAACACTCGCGGTCTTCTGCTTCACGACTCCCAGGGTGATTGCGCAACCTGCAGCGCAACTCCTCGTTCACGCGACATAACTCTTCATTCCTTGCCTGCGACGCCGCCAGATCCGCCTGTATACGCTCTTGCTCAGCCTTTGATGCCGCCATCGCTTCCTGCAGACCTTGCATCATCTCCATGACCTGCTGCATGGTCATGTCATCACTCTCAGCGCCGTTGAACTCTGCCTTGTCGTCCTCATTCTGCGTAATTTCTTGGAGAACTTCGAACTGTAACCGTGATTCTTGAAAAATCTTTTGGTGAAAACCGAGCGAAAACACTAACGAACTAAAGAAACTTGGTGAAACTGAGCAAGATCGAAGAGAAACGGTAGAAACTAAGCCAAACTGAAAAACGATCGGTGAAACTGAGCAAAACCACGAACAAACGGTGGAACTGAGCGAAACTTCAAAGACGAACGGCGAAAACTTGAACGAGACCGAAAACAATTGGTGAAACTTCGTGAACTTCAAGATGAACGATGAATCTTGCAAGATTCTTGAAAAACCTCCACAGAGCTCGCTACTGAACCTCCAACAACTTGCGGTGGGACAATCGTTTTAGAACGGGCCCCACGGTGGGCGCCAAATGTTCCTACCGGTTGACCAGATCGTGCTTCGTGTGCAGCTAAGACTTCGCGTATCAATGACTCCTTCTTCTTTGTTCCAGATCACCACCCTTCGCCGCCATGAGTACCTGAAACAGAGGGAACAAAGGGCGCCCTAGCGGCCGTTTGCACTCCGACGCTCAAGTCAGTAGGCAGAAAACACTATGCACCTCCGTATCGGAACACCGTAACTGTGGTGCTCTGAAGGCGCGTAACTGTATTCTAACGAACTTTTCTCTGGTGCTCAAATCACTCGTGCGTACAATGTGTAAGCTCACAAATGATTCAAATGTGTGTAAGAATGTGAGAACGTACCTCTTTAAGCTTTCAGGAAAGCTTATATACCTTGGGTTTCAGTGCTACTGCCACGTGTCACTTATGACTTAAGCGCAACTCCATGCAAAAGGCCTTACGACGCTGTAACCCAACTTAGGGAAATCCTAGCGCGTAAGTTTTCCCTCCTCGAAGTGCATCCGACGCAGGGGGTGACTACCTGGGTGCCAATTCATGCGCCCCAGCCTCTAGTCATTCGCCCTGGGAGTATCTCAGCCTTCCTCTCACACCATGCACGTAGACCACCCTTGGGACGTGGCCCTCTCCCGGGTTGTGTCTGTCCCAGCAGTTCTCCAAAGGTGGGGTGGGTACTTCATGAGTCAGGTCGCTCCCTGCTGGTACTGGAAATATAGCCTTGAAGCCACCTTTCTCTTCTCTTTATTACTGTTCTTATGTGTCGAGGCCTGAGGCCTCTACGCCCGTACCGTGGCCTCTCACTGTTTCGTCCCCTCCACGATCTTCCCTACCCGTGGGTATCGGGGGGTGGCACCATCTGGCCCAACCCACGCTCTCAGAATAATGGGTCACGTCTTTAAAGGTGGGCGATGCCTAAACTTGCCAACGCCACACCTGGCGACGCCCATACCTGGCGACGCCCAAGGCAGTCAACACTAACTTTCCTCCTTGGATCCCCTTGGTGGGTCCCATCGTATGTTTGACTTTGGTCAACGCCCGAGGACGAGTCGGTACAGTTTTTGTTTGAATCTGAAAAATTTGTTGATTTGTATAGTTGATATAGTGTAAGTTACTTTTGAAGTGAAATGACTTATTGAAATTGTTTTTGTTTGACTATGAATGATGAAATTAGGCATAGTTATGCATATTTCTCGGCATATCTCGCTTAGGCGAGCTAATTCTCGCTCAAGTGAGAATATAATTGAAATATGAGGTGCTCTCGGGTTCAATCTTGCTTAAGCAAGAGAATTTTTGCTTGAGCGAGACCCATTCTCGTCCAAGTGAGTAAATTTTCGCTGAAGGTGGACTTTGTTAAAAAAAAACTTAAAATTTTTATTTTTGTTTTTGCAAGCTAATTTTATTGTTGCTTATTGTTTTTAAGTGAAAATTCTAAATTTTATTTAAAAATATGATTAAATAAACTTAGTTATGTATTTAAGTGAAATTTGAGATATATTTGGATTTTTTTAGAAAGTTTAAAACATGTTGTGATTGAATGGTGTATTGATGTGTTAAATGAAGTGTGCAATGATGTGAAAGTGTGATCAGAACATAGTATTTTCAGGATAGGAAATACCGTGTTGAGATTGTTATTAGGGTGTATTGATCTGCCGGGTCCTATTAATGAGACGATCTTGACTCTATTGATATAATGGAATCACATAGATGAAGTTATTCAATTGGTGAAAGTCGAAGGAGGTTTATATGACTTTGTTTGCAATTTGAAATATAATATGGTCTTTCAAGTCATATGAATTTATCCTATCATACCAGATGATGAAATGATGAGATATTGAAATGTTTATGCGCATGGTTGTGTGGATTTACAGCAAGTAGTATGATATGTGCAGGTCTCAGGATGCTAATTTCAATACACGAGTCTTATGGAAGAAGGATCAAGTATCTGTTGAACAAAATGCTTTGATGTCTCCAAATCCTAGTGGAAAGCTTGAAGACCTTGTTGTTGTTGTTGTGTGTGTGTCTAGTTGTTTAAAACTTGTTAATTCACTCCTTAAGTTGATCCAAGCTCAATTGAATCTTTAACATTTTGAAAAGATGGATTTTCTAAAAGGAAGTGAAATTTCAACAGGTTGAAATTCCGATTTAACAGGTTGTTTGACACAGTGGATTTTAAGCTTTGTCTTTGCCTTTGCTGTCAAACAAATTTCAACAAGTTGAAATTTCGTTTTAACAGGTTGTTGACACTTAGTAGATTTCAAACTTATTTGGAAAAGCTTTGTCTTTGCCTTTGTTGTCAAACAAATTTTAACAGATTAAAATTTCGAAACAACAGGTTATTTGACACTTAGTGATTTTGAATGTTGTCAAAAAAACATTAAATCGGTTATTTCGAAAAATCAACCGACTGTTTTGCTGAAAACCTTAACAGAATGTTGTTAGGTGGTTTTTTTGTTTTGAATGATTCCAACTGCTTTTGGGCTTTTGTTGTAAAATGTTTTAACCATTTGATTGAAAGATAAAAAGGTGTTTTTTACGCTCCTATGTTTGAACTAAGAAAAAGAGATCAATCAAAAACAGTTTTGTAGTTTTGAAAGAGCTTTGGATCATCTCAAGTGTGGAATAGGATTGGGTCTCGTATTCTGATCTTTGATCTTGTGATTTACCTAGGTGTTTTCTATTCCCTTCCTTCTTAATATTTGTATTTTTGTACTGGTGTTTCCAAGAGGTGTTGTGTGTTCTTGAGGGGATCAAGATCAACATTCTTGGAGTGTGAAATCCTGTAAAGTCAGTGGGATTCTGGCTTGAGGTGTGTGGTGTTGCAAAGAGGGTGAGTGGGCTTTGTGGGATT
>Ga0123342_1010517_pt1 | contig 10552 bp, 10 predicted proteins | sample Turbeawhitnodule_FD_89960 | JGI IMG/M metagenome (GOLD analysis project Ga0123342, IMG submission 89960) | Root nodule microbial communities of legume samples collected from Mexico - Turtle bean Mexico white nodule | ecosystem: Host-associated > Plants > Roots > Nodule | place: Mexico: Nepantla... | reverse complement strand
CAATATTTAAACTACCCCAGAACAAAGCTAAAACCAGCACAGCAGCATCAAGCAAAGCAGAGGCTTCATCATCCTTCAAAGGATTTGGATTCTTCAAAACATTGAACACCACTTGGTTCAACAGTTAACACCCAAGTCAGAAACTCAAATCACCCTTAATACTGGGAAAGATTGTGCTTGGGAAGCAGGTGATCCTTTAGAGCATGCAGGCCCTGCTTAGCAAGGTTGAGAGACTTGGTCAGTTAGCGCTCAAGCGAGTTAAAAAGTTCTTTGCATCCAAGGGGTATGAGTTATCCAGGTTAGCTCTTCCAAGAGCATTGTGATTTCCCATACTCAGTTGGTGCGTCACGTTTATTGATATTTTGGCAGTTTATTATACTATTGCTAGATGGTAAGTCTATATTAGGCGAGTTTCATCTATCAAGGCGAGTAATGAGATATGCATTATTAATATGCTAGTCGTGGTTTGCCAAAGTTAAATAGATAGAGCAAAAGTCTAGTACAATACATATGTGTCCTTAGTAAGTTAAGATTGTTCAGAATGCCACAAAAGGTGGTAAGTTACATAAAGGACACTACTATTCCACGAGGTGCCCGTCCACCACCGTCTTGCCTAAGCCAAGTTGAGAGAAGTCCACCTCAGGATATATTCTTGAGGCTTATGCAACGGCGTCTTCAAAGCCTGCCAAATACGAGTTAGCAACGTCATCAGTGAGGGCTTCCCTTTCCTTAACCAACTCTTCGTCCTTCTGAGTCAATTCCTCCTTAAGTCTTTCCACCTCAATCAGGAGCTTCGTATTCTTTTCAGATAAGTCTAAGGCTTCCTTGGACTTCTCAGCCAGGAAAGCCTTAGCTTCTTGTTGTGATTGCTGGAATTCCTCATGGGGCTTCGTCGTTTCTTGCTTTAGACTTCCAACCTATTGAAGGAGCTTAGTGACCTCGTGGGACTTCTTCTCAGCCGACCCCTTCCACTCTCTCAAGTTTGGAGATGGCTAGGCAACTTTTTGTTAGTGCTTGCCCCAACTGCCTCATGGCCAGCTTCACTGAGCGATCCTCCTCGATACTGATCAACTTCTCCTTGGTCTTGGTGGGTAGAAGGACCTTGTCAAGGAAGGAAGGAGCGTCCAAGTTAAGGTCCCACAATCCCTCTTACTGGATGCTTGTGCCCTCACTTTCCTACACCACTACCATGTCACGAGGTAGGGATACGCTTGGTGGAGGAGCCTGCTGAGAGGGAACACGCCCGTCTGATACAGAGAGCTCAGAAGGTTCAGTTGTGGTCTTTTGTCTCCTTTTAATAACCGTCTCGGAGTAGGTCTCCTCATCATCGGTAGGTTTTGAAGCTACGTTGACAATGACTTTGAGCTTAAGATCCTGAGAGGGAAGCACTTGAGTAGCCGCTTTCATCTTCTTGGCCCTTTTTACCAGATTCTTCTTGTTGAGTCGGGACAACATGTTGTCTGCAAGCAAAGCAAAGGAAATTCAACAACAATAATCAAGTCAGCATCATTAAGAGTAAAAGAAGGAAAGATACCAATGTACGCTTTTAGTTCCCATGGGAAGAACTCTTGGCTTGTGAGGGTGGCCGTGTCAAAAACCACATTTAAGTTGGAGAAGAAATGACACACCTCCTGGTCACATTGTGGCATGCTGTCCAAGCATCGAGCACCTTAGAAGGATGGTTTCTTGGTCCAATTAAAGGAAACCCATCTAGAAGAGTTGAGCCCCTTTTGTTGCAGCGTATCTTCAGAAATTTTCCCTTGAAACATTTATAAGACTATTGGAAGGGAGACAAAATGCCCTCCCACCCACTCTGTTGAATGAGACCCAAAGTTGGCGGCCTAGGTGTTTGGCCTCAAAGAAGTATAGGAAGACCTCCACAGATGGCAAAAGGTCAAAATGTGTGTAAAGAATAAAGAAGCCCTGAACGAATGCCCATTTATTTGGGTGTAGGTAGGCAGGGCCACGTTTATCTATGTGAGAAGTTCCTTTTCAAAGTTGCACAATGGTAAACGAAGAAGGATCCTTTCAAAGAATGTGGCGTAGAAATAACAAAAAGGACCATTAGGGTCTGAGGACTCATCGCAACAAACAGGCTCGTTCTCTCTACCAAACAGGCATTTCTTTTACGTTTGCTTTTCATATAGGCTACCATTTGTTCATGAGTGGTGTATATCGAGACTTCTTCTAATATGTTCTCGGGTGCCCAGGGGTTCATAGCTTGGTAATCCATCATACAGAGTATCTAGAAATACAAACAACAAACAAATACAAACATACATTCAGACACACATTTAAGCAAGTAAAACCGCATGCAAAGATGTATTTCAAGATTCAAGCGAAGCCAAATAACCAGGCAAAATAACAACGAGTATAAGCAGGAAAGAGTAAACTCAAAAGCAGACCCAACTCAAGCAGAATGGTCACAGTAGATATTTCGAATAAATGATCATGCAAGTTCAAAAGAAGTAGGGTGAACAAGAGGAAGTACCTTGATTGCAGGGAGCGATTGGGGGCGAAGAGGTTTCCCAGGCTGGTGAAGGAGATGTAGAGAGTGGGAGAGGGACGTGAAAGTTTCGTGAATACGAAAGAAATGAAACAGTAAGTGACAAGGGTTTTCGAATGTTAACTTAGGCTAGCAAGGGAATGGCAAGCGATAACGCTTTTCCACCGTTCATGAAGAGGCCACGTGTTCGCTAACGATTAAATATGGTGAAATGTCACCTCCGAAACGCTTCGTGCGCTGTGCCTCACCTGTCCATTGAGTGACTGACACGTAAGCCACCAGAGTACGCGAATAGCCTCTTTGCTTAAGCAAGCTCAGCTCAAGCCTGGGGACTTGTGTGCTAGACTAGAGGGCTCAGAACTCAGTGCTCGGGGATCGGACCTTGTCGCATGGCATAGGCAGGTAAGCTCGGCTATTGGGCCAATATAACGGGTCATGTGGTTGGGTCCTGGTTGTATGAGTAAGCCTGTCTTTGTATAATTAAGGTAATCCTTCATACGTAAGGCCTAGGCGAATAAAGATGGGTAATTATGGACCTAGGGGTGTGCTTAGTGCGTATGAGGTCTAGTTCAAGTAAGTGTTTTCTTTTTAAGCTTAAGCCCATGTGTTTTAGAGTACGTAGAGGTTAGGTTGCAAGTGTAGCGAAAGATAGCGTAGCACCACTATTAGGGTACCTACATAAGCAGAATGGACCCCTGATGTTGGTACATGAGTTGGTGCCCTGGTGGTTATTCTGTTATTATGCACTTCTTGGAGGAAAGATTTTGTTCTGTTGCAGCACCAAGAGAGTGCGCCCTTGAACAAAATATTTTCCTGTTGAGTATGCTTTCAGTTGAGATTAGATTCTCGTGATTGAAAGTTGTTACAAGTGGTAAGCTATAAAAGGGTCTTGAGACCCTAGGTTATGCTATTTCTAAGACTGAAACTTACTATTTCTTGATTTTTAGTGAGCCCTTCACTGACTTGATCGTCGGAATGCAATCGACAGGTAGGGCCCCCTCTATTTCAATGGAGCTACGTTCTAGAGCAGCAAGAGATAGGACGGGTTCGTGAAGAGACAGACGGAGCTAGAACTTGTCATCAGAGTCAATCGGCGAGCAAGTCAATCGGCAAGAACATTAAACAAGAGGGGGGTGAATTGTTTAATGAAAGATTTTCGTAAAATTCTGGACAAGAGTGAACATTAATGCAAAATCACAGAAGAAGCAATCAAATCAGAAAAAAAAAATTGTTTTAAGTTGATTCCAGACAATCAATCGATTGTTTATGCGAATCAACCGATTGTTTTTTTATCAGCACTTTGCAAAAACACATATCAAACAGTTTTAATAGCAGTGAGGGATAGAGAGATTCAACACACAAAGTTTATACTGGTTTACTCTTAACCTGAGCTACATCCAGTCCCCAGAAACCCCTAGGTATTTCACTAGGCAATCAACAATAGATTACACAACACAAACACCAAATAGGTGATCTTGAACCCTTCAAGAATACTCACCCTCTTTGAAACACAAACACTACAAGTCAAAACACCCTCTGGCTGTAGACACCAGTATCTTACAATTTTACAAATATGAATTGAAACACAAGTAAGAACAGGAAGGATCACACCTAATACAAACGAATACACCAGATCCTATACCACTCTTAACCAATGCAAAGAGCGCTTATGCTCGGGCATAAGTACTTACGACGAGCTAGGTCGACTTACTCTGTGTTAACTTAATAGATAAACTAAACTAATGCATCATCTTCACATAACAAAAAATATTCTTAGATGACCTCATTAAAATAACCCTTCAAAGGAAAAACAACATCCATCACCTTTAATCATCACATTGTTAAAAAAGAAAGCATTAAACCAAAATATCTTAACTGAAATAAAACTTGAGGTTTGTCACGTTCCATGTTCGAGGAATGGCTCCCCCTTGCAGGGTTTCTAGCTTGTACGCTCCATTCCGAAGCACCTTGAATACACAAAACGGGCTAGTCCACTTCAGGGATAACTTGTTTTCTAACTGATAGGGATGGGCCTTTCCCATCACCAAGTCGGTAACCTTGAACTGCCGAGGTCTCATCTTAGTCTTTTGCCTCAGCTCCACCCTTCTCTTTAGAGCCTCCGAGTTAATGCGGGTATGCCCACGCACCTCATTTAGCAAGTCCAGATTCACCTTTCTTCCTTCGTTGGACTCTTTTGCAACGAAACTTTGGAACTGAGGGGAGTTCTCTTGGATTTCCACTGGTATCACGGCATCTGACCCATATATTAAGCTGAATGGCGTGTCTTTGTTCGTTGACTGAGGGGTGGTGTGATAGGCCCACAAAATTCTGGAACTTCCTCTGACCAAGTTTCCTTTGCCTTCTCCAATCTCCTCTTCAACCCCCTCAACAAGACTCTGTTAGCTGATTGAACTTGACCATTCATGATGTGGGTTGATTTTAGGAGTGCACATTTTAGAGGTTACTCTTTTGTTTATGATTTTTGTATTAACAATTTAAGGTGAGAACCTAAAGAAGATTTCCATTGGACACAAATTTTACCAAGTGGTTAAGTAAGTGTGAAGGTTCACTTCTAGAGGGCAAATAGAAAACACAACTATAAGGTGAAGATGAAGATGATTGCGGAATTAAAAAACATAAAATGAAGCACATAATGAAGATTATGACTGAATGGTAAAGACATAAACAGGAACATAAAGAGAAAAGGAAATGGTGCAAGGAAAGAAGCAAAAGAAATGAAAGGAAAATATTAGATTAAAGAAAGCTTATGGAGGATGGAGATGGTGTCACGCCACTTGGAGGGTGGGAGGCTCCAAAATTAGTGGTGCGGAGCCGCCACTTGAAGTGCACTGCACTCAAGATAAGACCCAGAGAACAAGGACTACTTAGACTCACAAAAACACTCACACAAAGTTTCTTTACTTAATTCAATTTGAAGGTGTGTAATACATGAGACAAGGCACTCTATTTATAGGAGAGAGTGTCTTGGAAAACAAGATAAAGGGGTAAGGGTGTCATTTGTGAGAAGCCTTCTAGAAGGTAGGTCAAAGAAACCCTAAACCTATAAGCACTTGCCATGAAAGATGAGTTTGGCACAAACCCAAATTACTAAGCACACCCTACTCCAATTACTAAACACTCCCTACTCAAATTACTAAGCACACCCTACTGAAATTACTAAGCAAACCCTACTCAAATTACTAAGAACACCTTACTCTAGTTTATTATTCTATTTGGACCCCCAAAGTGAGTTCAATTTATTTACATAACTTTTCTCGTGGATAAACAAGAAGGAAAAACTTATGATATTATGGTTTATAAATTGTTCTTCTTCTGCTGATGCTTTCTCGAGGTTTGGTGGGGCATAACTTTGTATATTGAGATGACTGACCTTTTGGTGAAGTGCTTGATGTTTCCTTAGTCATCTCCTAGTTGTTGTGGTTTGTATCAATTCGTCGAAGGGTGTTCCACCAAGGCGAAGATCTGCTTTATCCCCAGCTCCGAGCATAGCTTACCCAATTGTGGACTAGAAAATTGGGTCCCATTGTTGCACACTAGGTGCCTCAGGATCCCAAAATGACACATAATGTTCTTCCACACAAAATGTTTCACCTTGTGAGCAGTTATTTGTGCAACTGGTTCAACTTCAATCCACTTGGTGACGTACTCAACGGCCACAATGAGATACTTCATCTGACATATTTCCAAATGGAAAGGGCCTACAATCTCAATTCCCCAAGTATGGAAAGGACACATGATGTAAATTGACCGCAACTCCTCGGCTGGCGCGTGATGCCAATCAGCGTGCTTCTGACATTGCTCACAGCGTTGTGCATACTTCATGCAATCCTCCTTTATGGTCAGCCAATAATACCCAGCTTGGATGACCTTCAGCAAGAGAGCTTGTTCCCTGATGTGACTGCCGCAAATGCCCTCGTGAAGCTCCGTCATGATGCGAGTGCACTGATCTCCACTTACGCACGTGAGGATCGGGTGGGTGACATTGTGGCGGAAAAAATTTCCATCCACCATGGTATATCGCCTTGCGTTCCTCTTGACAGTCTTGGCCTCTATTGACTTAGCAGGAAATAACCCATTGACAAGGTAACACTTGTAAGGTGTCATCCAAGTCTCCATGGTGTCGACATGCAGGACTTCAAGAAACTCATCCCCCAATGACTCATAGGTGGCTACGCTGGGGACCTTGAGGGTTTTTTAAATCATCGACTAATGCCTTCTCCCTCTTCCTGGCCTGATGCCCAAGTCCTCAGATGAAAGTTCACCCATGAAGTCGGTGTATACTTGGCCCTTAATCGGCCCTCGGGGATCATACTGTATGCCAAACTCGGATAATTCAACTGCCTAGCAAACCATATGACCTACTATATCAGGCTTTTGTAGGACCTTGCAAATGGGCAGATCGGTCTTCACAATCACAATAAAGCTCTGAAAGTAGTGGCGGAGTCGCCGAACTGTAAACACCATGGCTAGGGCCGCTTTCTCAATGGCTAAGTACCGAGATTCCGGTCCTTGCAGGACCTTACTCACGAAATACACTGGCTTCTAGACCCTGTCCTAGTATTGCAAAATGACCGAGATGATTGCCTGATCAGTAATCATAAAATAAAGATGAATAGAGGGACCTGGAATGGGCTTACCAAGAACATGGGGACTGCCCAAGTACTCTTTCAACTTGGTGAAGGCCTCCTCGCATTCTTTGGTCCATACAAAATTATTGTTCTTTTGGAGGCATTGGAAATAAGGATACCCCTTATCGCCACTCGCTGATAAGAAACGAGACAGGGCAGCCATGTGCCCAATTAACTGCAAGACCTCTCTCACATTGGTTGGGCTTCTCATCCCTATGATTGCAACACATTTCTCGGGGTTTGCCTCTATGCCCCTTTCAGTCAGAAGGAAACCAAGAAAATTTCCTGCTTCTACCTGAAACACACACTTATCAGGGTTAAGCTTTAGATTATACCTCGCTATTGTTGCAAATAACTCCTCCAGATCGGCCACATGCGGATCTCTCTTGCCAGACATGATGACCAATATCGTTCACATACGCCTGTACATTTCGCCCGAGCATTGGGGCCAGGATCCGATCCATCAGCCTTTGATAGATGGTGCCAACGTTCTTAAGGCTAAAGGGAATGAGCTTGTAGCAATAGTTGGCGAACTCGGTCATAAAGGTTGTCTTACACTCGTCCTTTGAGTGCATCCGAATCTGGTTGTAACCCGAGAACGCATTCAAAAGGCTCAACAACCGACAACCCAAGGCATTGTTGACCAAGAAGTCTATACTCAGCAGCGGGTAAGAGTTCTTGGGACAAGCCTTGTTCAAATCGGTGAAGTCAACACACATTCTTCACTTCCCATTATCCTTTTGTACCAACACAACATTCGCTAGCCACCCAGGGTACTGGATCTCCCTTATGTGGCCAGCGTTCAACAACTTCTGAATCTCTTCTTAGATGACGAGGTGCTTATCATCGTTGAAATTTCTTCTTCTCTTGACCACAGGCTTAACCCGTTCATTCATGGTAAGCCGATGGCACAAAAAGTCTGGATCTATCCCGGGCATGTCCAAGGATAACCATGCGAAAGTATTTATGTTTTCTACTATCACATTGGTTATCCTATCTTCCAACTCTTTGCACATGGAGGTGTCGAGCTTGAACTTCTTCCCCTTTATATCCTTTTCTTAAACCTCTGCAGCAGGTCCAGGTCGTCTTTCATCGGCGACAACTGCCTTCGCAATCCATCCGGGCTCTCCCGCCTGGACAGTAATTGTGTAAGCTTCCCTTCGATTCTTCATACTGCTCTCGTAGAATTTTCATGTCATTCTCTAATCGACCTTTTAGTGACCACTCCTCCCTCAGCAGAAGGCAACTTCATCTTCATATGGACCGTTGAGGCTACCACACCTAATATGTTCGGGGAAGGTCACCCTAGAAACAAATTATAAGTAGTAACCATCACATCTGTGAGATTACTTTGTTTGTTGATCCACTTGAGTTAGTATCAGGTAAGACGACCTAGCTCGGTGTTAGTACGACCACCCGAGTATGGCGCCGTGTGTGTAAATTGATATTAGCAGGTAAGACGACCTAGCTCGGTGTCAGTACGACCACCCGAGTAAGGTGTCCTGTGTGTAAATTGATTATATCATAGCAGGTAAGACGACCTAGCTTGGTGTCATACGAGCACCCAAGTATGGCGCCCTGTGTGTAAATTGATTATTTGGTAGCAGGTAAGATGACCTAGCTCACTGTCAGTACGATTACTCAAGCATGGGTGCCTAGTGTGTAAATTTACCTGTGATAGTTAAGGGTTAGCTCGGTGTACGCGTAAGTATCTGGTGAAGTCCTGACGCTTATTCAATGGTTACCTCAAATCCCACAAGGTAGGATTGGGCAGCGTCCAACTTGAATGCCTTAGTTTCATTGGCCAAATCTTCATCTTTTTGAGCCAGCTCTCCTTTAAGTTTATCAACTTCAGCCAAGAGCCTACTCCTTTCTTCAGCTAGGCGTGCAACCTCTTGGGCTTGGTCTACAGCCCCTTTGGCTTTCTCGGCATAAAGACACTCGATTTCGTGTTACAGGTTGGTGGAATGATTGAGCTCATTTTGTAGACGCTCTATTTCCTTGCGCATCTCAGCGATCTCTTGGGCCTTCAGATCCTCTGTTGCCCTCTGATCTTTCATCTTAGTTGTAGCCAAGAAACTTGTGGTGAGGGCTTGTCCAAATTGTATTATGGCTTCACGAACCAAGTGGGTTTCGTCATAAGCCATGAGCCTTTCCCTACCTTCGTTGGGCAAGAGGGCCTTCTCCAGGTGCGTGAGAACGTCAAGGCTCGGATCCCATAGGGTTTTCCCCTTGGAGCTCTCCTTTTCGCCTTTTTGGATGACCATCACATTGCGGGACAGAGTTTGGCCTTCGGAGGGAGCATCATGGTGAGAGGGAGCTCGCCCATTCGAGTGAGAGTGCTCGGTGTGGGCAGCAGTTGCCTTCCTTTTTCGTGTAAAAACTAACCCCGAGGTAGTTTCCTCATCATCGTTAGTCGGGTCTGGGGAAGTGGTGGTAGGAGCTTTTAGCTTTTGAGTTAAGGATAAACATACGAAGAATGGAATTTGAAACGGTAAGGTTTTCTCCACTGTCGATATTGTGCCACGTGTGCGCTTTGGATTAAGTGTGGTGAGATGTCACCTCATAAATGCTTCGTTCGCCGCACCTCACCTACCCGTTGGGGAAACCTTCGTGTCAACCACCAAAGCACTAGAAAGCCTCTTTGCCAAGTCAAGCTCGGCTCAAGCCTGGGGGGTTTGTATATTGGGCACGAGTGCTCGAGACCTCGATCCCAACGTATAGATGGTCAGCTCGGTTTTAGGCCCAAAAAGTGGGTTGTTAGTTCATCTCAGGTAAAGAAGAGCCTGGAGAATTGTAAGTAAAATAAAAGGGAATATCGAGTTTAATCATAAAAGATATGTTAGTACAAAGTTATTTGTTAAATATAAAATTGTTGAGAATAAAGTAGTGAGCACCCGAAAATAAATGTGCATGTGAAACATAATGTTTTTCTGTTGTTAGCACCTAAGAATAAGGGAGCACGTAAGTGGAATGTTTTTCTATTATGAGTATATGCTTTCTGTTGTGATTTTATGCTCATCAGAGGAAGTTGTTGGAAGAGTAACTATAAAAGGGGCTTGAGACCCCCGGTGAAGGTACGCTGTTTCTGAGTACTTGAGACTGAAACTGATTATTATTTTGTATGCTCTCACTAACTTAATGGTAGAAGTGTGATCAGTGGGTAAAGCTCTCTCTGTCATAACGGAACCACATTCCCGAACAACGAAAGAAGACAGATTAGAAATAAAACTCTTCATTCAGGTCAACCTAGCTTAACCGGCTAGAATATATATATATATATATATATATATATATATATATATATATATATATATATATATATATATATATTTTTATTTATTTTTTTTTATTTTTAATAAAATTTTTTTTTAAAAATTTTTTATTTTTTTTTTGT
>Ga0123342_1010516_pt1 | contig 10552 bp, 5 predicted proteins | sample Turbeawhitnodule_FD_89960 | JGI IMG/M metagenome (GOLD analysis project Ga0123342, IMG submission 89960) | Root nodule microbial communities of legume samples collected from Mexico - Turtle bean Mexico white nodule | ecosystem: Host-associated > Plants > Roots > Nodule | place: Mexico: Nepantla... | reverse complement strand
ATTTACTTGTTGTTTGGATTAGTTTGACATTATCAACTTTGTTCTCTCAATGAATGAATGAAGTCATCTTTTGATTATTATATTTATCAATTTTAATTATATTATGAAGTATAATTATATTATAAAATTACTTTATGTTATAATTTAATTATATGATGAAACTTAACTGTGTAATGAAATTTAATTATAATATGAAATTAAATAATATTATGAAATCTAATTATAAAAAGAATTAAATAAATTATTATAAATATTAAAAATTAAATTAAATATTTAATATTCGAATTATGACAGTTATAAAGGTTATTATAAACGTCATATTATACCGTATTTAAGTGGCGTTTAAAACTACCACTATTTACATTGGAATTGGTTTATCCAACTTTAAATTACGACATTTATAACTTACGTAAATTATACGCTTAAAACTGCCACTTTATACAATGCATTATAAGGCGTTCTCTACAACAATTCTCAATTGATTGTCACATTAAACTTTGTGGCAACAAGAATTCTGGCAGTACGCCCGCCATAGACATATAATGTGACAGTTATAAACGTCAGGTTATACGAAAATAACCGTCACCCCATACACTTTTTTTGTAGTGATTGTCTATTAATTGACTATTGTTGATAATATAAATATTTTCATAAATTACGAAAACGTTAGATTGGCTATTGTTGATAATATAAATATTTTCATACAACTAAATTATCATGTGTAACTTTAGTTCATAGCAATAAAATTAAACTATGTTTATATCGGGTCGTTACTATTATCTTTGTTTTTTTAGGCTACTATTATCTGTCTTACTATATCTACTATATCTTAAAATATATGTGCAATTAACTAAAGGGAAGCAAAAAAAAGCATAAAAAACTTCAAGCATGTGAAGTGCCTCTTTATTGATAGTTATTATAAAGAATGTAGATTGTTTATAATCTCCTTTTTCAAGCTGTGAATTTTAAATCCAAACTTCAACTTTAATATATAAAAATACTCTAATATACAATTTGTGAATTTGAAATATCACACTTCAATTTGTATATTCGATTTAAACTGTGAAATTTACTTGTATATATAAAGTAAAATGAGTATCTTTTAAGGTGTGAGTGAATTTTATTTTTATGTTTACATTAATTCACCTGTGGACTTTATTTATTTTTCTTTTATTAATATTAAATTTAATTATAAATTTTAAAATTTTAAAATATTTTTAAGGTGTGTATTAAAAAAAAATACCCATTTGAAAAAATAACTTGTTTAAAAAAATACAAAAAGTTAAATTAATGGGTTTGGGAAATTTTTGGAAGTAATGGAAGTTTAGAAAATTCCGATAAGGAATAGAGGTTTGAAAAACTCCTAGAAATAACATAGGTTTGGAAAACCTCTCGAAGTGATAATGATTTACAAAACCTAAAAAAAAATAATTAACATCCCAGAAATTAATAAAAATTTACGATAAAAAAACAAACTGCATAACGAAAATTAAAACAGTTGAAAATTCAAAATATAACACCATTAAAAAAAAATTAATGCATGTTGTGTTTTATTGAAATCCTACACCTTAGTACTATCTTCATTTGCAATATTTTTTTTTTTTTACCTCAAATAGTTTTTCTTTTGTTTTTTAATAAAGTTTTTGGTTATTTATGTAATTTATTGCTTTAAAAAATAGAAATTAATATATATATATATATATATTTTAAAAAAATTAAATTAATATTTTTTATTATTATTATAATCATTTTATTTATTTTTAATTCTAAATTCGTACGTACCTTGAATACATTAGCAATAGAAACATCAACCATTGAGAAAAGGACAAATTCTCCCTCTACCTTCATGTTTTTCTCGTGCATTCCTATACTTCAGAAAATACAAACATTTCTTGATTTTTTAATTTTGAAATGTAAAATCTATAAACTTATCATATCATATAATATAAAAGTTAATATTTGTGATATTCGATAAAGGGATGCCGAAGTGTTTCCCAACACAAAAATAAGAAAAAAAAGAGGATAAGAGATATAACTCTACAAAAATGGAGTGTACTTGAAAAGATGAAGAAGGAATACTGCAAGTTGATCTATTTATCTTCTTTGTTAGGGTAAATCGTTATTTTCATATTAGGGTAAAATGTTGGAAATTCAATATCGACAAGAGATTATAACATTTATATATATATATATATATATATAAATCTCACTTTATAAGTCGATTTTATAAGGTTGAGTTAGGCTTAAAATTCATTTCTTAATATGGTATCAGAGTCATTTTGAGCTTATTGTTGAACTTATCAGACCACCCGCTATTGAATCGTTATCAAACCACCCACTATTGAATCGTTATCAGACCACCTATAATATATAGTTCATGTACGAGTGGACAGCCTCAACGTAATGGGTGTTGAAGATCTCACATTGACTATAGATTAAGACATTTTATAGTACATACGTGAGTTCAAACCTCATCTTATAAGTCAGTTTTATAAAATTGAGTTAGACTTAAAGTTTACTTCTTAATATATATGGAATAATTGAAGTGACGAAAGAAGTGGTGAAAGATAAAGAGAGAACAAGTCATTATTAGAACTGAAAAGAGAGGATAAAGAAAATGTGCAAATTTGAATTAATTTTTTAAAAAATAATCAAAATATTGTTTAGATGTACTATATTAATTAAAAAATAGATAAAGATATTTGTGCATAGATATATAACTTTAGTATTTTTTAAAAATAAACAATTTTAGTAAAAATATAGAACAAGTTAAAAACATGATTTAAGTATAATTTACTTAGAATAAAATAGAACGAGTGAAACTTGTATTTAAAAACATAATTTCATCATAATAAAATTGTGTTTTTCAAACACTATTAGTCTAATTGTGATTTTTCCATTCTCATAAAAGTCAGCCAAAATTACACCTTCTTGTCATAAAACCTAATTATTTTATTAAATTCTCTCAACTACTTTAATAGTAAATGCGTAAGGTAATTTTTGAATTCATAATACATATTATTACTAATAAGTTTATTATTTTAAATTAATTTAACTATTTTTTTAAAAGAATGCGAATTATGTTGAAAAAGTCTTATAAACAAGAATGAAGAAAATATTATATATATTTTTATTTTATGTTTAAAATGTCCTTTGGGTTTGATTTTGAAATCAATTTTATTTATTTATTTGATAATTTTAAATATTATTTTAGAAGAATCGCCGTTTTTTATCATTTAAAAGTGTTAGTCTTCATAGTAAATTGAGGTGAGATCTGCCATATTTTTTTAATTTTGTTGGAAAAAAAAATACAACATCAGGAAATAATAATAATGTGAACGAAAATTTATTTCATTACTCTTGATTTGGAAGAAAAGAAAATTCACATAATTCGTTGTATTGGACCAAAGCGCTGGGCTCAGCGCTCGGTGATCGGACATCGTTACCTGTGTCAAGCAAGTCAACTTGGTGGTCTGGTTGAGTTAATGAGCAACGTAAGTGAGCCCTAGGTATGTGTGCGTTGAAGTTCATTCATATACTTAACGTGTATAAGGCTTGGTCAGCGAAAAAGTGTGAATGGTGTGTTTAGTACATTCAGGTCTAGCACAAGTAAAATATTCTCTAAAGACGCCTAAGCTCAATAGCGCTAGGGGTTTGGGGAATAAGTTGCATGCATGATATGTAAAGGCTTGTACGTCTACAGTGGACAGATTGACCCCCTGATGCTAGTACATGAGTTGGTACCTGACGGACATGCTATTAAGATTATGCACTCCAAGGAGGTAAGATTTTGTGCAATTGTTGTACTAAGATTGTGCGCATTGTAAGAGACTCTCCTCCCATCAAACCTACTTTCACCCGAGATAAGATTCTTGTGAGAGAAAGGTTGTTACAAGAAGTAACCTAAAAGTAGTTTATAAAAGAGACTTGAGATTCATGGTAAATGTACATCGTTTCTAAGACTGAAACTACTTGCTTACTTACTCATTGTTTTTATAAGCCCAATACTCACTTCTCATCGGAGTGCAATCAACAGGTAGGACCCCCTCTATTTCAACAGAGTCTCGTTCCAACATCCAAAGGAAAGAGCAAATTCCAGGCAGACGGAGTCATAACCTATTCCTAGAGTCAACCGACGATTAGGTCAACCGACAAGAACAGTCATAAAATTAAAAGGAAGAAAAAAATGTTGTACAAAAATAAAAGAAAATAAGATTACATAAGAAACTTAAAATATACTTTTAGTCTTATAAAATTAAACGAATGAATGCAAAAGAGGATGAGAACATTTTTCATTATTCACACAAATGAAAAATTTTGTGTTAATTTCATATAAGATTCTTGCATTTTATTCAAATACTCTGCATTTTATTACAATATACAAAATTAAATATTACATAAATTTATTTAATAATTTTAAAAATATCTAATTATACTATTAGTAATAACATATAATTATAAATAATGAAAATAATAAAATAAAATTATAATATCAACAAAATATATATAATTATATAAATAACAAATGTATAAAATAATAAATATTATTTTCATAAATTTTAATATATTTAATATTCTTTTTCAATTTAACACAAAAATATTTTTTATTATATTTTTTTAATTTTTATTAAAAATATATATAATTATGAATATTATATATTAGAAAAATTTAACTCAAACCTAAAAAAAAAATATATCATAATTCATTATTTAAATATTTTTTTAATAACAAAAAATATATTTATAAGTTTTCATTTTTTATCTTTAAAATAATTTATAAATTCCCTCAATCCACACTATCATCCTTCTCCTCAATCTAAGCAATTGCATGTATTTTCTCTCATCCTCATAATCTTTCTTCTCCCCCACAAACCCCTTCTTCAATCCAAACACATTACAAAAAAATATTATTTACTTATTTTAAAACAAACAATAAAATAAGAATAAAAATTTCATATTTTAGAGAAATTAAAGTAGAAAAATAACCACTATTTCCTCGTTTAGTAAAGAATAAAATAATCAAGTTTAAAGTTTTTAGGAACAATAATAATACAAAGTTTTTAAAAAAGATAAAAAAACACCCATAAAAAAAAAATGCATTCTGTTCTAGAATTTGAAACGGCTAATAATTTCCCGCACAATATTGATTTGGCCTCCGTCCCCTACTCTCCTGTAAACCAAACGCGCCACAATGGAACCTCCGAAGAACAACGCCCAAAGCGAAGACGAAACCACCGTAGCGCTGAAGAAGAAGAGGCTGCGGCGCGTGAGCTTCGCGGACAACGAAATCACCTCCGTTCATGTATTCCGCCGCGACGACGACTCCTCCTCCTCTCCCTCCGAAGCCCCTTCCGATCCCTCCATCGTAGGGTTTTTCCGCGACCTCGCCTCCGACAGCGAGGACGACGATAAAGAGCAGCCGCAACTCCACGAGGAAGCTGAAGACGGAAACTCCTTCCTCCGTCCAATCGGCTCTCCCTATACCGGCGGCAGCAGCACCGCCGACGAAGGCGATGGTGCGCTCCGACTCTTTCCTTTCTCTTCCGCGAAATTTTCTTATTCTCTCTGTAGTTTATTATTAATTTGTTGCTCCTGATGTACGCAGATGACGATGAAGACTTTCCGGGTCCGGTGTCGACGCATTTCATCAGGCCGGAGCGGTTGTCGGACTCCGGCGTCTCGGACGACGTGACGATGGACTCCACAGCGTTCTCGATGCATTACAAGAGTCTCGCTCGCTCGGACTCCGGCGACATCAAGACGCGCCAGTTCGACGTCACAACTCCGAACTCTCACTCTCGAGGAAGTTACATGGAGCTCACGGAGCGGAAGTGGTGCGGAGTGGTACTCGACGCACATAGCGCAGGCAGAGACTCCAACGACATGAGCATCGAGGGAGAGCACCAGAGGAGCTCTGAATACGACATACTAATCCCTCCAGAGGATGCTGCAATTTTGGCTCAGGCAGTACCCAATGACTCGTCGCAACGCAGCTTGGAAGGTTCGGTTGCGTCTCCTCCAGTCACTCAATCCCACCAGACACAACCTTCTGATTCTTCAATCGAGGTGAGCATTAATTGCGCTTGCTTTAGTAGGCACTTATAGTTTAGGAGTTCTTTTTTATTCTGGTCAAAACTGGGATTAATATCTCGTGTTTTACAGAAACCAAATGATGGACATCCTTTCTAGCTCGAGCTTGAGCCACTAATTGAATAAAGGAGACGAAAATAAGAGAAGTAAATAAAACAAGTTTTTCATAATTTAAAATTAGTTTATGAATGAACTAAAAGTAAGTTTATGAATGTATAGGTTAATTTTATTTTATGGTAATTTTTTCTTTTAATGATGTTTATGAAGATTTTTGTTCAAATTAATCATGAATATTCGGTGTGATTATTATGTGTGCATGTTGTATGCATTTGATTTGATTAATAGTATCAAGCTGTAGGTGTGCATGGTTTATTTGTGATGACATTTTAGTGGCTATCCTTATACTTGCTATTGCAACACTTGGGTTATGTGCAGAACTAATTCATGTTTGTCTGTTTTGTTTTTTCTAGGAAATTAAGGAGTCTACTAAAGATGCAACTGATGAGATTTTGCCAATTTGTAGACAACTGGACTTTGAGAATGGTAATAGAGAAACACCGCTGAGGGTGGGCGAACACAAAGGAATGGTGTTGGATTCAGATTGTAAGTCTGATAAAGTAGACCAAAATCCCATATATGGGTCTACGCCGTTGTTGTTGTCTGGAGGAAAACAATCATTTACGAGGTCTTCTGTTTCATCTGCACATGCTGGAAACATCACTCCACGTTTAGAGCAATCTGTTTTATATGGTCCAGAGGTAAGTGTCGCAAATCGTGCAACTTCATCTTCTGCACTGAGCAGCATTTCGAAGATGGTAACTATCGAGGCTCCTGCCATCTCGAGTCTCAAAAAAGGAATGGACGTATTGAAAGCTAGATTTCCAAAATACTCTCCTGGATTTCCTTTGTCAAATAAAAAAAATCAAGAATACAAGCAAGATGACAGTCGCCGGACTCCTTTAGGGGAAAAACTGTTCAGTTTAACTCCAGCTAGTAACACGTATAAAGGTTTGGCTTATAGCAATGATCGTGAAATTCAGTTTTTAAAAAGTATTTCCAAGTCAAGTCAAAATGAAGAGACCGTGAACACCAAGATGGATGAGGGAAACTTAAATTCAATTTCAGCTCATGTTTCTCAAAATGATGAAAATTCTATGTCTGCTGAAACGGGAGCTTCTCCCTCACAGTTGACTCTTTCAATGAAGGTGGGAGATGTGGACTTGGCAGATAGCACAAGGAAAGATGAAATTCTAGTTCCAAGTTCTCCTATCCAAGAAGTAACACCTCAGTTGTGCTCCCTGCAAGACGTGTCTCCCAAGGGTACTGTTGATGATCATGGTCCTGATAACAACTACCATTCAGTACTCAATGTATCTCAGAGCCCTCTTACCAAATCAGGTATTGGGATTTCTTCTGGGAAGAAAAGAAAAGGTGTTCAGATACTAAGAAATAGAGACAAAATAGATAAAATAGGGAGGATTGACAGAACACCAGAGGCTCATTCAAATGGGAGTGTTGATCTACAGTTAGTTTTGGAGCAAAGAGGTTCTGTGAGTAGGGAAAGAGGGATGCTTGGAGATCAGACTTCCAATGATGTGGATCTAGTACGATTACTGTTTTATGTTGTATTGTATATAGTTTCAATTGGTTAGATTGGCCTCTGAACTCTTCACAATTACCTTGCAGTTTCTTAAAAAATTCTTAGCCGGAACAAATCACTTGCTACCTCCTTCAATTGATAAGCTAAATTTAAGATTGGTATGTTTTAATTTTTGGGTGTAGACTTAGAAAATGATAGTATTCAATTGAAAATATGGATATTGTTGCTTACTTTTTAGTTTTGATTGTTCACTTAAACATCTCATAGCTATTTATATTAATAATGCTTTAACCCCCCTCAATATTTAGATTGGCAGGTTGGAAGATATTTTGGTTAATCTACAGAAAGTTAAGGAGACAGAGATTATTTGTTCTGAAATTCAATCTCAGGTAATGAAATTTAATACAATTCTTTAGTTTATTATATTATAGCAAGCTTACATTTTACAGTGATTAGAACATGCTACTTCCTCTAAAGACAGTTTAAGCCTGGCATCTGTTTGCTCACATGACATGACACGGTTCTTGTTTTTTCTCCAGCATAAAATAACTGATCCTTTAAACATTCATAGAGACAAGAGGTATGCTTATGCTGTCTAAGTAACACCAAGGATTGAGAATTATGCTGTTTAATACATGTATGGTTATGGAACTGTTTTGAATATGATCGCTTGGTGATGTGAACTTAGAGTAATATTTTGCAGAGTTGCTGAAACAAGAATATTGCTGCATAATATAGCATATGAGAAGGCAAAATTACAACTATTGCTTATGAAGCATGACAAATTACTGGTATTCTATCTTACTTGAAAACATGTTAGTATTGAGCATTGCCCACAGTTGGTGATATGAACTTCCATTGCAAACAGAATAAGGTACAACAGATTAACTCTGGGCTTCAAGAGTGTGAGATGATAAAATTAAATTTCTTCCCATCCTCATCTAAACATGGGGCAATGGACACTCAAGCAAATGATAATTGTTCCGAGGGAAAATCTCAGGTATGATTATGTGTGTATGAAGTATTTTTGTAAATTGACCTGGAACTTGGAATGAGGTTGAAGGAGGAGAAATACAACTGTATACCTAAAAGCAATTCAAGTGAGAACTGTTCTGTTTGAGGAAGTTCTTTAGTGCAAATAAAGAACTTCTTGCTTCTTTGGTTACTGTTTCTTGGTCCTAATCTGATCCCAGTTCTATCAGTTTACTTCTTTTCAGTCTCCAGATATCATTTGGAGAATAGAGAATGAAAGATATTTGAAGAGATTGTGTCTATAGTACAAATATTGCAGTTATCATAAATTCCTAATTGCTGCAATTACGTGACTTTGTTAGTCAATGCCACAAACTTAAATGCAATTTCCTTATTTAATTAGTCTAGTATTAATATAGATAAAGAGTTAGTACTTTGTCTTGTGGATGACATCACATTACAACTCGTCATATCATTTTTGCAAAGAGTTTGTAAGTACAGACTACAAACAACTAGCATAAGCCTAAGCCCCAACAGAATTTCCTTCAAAGAAACTCCCTCAATTTAACACAATGAATCAGAAATCTGTCGCATCGTATTTAAGAAATACACAATAAAATAATTTATCACCAATTTATTGTAAAGGTCTTCCAAGAATAATGGTTAAACTCGGAGTTAGGTGGAGCAAATGACCCCTTATATGTGTAAAACAAGTAGCTCACCAAGAAGATTTGATGATTATAAACTGTTTGGATTAGCTTCTTTAGAAGAGCTTTTTAAGACAGAAAAATATGAAGAAAAAAACAAAATTAACTTCTCCACAAGTTAAAATTAGCTCACACACAAGTTAAAAGTAAAAGTTTGGAGAATTTTGAAGGAGCTAGGTGAGAGAGTTTTTACAAGTTAGTTGATATATAACCTAATTTACTTGTGGAGATGTCAATTTCAGTTTTTTCTTATTGTTCATTCTTGTAAGTCCTTATGTAGAAATTTGTCTGAAAATATTTTAATTATTTTGCCCTAAGATCACCTTTTGGGAAAAGAACTTATTTAACTTCCACTATATCTTCAAATATGTTGATCCAATGCAAGTTCACAATTTAGCAATTAAGGATTTGTGTTATCACTTTTTGGTTATGGCGGAAGGCAATGGTGGATTTTTTTACCACTACCGCAACAAGGCGGTAGCGATGCAGTCTTCCCATGGCAGCTGCTTTTGGTATCTCGAGATGCTAATGGGAAATGGAAATATCGAAAAAGACGGATAAAAAGATGGTGGCTGCGGTGCAAGGTGAGCTAGTGCGGTGGCAACAACGGCGACGCATGCTATGATGACGACGGAAAATGAAGAAGGGACTATGCGGCGCAGGAAGAAGATAGAAGACCCTAAACCTAATTTGAAAAAACCCTAATAAGTTTAGGCCTTTGGCCATTCCAACTTGTAACTAATAAAACCCTAAAACCCTAATTATTCAAATAAAATTTGAATGTGCTGTGGCTGCATGAGTTCTTAAACCTAATTAAGAGTTCAAAACCTACTTAAAATTAGGTTTTTTTGGGCCTATTTTTGACCCATTTAAAACATTATAGGATTCACGAAAGAATAGTAAAGATAGAGAAAGATCACATGACCCTTTTATACTAGTTCAATTTCAATTTTTGAAAGCTACACCTAGTCTCCTTTTTGTATGCAACAATATCCCCCTTTTTGTCTTTGAACATGTCTAATTTTAATATGAAACCCAACTTTCATTGTTTTTTTTTTTGATCAGCAAAGAATGAAATTAAATTAAGAGGGATACAAAAGGGGTATCCCAACCCTTTTACATAAACCAAACCACATTAAGAATCTCCAAGAATAAAGAGATGAACAAACACCCCAGAAGCAAT
>Ga0123342_1010514_pt1 | contig 10553 bp, 9 predicted proteins | sample Turbeawhitnodule_FD_89960 | JGI IMG/M metagenome (GOLD analysis project Ga0123342, IMG submission 89960) | Root nodule microbial communities of legume samples collected from Mexico - Turtle bean Mexico white nodule | ecosystem: Host-associated > Plants > Roots > Nodule | place: Mexico: Nepantla... | reverse complement strand
ACACCCCTTCCTTTCTTTGATAATGGGAGTTATAAATCTTTCTTCTATGAATAGGTCTTTCTTCTTCAAACCTTTTGTCCTTATTTTGGTTGAGAACCATTTTGCCAAACATTTCTTTTATCTTATCCCATTTTCTATCTTTATCTTTTCTCAAAATTCTATTTTCCTCTCTCCACCTATAGGCATCTTTTTGTTCCCTATTACTCCCTTGTACACTTGATACATGTAAATGATCACTCATTTTGAAAAATGCAAAAACAATAGACAAAATGCTCAGAGGGCTTGGTGGAAGCCTTGCTACCGGCCCGGAGTAGGTCTCCTCATCATCAGTAGGAGTAGGGGTGGCCTTAGCAATGACTTTAAGCTTCAGGTCCTCAGTAGGGCGAGCTTGGGCAACTTCCTTCATCTTCTTGGCCCTGGCTACCAAGTCCTTTTTTTTAGTCTACCCAACATGTTGTCTGCAAGAGAAATAGAGGTAGATCAACAAGAAAATACACAAGTTAACATCAGTTAGAGCAAGAGAACGAAGGATACCTATGTAAGCTTTTAGTCCCACTAGGGATAACTCTTTACTTATAAGGGTGGTTGTATCAAAAACCACCTTCAAGCTGGAGAAGAAGAGGCACACTTCTTAATCCCGGTGTGGCATGTCCTCCAGGCATCGAGCACCTCGGAAGTTGGGGTTTTGGATCCAGTACAAAGGGAACCTATCAAGAAGATTTGGGTCCCTCTTGTTGCAACGAATTTTCAAAAACTTGTCTTTATAACCCATTATATGATTGCTGGAAGAATGAAAGCAATGCTCTCCCAGCCACCCCGTTGAAGGAAACCCACAATTGGCGGCCCAAGCGTTTGGCCTCAAAGAAATATAAAAAGACCTCTACAGATGGCAGATTGTCGAAATGGGTGCAGAGGATGGAAAAAGCCCGAACAAATGCCCAATTATTTGAATGTAGCTGGACTGGGGCGACATTGATTTCAGTGAGGAGCTCTTTTTCAAAATTGAACAAGGGTAAACAAAGGAGAACTCTCTTGAAGACAGTGGTGTAAAAATAGCATAATGGACCATCAAGGTCCGAGGACTCATCGCTTTAGATGGGCTCGTCCTCTCTACAAGGGATTATTCTAAAGTCTATATTGCTCTCCCTACCAAAATGATATTTAAGCTGACATTTTTCTTTCCTAAGGGCTATTATTTGGTCACGTGTAGTATATAAAGAGGTTTCCTCTAGAGGGTTTGCAGGAGCCCAGGAGTACATGTTTCGGTAATCCGTCGTAATAGAATATCTAGAACAAAAAACAACAAGCAAAAGCAAGCACACATTCAGGCAAAGAAAGCAAACACACATTTCAAATTCAAGTAAAACAACGAAACTAGTAGAAAATGGCAGTAAGTGTAACCTAAAAAAGGGTGAATACGGAACAGTCCCAACACAGGTGATATGATCACAATAATGTCTAACAGATAATGATGATTTGGGTAGGAAGAGGTACCTGTGTTCAGGGAGTAAGTCGAGGCGAGGAGGTTTCCCAGGTTGAGGAAGGAGGTGAAGAAAGTTTAAGAGAGGCATGAAAGCTTTGTGAAGGAGAAATGAAACAGTGCCAAATGTTGAAGTTTTTCAAACGTTAAAAGGCACAGTGTTGGGAAGGGTAAGCTACAATGCTTTTCAGTCGTTGATGAGGGCCATGTGTACGCTCACGATGGAGTATGGTGAGATGTCCACTCAGAAACGCTTCGTGCGTCGCGCCACACGCGCCACTACTCACAAGACACGTAAGCCACCAAGGGCGAGCAAATAGCCTCTTCGCTGAAGCAAGCTCAGCTCGAGCCTGGGGTCTTGTGTACTGGACCAAAGCGCTCAGAGCTCAGCGCTCGGAGGTCGGACCTCAGTATTTATCGTAGGCAAGTAAGCTCGGCTTTTGGGCTAAGTTGGTGGGCCATGAGATTGGGCCCTAGATGTATGTGTTGGTTCCTTTTTCATATAACTCCTTGTGCATAAGGCATAGGCGGCTAGCGAAGGGTAGTTTTGGACCTTGGGGTGTACTTAGTACACGAGGGGTCTAGCTTAAGTAAACGTTTCCTTTAAAACCTAAGCCCATGTGTGCTAGGGCACGTGGAGGTTAGGTTGCATATGTTCAAAAGATAACGTATCACCAGCCTGAGGGTGGCTACGTAAATAAATTGGACCCCTGATGTTGGTACATGAGTTGGTACCCTGGTGGTTATTCTGTTATGATTTTATGCACTCCAGGAAGGGAAGATTTCATTTTGTTGCGACACCTTGAGGGTGTGCCTTTGAGCGGAATATTTCTCTGTTGAGTATGTTTTTTCTTGAGATTATATTCTCGTTTATAGAAAGTTATTACAAGAGGTAAAAATATAAAAGGGACTTGAGATCTCAAGTTAGAGAAGGTTGTTTCTAAGACTGAAACTTATTACTACTTCTTGTTTCTTATAAACCCTGTATTGACTTGATCGTCGGAGTGCAATCAACAGGTAGGGCCCCATCTGTCTCAACGAAGTCGTGTTCCAACACAACAAAAGGAATAACAGATTCCAGCAGAGATAGACGGAGCCAGAGCTTGTCACTAGAGTCAACCGGCGAGCGGGTCAACTGGCAAGAAAAATTGGGTTGCCTCCCAGAAAGCACTTGTTTAACGTCATATAGTTTCATGCCTGCTTCTCTAAGGTGGACGACCACTTTGTTGCAACAATTTCCTGGTGACAACTTTAGTTCTTCTAGAATATGGACTTTCAAGTTCAATAGTTTCATTTGTCCTAATTTCTTTAATAACCCATAATCTTGACCCTTTTTTTTCAACCCTCTAGGTTGAAATTTTATTTTAGCACTTCTAAGCATTATTGGTTGCCTTAGTCTAAATTCATCCTTCACTATAGTTACCTTTTGTTGGGCTTTGTCTTCCTCTTTTGTCCCTGATGTATTTGGGTGTGTTGCTTTTCTATAACTTCTGGAACAAGTTTATTCTTCTTGTCCTCGTCGTTTGAAATGTGATGATGTATAAATTTCTCAAATAAAATTGAGAGGTCTAATTGCTCTTTAGTTTCAGGAAAGGCTTGTTGTAACTTTTTGTAAGCAATCTTCCCCTGTATTGGAAATTTTCAAACCAAAAATATTAAAAGTTACTTCATCATTTTGAAGATTCCCTATTTCTACTTTTTACATTTTATACAAGGCTTGAAAAAAATATATTCTACTATCTCTACTCTTAGTCTTAAGTTGTGGTGGCTGGCTTTGTCTGAGATGGATCTCCATCAGAAATTCTATTCTAATTTGTACAACTAGGTCATGTAAGAGAGAGTCTTTGTTAGTCTCTGCCGAGTCTCACTTTTCCTAGATTCTTCTTGTCATTGCCCTAGGGATATGTTCTCTGCCATCAGTGATGACTGAACGATCCTTTGATCTAGCAAGCGACACGCGTACTCGTTCTAATCCGCACGATTCACGATCTCCCATGCGAATCTCCTTGCTTTCTTCTCTAAAATTGTTTAATCGAACGAGTATGCAATTATACTCACAATTTTCACAACATTAGTTATATGATACTCTTATCGGAAAACAATAAACCAATAAAAGTACTAAAAACACAAGTAAACAAAATTAAAGGAATCTAATAGTGATATAATATGTAAATCCACGATTTTGTTTGGCATCACACCATTATTCATAATTTTATAAAATAAACTTACTGTTTCTAAGTACACATATGGATGTAGTCTCAAAAGTATTTGAAGATTTCTAGGTCCCTTCTACTTCTATGGAAATTCTGACCAGCTAGTTCCATAAATGACCATTCCAAAAACAATGTCTAAGTGTTTACTAGACGCCTCTAAAATCACAAACTGAGTAATAATGAAATATAACAACATAAAAGAAGATGATACATTGTTATCCTAAACTATCAGGAACAAATCATCAAAAAATAAAAGGAAAACATAAATATAAAGTTACTCAAATGAAAAGAGAAAGAAAGAGAGGGGAATGAGCTTTAGTTTTCATTGTTTACATATTAAGTTTATCTAATTTATCATCTTTGAGCCTTAAAAAAATTGTCAAATTAATAACATTTATTGGAAATAAAAAACCTTCATTTTCCTTCGAAATCTAACTATAACATTTCTTGTTTAAACAATATAACTCTTAACTTCTAAACCCCATGTCACCACATAAAATTCTTAAAAATTTACAGATAAAATTGATCCATTAGATAATTTGTCGAGTTCTAAGAAATAAAATAAAAAGTGAATAAGATCCAATGAAAATTAACATACGTAAATTTACAGTAAAAAAAATCAAGTATCTTTATTTTTGGATCATATATATGTATTTCAAAGAAAGCACTTAAAAGATTCATAAATAGACGAGAGAAAAATGAGAGACGAATGACAAAGATTTGAGGCATCGAATCCAAAAATTTCACTGTAGTTCCCAGAACAAAAACACACCACAATTCTGAAATGAAAATACACCACTTTAGAATAATTTGTTCACAAAAATAAAGAACACATTTAGAGTTAACCACAAAAGTAATATAAGATATGGACATTTAGAGTTAACCACAAAAGTAATATAAGATATGAGAAATGGAGAAAGTGAAAATCAATTTTGAAATAAATAGCAAATAGGATACAAGTAAAGAGAATATGAGTTGAGAAGTGAAGAGATTAGACGAGTTGGAAATGATTTAGAGGGAAAACTCCCTACGTGAGCAACAAAGATTTTCCTCTAAAACGAAATCCTACCTTGAACGTGATGAAGTGTCTACAAATATTTTTAGGAAAAACAGTCTTACGAGCCGAAGTTTCTTAAAAAATAAAAACTTTACTATGATTTATTAAAAACCTGTCAACACTTATCAGGGATTAGAAAAATACCCAGTACAATACGTAAGTGTCTTACTGGAAGTTATTCTAACTTCTGTTAACAAACGCATGTTAAAATTAAGAATTTTTGCATGTACAATATCAATTTTTATATTTATCTTACACATATTTTTTATACAATTTCCCTGCGAAAAACAATAGAAAAAAGTGTAAACAAATATTAAAAGATGGATGAGATTCGTAATTAATTATGTTTCATTACATAGAAAATCTTAGACATAGTTAGTGATTTTAGAGGCGACGGTCTTAGAAAATCTTAGACATTTTTTTTATCCGCAACAAATTAATAAAATTTAAAAGAGACACTCTAGAAAGTATTCCAACCCATATAAAAAAAAACCCTTCTACGCATAAGCTGATAAGGTTCTGCTGGACATAAAAGAGCCAACCTAAACACTTAAGGTTTACCCATTTACCCCAACGGATAAAAACATCACAAAAGATCCTTACCCACCACCTAAGACAGAAAACAAACTTAACCCCTAAAAAATTCCACGAATACCTCCATAGCACACCATCATATCAGCACTCTACAAAACCACCAGACTTTCCACGCCAGAAAAAGATACGCTAAGCTGACGGTGTTGAGTAGCACCCGTTCTCCACAGCAGGCTCGGCACTTAACAATCCCCTGTAACTACCGCACACAACCACGCAGCTGCTCATCCAAAACACAGTGAATACGGTTAGGAAACCTGCTTAACTTCTCATGCTTTGAATAGGACACCCGAAACTCCAATCTGATATGAAGTCTTCAGACCTGCAGCCATTACCAGAGTACCTAACGAAAAAAATATACACCGACAGAAGAAAAATAAAAAATAAAAAATACAACCCCTGTTTAAGGCCAGGAGAGTTTATCAGTAGCTCCTATCATCTCCCAACCCCTGTTAAGGACATGATGGTCTATTTAAAATTAGACATGGCCAAAATCTTAGACATGGTCTATTTAAAAGTGTAAACAAATATTAAAAGATGGTTCAGATTCATAACTAATTATGTTTCACTACATAGACAAAGAATGGACATTGTTTTTAAATAGACCATAATATAATAATGATTTTCGAATAAAAACTCTTCTCGTAATATTATGATGAGACTGTCTTCAAAATTTTATGTTTTGGCAATGTACTGCTTAATAATATAATAATAATAATAATAAGAAGAAGAAGAATAGTCTATTAATAATAAAATGAATAATAATAATAATTTTTTTTAAAAGAATTATTTTGTTTTAATTCTTTTCAATTTAGTAACTTTAATTTTTATTCTATTCTAGTTTCTTTTAAACTTACCCACCTTTTCTGCTTCTACTTTTTGCCTTTGTACGTACCAACAAATTCCAAACAAGCTACTGAATCCATTGATTTTGTGCCTTAATTTCAGCGTGACATCGTGTGACAATCTGAACCTCCGGTGAATTTAAAGCTCATAAAAGCACGTTATGGTACATGGTGCATGGTGTGCATGTTGCATGCTTCCGCAAAGATGATATCCAGTGTATATATATAGGTGAAGGCCAAAAAGCATAACACACGCAGTGTGTAACATAACATTACACACTTTAGTTGAGTTTGTCAAACATGGGAACCTCTTGCATAGAATCTCCATCACTTGTTCAAGATCTGAAGGTGACCATCCACGAAACTTCAACGATTTTCCCATCCAAAGAAACGGAGAAGAAGACCTTGTTCCTATCAAACATCGACAAGGTAGTGAACTTTGACGTGGACACGGTTCACTTCTTCTCAGCAAACAAAGATTTTTCACCCCAAAAGGTGGCTCAGAAGTTGAAGAAGGCCCTAGAGGATGCTCTTGTGTGCTATGACTTCTTAGCCGGAAGATTGAGTCTGAACCCCGAAACAAAACGATTAGAGATAGATTGCAACGCAAAGGGTGCTGTGTTTGTGGTGGCTTCCACTCACCACATGTTAACTGAGATTGGAGATCTCGCTTATCCCAATCCAGCTTTTGCACATTTGGTTCACAAGACTGAGGATTTCCTTAAACCAACCGATCTTCCACTATGCACACTACAGGTAAAATGCTTCCATTTTTGCAAATCTGCGTTTGGTAACTCCAATTTATTGCATCTGGTTGTTCAATATGTTGCATCAGCTTCACTTTATCTTGCCTGGGCTGCCCAAAATGCAACATCATTTGAATAAATACACTTCTTATGCGTTCTACTTAATTATCATTAACTCATACTAGCTGCCTATAATTTAGTAAAAGTTATATTATTAACAATTTCCACCAGTTTATAATCAACCAGAGAAAAACAAATTCAATAGTAGAAATGTATAGCAATAAATTACAATTGCTTCCTTCTCTGTTTTTTTTTTCTGGAATTGTTAACAGAGGGAAATATCAAATCATATTTATTTTGATAAATATATAACCACTTACACAAAGTATAAACAATTTACACTCTTAGGATTGATTTTACGCATATAAAAGTCGTATTAACATCCACTCTTAAGCTTGGGGAACTAAATACTTTTAAAAAAGGAACAATTTTGAGAATTGATGTCACTAGTACTATGAATCTCACATGAAATATTTTTAATAATATTTTGTAATATTTTTCATTATTTCTCTAGCTATCCAAAATCATGTAAGCGAAAATTCTTCACTGATTTTTCTGAACCCTTTTATCAAGATGTTGAGAAATAAACTACTCTCTCTATCATTTTTATGTCTTTTAATTTTTTTTATATAAAATAAGAAATATAGTAATATTTATCATAATAAACTACTTATGGAATATTTTTTTTTATTTTTACATGTAACTACATATATTTTGAATTTTAAGCACAGTAAATAAATAAATAAATTTTAAAAATTTGACAATTAAAAAGTAATTAAGAGAAGAGATTAATTATATTATGTTCAACCATACTTGTTATTTAGGTATATGAATAAAAATTAAAGATTAAATTACATAAACTATAATTGCACAAGAAAAAGTAAAGCGTAAAGCATCACATTAGCATAATCACATCACCATTAAACATTAAATTTGATGCATGACTACAACGTTAAAACAATAAATAATAAATAGATTATATTGCCTTAACTTTACAGCTGACATCCTTCGAGTGTGGTGGCTTTGCAATGGGCTTCTCAACCAGCCACATAGCCTTTGACGGACTTAGCTTCAAAACCTTCTTGGACAACCTTGCCGCACTGGCTGCTAATAAGCCCTTCGCAGTCATACCCTGCAACGACAGGCACCTCTTGGCCGCACGATCCCCGCCACGTGTCACCTTCCCGCACCCCGAGTTGATCCAGCTCGATTACCTACCCACAGGTATTGAGTCCACCGTCTTTGATGCTTCCAATGAAGAACTCGACTTTAGGGTTTTGAAACTAACCTCAGAAGACATCCTGAGCCTGAAGGAGAAAGCAAAGGGAAGCACCAATGCCCGTGCCACTGGCTTTAACGTTATCACCGCCCATGTATGGAGGTGCAAGGCCCTATCAGCACCCTATGACCCTAATAGATCATCCACCATACTCTTCGCCGTGGACATACGTTCGAAACTGATCCCTCCGTTGCCGAAAGGCTTCGCTGGTAACGCGGTGCTAACGGCGTATGCGGCGGCGACGTGCGAGGAGTTGGAGAAGGGCGAGTTCTCAAGGTTGGTGGAGATGGTGAAGGAGGGGGCAGAGAGAATGAGTGATGAGTATGCGAGGTCTATTATAGACCGTGGAGAGGTGCATGATGGGTTTTCACGTGGGGATGTTTTGGTGTCTACATGGTGGAGATTAGGGTTTGAAGAGGTGGAGTATCCGTGGGGGAAGCCAAAGTATTGTTGCCCTGTGGTGCATCATCGGAAGGATATTATTCTGTTGTTTCCTCCCTTTGGTGGTGGTGGTGATGATGGGATAAATATTATAGTGGCTCTTCCTCCCAAGGAAATGCAAAAATTCGAGACCCTCTTTTACATGTTCTTGAATTCAGTTTGATCCATCTCTTCTCTTCATATGGTCATCAACATATGTTTAATTATATATATACGAATGGTGTAATAAGTGATGATCGGTATATTTCAATATAAGGATACTTTACTTGTAAGTGGAGATTTGCTGGTGATATGGTGGCTGATCCACCGTTCTTTTGCTTCACAAGAATACATATTGGCCTTGAAAATTAATTATTGTTTCATTTTAGGGTTCATCTGTATACTTTAAATATACAAATAAAAGTTTTTTTTTTATATTATTGGTTAGGAATTAAATACCAAAGAACTCAAAAGACTGAAACATAATAGGAGAATTTAACCCAAAACTAATTAATTGAACATAATAGGAGAATTAATTAACCCAAAACTAATTAATTAGCTAGGAAAATCTCGATGTTTAAATATCACCTCAACTCATTTATTTTATGAAAAAGTTTCTTTTGAAATTCAAATAGTAAACAATATACATTTGATAAATAATTATAATAATATTTTAAATTAAAAAATTAAATAAATATGGTTAAAATAATAATTTGTTGAGGGTGTGAAGTGAATTTGTTTTACTGCATGGCATGGGTGTTAAAGTATCACCTTCCCTCACTTCTTCTTCTCCATCCAACGCTCCATTCAGCCTCATTTTTTCCTTTCTTCCATGACACTCTGCTCCACTCCTCTCCTTCGCACCACTGATCTCCCCCCATCATCATTGTAGACATCGTGTTGTCTCACTCGAGCCACCTCGTTGCATCTCTACTACCCTTCACGTCAACAACCTTTCACGTCGGCAACACCTTCGCACGCCGCCAACACCTCCACGTGCTGTCAGGACATCTGCACGCCTTCAGCACCTCTTGGACCTCCTTTCCACCTAACTACCGCACCAAAGATCTCGCTATCCACCACGGACTGCATCCGCACCGGTATAATTTTCTTGTGTGATCTCTCTCTTCCCTACTCTAATATTTGTGATATAAACTATTTTTTTTTAGTTTTTTGCGAGTAAAACAATCAATTGATTTCTTGAATCAATAGGTTTAATTTTTGGTTATATACCTGGTAAGCTTTTTATAACAACTAGTTGAATAGATTGATCAATTGGTTCAAAGTTTTCAATCTAACACCAATATTTACGAAAATCTTACGAAAACAATTCACCCCTCTTGTTTCAAGCCATATATTCTAGCACAAAGGTTATCCTTAAGGGACTCATCGAATAATCCTCTCGTTTTAACTATTACATGTACCCAAAGATTAGAATGCTAGAGGCAATTTGTTTTCTAAGTTGGTACTATGAAATCAGGGAGTCACCAATTAGTGGTACAAGAAACCTATAATCCCAATAGTTGCATTAGGTGGGCAAGAGGAAGAACATATGTTGGTTCTTATCATTTGTTTGTGTGTAAACTTTTTTTTCTCCATTTATCCAAAAATCATGGCTTATTCTAGTAACCCAAAAAAACATACCAAAAGTGTTGATTCTAGAGGAAGGCCTCCTGGAAAAACCTCTCAACCTAACATCCATCCAAACCCACCTTCTCCTATAGATAGTTATATATATATATATATATATATATATATATATATATATATATATTTTTTTTGATATAGAATTTAAAAAATATCTCGCGCACATAATTAGGAAATATGTAAATGTTTTTAAAATATTTATTTTAAAATTTCTT
>Ga0123342_1010513_pt1 | contig 10554 bp, 7 predicted proteins | sample Turbeawhitnodule_FD_89960 | JGI IMG/M metagenome (GOLD analysis project Ga0123342, IMG submission 89960) | Root nodule microbial communities of legume samples collected from Mexico - Turtle bean Mexico white nodule | ecosystem: Host-associated > Plants > Roots > Nodule | place: Mexico: Nepantla... | reverse complement strand
ATATACACCATGTATTTTACTCTCTAATATACAAGTGAATAAAAGTTTCTTTTATATTTATTTTTCTCTACAATTAGGGTTCATCAAAATCTCTCTTTCTTCATTACGATTACGTGCGATTACATGCGCTACATTAAAACATCACATCAGACAAGGAATATTCATCTTCATTTACTGTAATAACTCTTACTCTTTTTTATTAATAGTGAATAAATTAAACTAAAATAAGACTTTTTAAGAGTATTTCAACCCTTTACATTAAGGATTTATTGTCAACCTACTCTTTCTCAAAGCAGACCAAAGAATGCCTACACTATTTGGCTAGAGCTAAAAGTTAAAGCTAAAGCTAAAAAAAAAATAAACCCTTCAATACTCTCAGCACAAATAGGCATTGCTCTGCATAATTATAATCAGAATTGCAGCAATTACCAGAATTTTAAAGCTGAATTCTCCTTCTTAAGAAGAACTTGACCAAATAGAATTGTTTCTGCACAAATTTTGGCCCTGAAGCTAGGAAGTTCCTCCTATTATTATTATTATTGAGCACGAAATTATCTAAAACAACAAAAATAATTCTAACAATTTAATTAAAAAGTAAATGTTATCAAAATCAATGAAAGAACTCTAACTAATATCAAACGAAAATTGGTCATCCTAACAATGTCTTAGTATTAATAGTGTTTGTGACAGTCCAAAAAAAAGTTGAGAAGAGAATACAAAAAGAATATACATTACTATGAGAAATATGAAAAAATTTAAATTCTTAAATTGTGGATAGAATTTAATTTTTTCTAATTTTAACTTATCCAATTACTCTTATAAAATTATAAAATTTCAATTTCTTTAAAATTTTTTACTCAAACAACATTATCTTTTTTCATAAAGTTAACATTTTATTTTATACCAGAATCGTGTAGATATGAAGATCGATAAAGTCATTATTTTAAACTCCAAATGAAGCTCTTAATATTTGTTTAAAATACTTTAATTATTAATTTATATTATGATGATTGACTTAGTAAAGAGCATAAAAGGTCTACACATGTATCAAACAGTGTTTACACAATATCCTAATGGTTGTCTTTTTATTCTGTTTTCTTAGTTTTATATATAGAGGACTCTATGAGTTAGCTAATACATTGAATATTGTGAATAAACATTCATTCTCCAATTATTTAGAATTATTCAGCATTATGATTAGATGTTGAAAAATAATCGGTACATTGAAACCTATTATTAATATTGCAATATATCAAGTATTATTGTTTAAGTCAGATTTTTAAAAATATTTTTTAATTAAATCTAAAGCAAAAATACTAATATCAAATATAAATAAAGTAATATATAAATATCACCGTAATATACTTGAGTTTAAATAAATTACATTTAATCCCAAGAAAAAGGTTAGTTACTCATAATTGTCATTACAATCATCAATATTGGATAAAATGTGAAAGAAAATGTGATATGAGTTTATTCCTCTCTTCCTAATTTAGAGCTTCAATAAAAAAAAGTGTATCTATCTTGTTTTTTCTTTGTTTGAACTTGTTATTTATTTGGATTAATAAATTTTCTTTTGAACCATCTGATTCTCGCTCAAATGAGTCTATTCTCACTTAAGCGAAAACAACATTGAAAATCACTTATTCTCTAGACAACTCTCGCTTAACTGATATGATAATTATATAATTCTTGCTCAAGCGAACATGTTCTAACTTGAATGAGTTCTACTCTAACTTATCGTGAATTCGACAAAAGCTCCTATTATTTTTTTTCTTGGTTTCTTCATGTATCTTCTAATATTTTCTTTCCTCCATTCTTAATTTCTTAAAATTTATACAAAATTAAGATTAAATAATTTCATTAATCTCATAATTCATGAATATATATATTTGAATTAAAAAATTCTTAATTTTTTTTTAATAATCTATTCAATGAGAGAAGTTACATCACTCATTCTCATCAATAAATAAGAAATTGTTCCATTCTTTGAATAAACATAACATATACGCACATAATTCATATAATTGAATAAATTTAAATTTGACAAGTCATAAGTTAAATTAAATAAAAAAATTGACATAATTCAAAATTTTATGACAATAAATTTATGAGTCGTCGTTATACATAACTTATTTTGTTCAGCATACACTTAACGTAAAACTCCGTGCTTCACCCTCGAATTCCTTAAATATGTCTACTACGATATTATAATACATTAATGGAAGAGACTTTATTCTTTTTATTTTTATCGACATTGTCATATAAATTTTCCTACAATTTAAAAGTAAAGCTAAACATGTATTATATTCTTTAGTCTTAATAAAATATCTTTAAAAAATTCATGATAAAAATATCTAGTTTTAAAGTAAACCATACCCAATATAAAAATTAGTCTCGCCAATATTATTTTTTTGAAAATAAATTAAAATTTTGACATCATTTATGAGAAAAATACAATTTTAGGTTACTTTTATATTTCAACTTTCAATTTATACAGAATTTTTATTTTTAACTTATAAATAAAGAAATTAATTTTATATTTTTCTACCTTCAAAGTCCTTGTAGATTTTTTATTTTCTAAATAGACGTAATCAAAGTAGTTGACAATTTGATTTTCTTTAGGAGCTTGTTGACCAGCTTACCGTATAAAGTTGAGCTTCTGGTAGGTCAGACTCAAAACCAAAGGCTGCTTGCTTTCCCACAAAATGACCAAACCAAAAATTGTTAAAGGTATAAATAAATTAAATAATATACCTTTAAATAAATTGTTAAAGGTACACCAAAATTAGCCAAAAGTATAAATAAATATCTTATGTATAATTAAAGGTACGATGCAACTACTTCTTTATACAACAACAAATTTTAAAGGAATTTTTTATGTATCTTTTACTATTATTTATTATCTAAGATATAATCCAACAAGGTAAATTATTTCTCCTCTTAAAGTAATTACTAATCTTATAAAACTAATTTCACTACACAAATTTAGTTAAAAAATGTAAAATCGATCAATAATATAATTTAAAATTATTTAAATATTAGTTTTTTAATTATTAGAAAAATCTATGAAATAAATTAATAAAAATAATATAATATATAATATTTTTTAAGACTAATGAAAAATATAATAAAACTTTAAATTGAAACTTTAATATTTTTTACTTTTTAGAAGAAAAATACTCGACCATTCCTCGATTGACACTAACAAATCCTAACTTTATAATTTATTTTTTTAATTGCTGGTATATTTTTATTAGTTCTTTAACTGTGGATATATTTTAATATTACCTTTTTTTCATCTATCTTAATTGTTATTATCTTTTAACAGATACTTTATTTTATTTATCTATCTTTTTCATTTGAATCGTGATATTTTATGAAGACATAGTTGACTGCCAAAAATATAAAAGCACTAGAGGTTGGAAATTAAAGAACAATAGAAAGGAACTAAGAAACTTTCCGCTTCCTTCCGAGGTTCAACATTCTTCGATACACAACGCAACAGAAGGAGCCGGCACCGTAGAACAAAAATACATACCCAATTGCTATTGTAACCACTGCAAAGGTTGTCTCTCTTGTTTCTTTCACGTGATCTCATTCAAGTAACAGCACATTCCACAACAACAAGTATTGAAATTCGATTCGTCACTCTCCACAGACTCTTGTTCATGATGGGTTCCATGTCGCACGTCATCACTCTTCATGGCCTACCACCTTCTAACCGTAATTGCCATGCTTTTTCTCACTCCAATCCTCGTTTCATGACAATGGCGGTACCTACCAGAGTCGCTGGCGTATTTCCCAAGGTTAAGAGTCAAAGCTCAAATTCGAAGTCCACCGCCGCAATTGATTTCAACGACCCTGATTGGAAAACGAAGTTCAACGACGAATTTGAGGAGCGTTTCAGACTCCCCCATGTCACTGATATCTTCCCCGATGCTGCTTCTATGCCCTCTACGTTCTGTCACAACGTGAGGTTGGTTTCTCTTTGCTTCCTGCGCAATTTAGCCTGTGATGCGACTCCATTAACCTTTTTTTTCCAAACTAGATATGGTTTTCAGTACCATTCTCTTATCAGAGTCAGAGTTTCACGTAATTAAAATAAGCTACATTGAATTTCAATGTAGGTTATTGACGTAAAAACTCCTATTCTCTTATCAGAATTTTGGTACTGATCATTCATGTAATAAAGGTAATGCTACGTTAAAGGTCAATATAGGTTTATTGGGGTAAAAGTCTTGTTTTTTTTTTAATTAGAATTGGAGTTTGACATTTATAATTCACCTAATAGAAATCCTATTCTCTAAGAACTGAAATTTTGCATTGATATTTGATCATTCTTGTAATAAAGGTAATGTTACATTTAAAGTCAGTAAAGATTATTGAGGGAAAACTCGAATTCTAATTGGACAAGAATAATAAAAGCACCTAACGAAGGTTACGTTTTTAGTTTTGTTTGTTTGTTTTGACGTGTTTTAACTGCAATTTTTTTCTTGTTTATTGGTGATGTCTATGACTGTGGCAGAACTCCCAGGACTAGCGACTTTCCTGGTAATTATCCTTTGGATGAGGATTGGCATGGCTATATAAGTGAAAATGACAGAGTGCTTCTTAAGGTATGTCTCATTCGTACTTCATGTTGTTTGAATTTAAATTGATTACTGAGAGGTGCTGATAGATGTTATTACTGTTCATAGTAATTCAGTTTCCTGTTTTCCGTGGATCTTTATTGCATTCATGTTTCAAATTACGGTTGTAGCCGCAAATGTGGTTATGGTTGCAGCTGCATCAGGGGATGCAATCCGCAATTTGAAACCACACATGTATCATCAAATTCTGGTTACCTTTGTTGTCATTGTTGTATTATTTTTCTTTAGTCATGATATTTGGACTTTTATTGTTGCCTTCACTGATTTTGAATCAAACTAGTTCTCTTGGTGAGAAATTGTTAATACCAAACGACTAATATGAATTGACACCTTAAGTTGGAATGTGGTGCTTGGTTAGTTGGTTGAAAAGCTGTCTCTCTGTCGTTAAAACATTACATTCGTCGTTTTAGAGAGAACAGTTTTTTGCATTTTTCACTAATTCTTGCATTGGTATGTCTTTGTAAATATAATTGAAGGACAGGGAAATGGTTGTGTTAGATATTAATTGATGATCTTATTCTATAAAGTTTATGATACAAGTGTTGGCAGTTCTGAATGTTAATTTCCGTTTGTTTTGATCTCTCAGACAATATACTATTCATCACCTACATCTGCTGGCGCGGAGTGCATTGATCCTGGTTGTAATTGGGTTGAACAATGGTACACATTTGATTTCATAATTCAAATCTGGAATGTAGTGAGTTATTATGCTTATGCCTGTGAAGGAGATAGTAATATTGGTATGTTAAGAACAGTAGTGTGCTATTTTATTCGGACTTGGGAGGTTTGATATTTGTATGGACAGAGAATGTATTTTTTTTGTCGTAAGGAGCACTTACTGCTTAAACAAAAGTGTTTCTTGACTAATCTTTTTCTTGTTATGGAATGTACGAGGAAGTTTGGAACTTCAAGAATTCAGTTTCCCTTTCTACCTATAATTTCAATGATTAAATCCTTGTCTATGTAGTTCCCAATCACCATTGAATTTACTCGTTATATTTTATCCTTATTGGACAATAGGATGGGAACATCACAATTACCTCATTGCTTTGTTTTTACTTGACAGTGTGAGAAAGTGAGATTGAGAGAGAAGTTCCTGAAACTTGTGATAATAGTTACTATTAATATTTATAGAGCTATTAAATAGTTATGTCTTTCTTTCTAGTCTTCTTAATGTATATAACTTTTTTTCTACGATTATCATATTTGGTAGCATGTTTTGAAATCCTTTGTAGGGTTCATCGAGCTGGACCTCGGGGAAAGATATACTTTAAACCAGAAGAAGTAAAGGCCGCAATTGTTACTTGTGGAGGGCTCTGCCCTGGTCTTAATGATGTCATCAGACAGGTGAGTTTAATATCAAATTGACTCTCGTAAATCTCTTGACGAATTTTATATAAAATATCAAATCTTTGCAAGTTCTCGTAAAGTTAAGGCAACAAATTAATAGAAAAATGTAACATTTTAATGCATTGATTTTACTGTACCATCTCATCAATACGTTGCCACTAAATTATGTGGGCAGTGAAATACTTCTGTGTCACAGTTATTGGCAAACCTTATATATATTCTTTGGTTTCTTGTTACTGTCTTAAGTATGCTTTATACAACCCCATTTCCTTTGCATTTAGTTTTAAAACGAAAATTATAGTCATTAATTTGTTTCCCAATGTTTGATTCAATAATGGATGTCCTGCAGATTGTAATCACACTCGAAATATATGGTGTAACAAAGATTGTGGGTATTCCTTTTGGTTATCGTGGATTTTCTGACCAAGAGCTGACAGAAGTTCCCGTAAGTAATCTCATGCTTCCTTTCTTGCTGACTTTTGGTATATATATCTTTTGATTCGACTAAATATCTTTTGTAATTCTATTGAACTTTCCTTCTTGCTAATGACTAATGACTGTTTACGTATTGGGATTTCATTTGTTAGCTGTCAAGAAGGGTGGTTCAGAATATTCATCTTTCAGGTGGAAGCCTACTAGGTGTTTCACGTGGAGGACCGGGAGTCAGTGAAATTGTGGACAGTTTGGAGGTGATCTATTATTATATTAATAAGATTGACGATTTCAGAGTTTTTTTGATAAGATTGATCTATTATTATACTGACTATTGTTTGATGTGAATGTTATTAATTTCAGGAAAAAGGGATAAACATGCTATTTGTGTTGGGTGGAAATGGCACACATGCTGGTGCAAATGCAATTCACAATGAGGTTTGTAATCCTTTATCTGTATATTAATTGATCACATTCAGTTGGATCATTTTGTGATCTATGTGATTTCTTTTGAGAAATCATTACGAAGTTGGCTTCCTATTTGGTTCTACTCACTGCCTTTTCTTTTCTGATTACTGAATGTTAACATTAAACTGTATATTAGACCATTGTTTGAGATATACATTATGTATTATATTGAAGGATTCACTTATATTTTGCATACTATTAGAATATCTAAGCTTGCCCTGAGTGTCTAGTGAATTTTTTTCAGTGCCGCAAAAGAAGGCTTAAGGTGTCTATAATTGGGGTCCCTAAAACTATCGACAACGATATCCTATTGATGGACAAAACTTTTGGCTTCGACACTGCGGTTGAAGAAGCACAAAGAGCAATAAATTCAGCATACATTGAGGTGAATATAATCAGATTTGAGTCAATTTGACTAAACCCGGTAAAGTTTTCAAGTTGAAGATTAGGATATTTACATTTCATTCGTTTTATTAGGCACATAGTGCATATCATGGAATTGGTATTGTGAAATTAATGGGTCGTGACAGTGGATTCATAGCAATGCATGCTTCCTTAGCTAGTGGACAGATTGACATATGTCTGATTCCTGAGGTATGTATGATAAAAACTGGTCAGTTCAGAACACTTTCTTGTTTTATTGATATACTGATGCAAATTCTTGCTGCCATTCAAAGGTTCCTTTTAACTTACATGGACCTCGTGGAGTTTTGAGTTATCTCAAGTTCCTTATAGAAACAAAGGGATCAGCTGTAGTCTGTGTGGCAGAGGGAGCTGGACAGGTGACTTGAGAAATTATTTTTTGCAAATAATAATTGAATATGCGTTATTCTGCTCTAGGGGTGTGGCAATCAGTAAAAAAACAAACATTGTTCTTTTGTAATTTATTTTTTTGAAGATTGCTACATTCTGACAGAGAATTAGAAATTTAAACTTCTAACTGATATATCTTCTTGATGCAGAACTTGCTTCAAAAAACTAACACTACTGATGCTTCTGGAAATACTGCATTTCGAGACATTGGTGTATATATCCAACAAGAGGTTTGTTATTACTTGTTTATGATGATTGCAATAATCTAAATGGGCTGAGACTTGATTGTAAAAATGGATATATATTGTGAGTCTTTTTTCTTTTTGAATTTAGTTATGATATTGAGCTGCTTTCCTACTTTTATTTCTGTTAAAAGTTAAGACTCAAGTGCATTTTTTGGGGTACGACACCAAGCATATATGGTTTCTGCTGCAATTGTTCTATGCCTAACAACTTGAATGTGGAAAAGTTATTAATAAAGATATCTGTCTTAATTTAATTTTTAAAATCTAAGTGGTTAGTTCTAACAACTGTTTTATTTCAGACTAAAAAATACTTCAAGGAAATTGGTGTTCTTGCTGACGTGAAATATATCGATCCAACATATATGATCCGTGCATGTCGAGCAAATGCTTCTGATGGAATTTTCTGTACTGTACTTGGACAAAATGCTGTTAGTTCCTCTCCTTCTCTATCTTCTGCTTCTTGCACATATATTATTTCGCTTTTACTATTGGTTCTCATAGCTACTTTATCGGCCTTATAATCTCAATCTCAGAAATTTATTTGATATTTCGATGAGACCAGCTCGAGGATATACTTCATAACTGTGTTTTGGTTCTTTCTTTTCTTTAGTTTATGATTATTAGGTATGTATGACTTTGAATACAACATGCCTTTTTCAAAACTACATCCATTTTTCACCCGATATTGATTAACAGATTTTGTATTGCAGGTTCATGGTGCATTTGCTGGATATAGTGGCATCACAGTAGGAGCTTGTAACACGCACTATGCTTACTTTCCCATCCCCGAAGTGATATCTCATCCCAAGTTGGTGGACTCTAACAGTCGAATGTGGCATCGATGCTTGACTGCAACAGGCCAACCAGATTTCATTTGATTATTTTTCCATTTTAATACATTCAAAGCTTGGGAATTCAAGCTTCCATAGAGTAATATCATAGATATAGCTTCAACAAATATTTTAGGTGACTCTACCCAACATCATCGTAACTGGAAATAATACAGAGGATGTCACTTCCTCATTCAAATTATTACTTAATTGTATAGCATTGCAAATTCTTAGTGATTCCATTTGCATTCAAAACCCAAATTTGACAGGAATGACCAAGCTTTATTTGCTTGATTTTGAGAAATTTGTTGTAAGTAAAGAGTATTCTAAGGACATTCCAAGTGGAAGTCTATTTAGTGTCTTTCAAGACATGCCAATAATAGAATTCAGTACTTTAGTATAGTAATCTCTGTTGCATTGATATGTTTATGGTACCGGCAACGGGTAAACATTTGTTAAAAATTCGGACTACGGGTATTTTAATATTTAATTAAATATAAATATGGTTATATCGGTGATTCCATATATATAAGAAATAAAATTAATTTATAATATATAAGTGAAGATAATTTTCATCTTATAAGTCAGTCTTATAAGAAATTGTTAGACTTAAACTCATTTTCTAAGATATTAAAGTTAATCTAACAAACTTAGATTTATTTCTAATAAATTAAGTTCTAAACAATTTTTGGTAAAGAAAATAACATAGGTATTTTTGAAAAAAAAACAATTTCGATAAACAATGGCAAAAAAGTCATTATAAGAATATCATTAAATAGACACCAATTTTAGAGATAAAAAATAATTAGTTATTATAGTGACTAAATTAAAAACCATCTTGGAGACTAAATTTTTTTTTTGGTTTCTAATATTGATAAATAGTTTCTAATTTGATATCTAATTAACTATCAAGGATTTAACTACCAAATGGTAGTTAAAACCTTGGTTTTTTTATTAGCAATAAAAAATAAGTAAATGGGAAGTGGTCCAACCCTTTTACAAGAACAAATAGAATTCAACTCCTAACTCGACACGCAAAACAGTCGGACAAAAGACCAACCAAACCAAGCGCTAACTAGCTTTACCGAATCAGCCGTATACAGGCCAAAGGATCCAGAACCCAACAGGGGTAGGAAAAATAAACTTCGCGGGACTTTGCAGAAATCCAAGACCACACATTTACTTGCGTCAAGGCAAAAACTTCTAACACATCTGTCACTCCTCCATTAAAGACGACCGAGTTCCTATGCTTCCAAATTTCACTCACAATTCCAACCCAAATTGCCCCCCAAACATCATTAACCGAAACAGATGCCTGACTCAACCTGAATTGGATAAAATTTTGCATAGGATCCAAATGGATTACGAACGACACTCCAAGCCACTCAAAGCAAAGACACCAGACCCTCCAAGCAAAGTCACAAACAGAGAATAGGTGACTCGACGACTCTTCAACCTTCCCACACAAGTAACATACAGGGTTTTCAACCACCACCCTACGCCTTACCAAATTAACCCTAGTCGCAATCCTATTTTCCAACACCCTCCACGCCAAGAATGCAGCAGAAGGCAAGGCTTTACACCTCCACAACCTACAGTAAATCAGAGAGGACTCCCCATCACTAACCCTCCTTACCTTAATATAAGCTGAGTTAACAGTAAAACTTTGAGACCCCTCAGCCTTCCAGACCCAGCTATCCACCCCTCCCACATCCATCTTCACCCCTTGCAGCAACTGACTCAACTGCTCCTCCAACAACTTCT
>Ga0123342_1010512_pt1 | contig 10555 bp, 9 predicted proteins | sample Turbeawhitnodule_FD_89960 | JGI IMG/M metagenome (GOLD analysis project Ga0123342, IMG submission 89960) | Root nodule microbial communities of legume samples collected from Mexico - Turtle bean Mexico white nodule | ecosystem: Host-associated > Plants > Roots > Nodule | place: Mexico: Nepantla... | reverse complement strand
GATTTCAAATTCGTTCTGTAACAAGTGTAATCCTTTGTATCTTTTGAAAGAACCTTGTGTGGTTGCTGAGAAGTGTTGTGTGTTCTTGAGGGGATCAAGATCAACATTCTTAGTGTTGTTGTGCTGACCAAGAGAAGTGTGTGTCTTTTGGGGATCAAGGTCACTTCTTTGGTTGTGTTGTAAGTGATCTAGGTTTGATTGCTTAGTGGATTTCCTCAGTGGCTTTTGAGAAGACTGGATATAGCTCTGGGTTTAGAGTGAACCAGTATAAACCTCTGTGTGCATTCTCTCTATCCTTAATCTCTTTAAATTCAGTTTTGATATTTGCAAACTAGTATAAACAACCGATTGTTTTTCTAGTACTGTTGTTTTTGCTTTGTGTTTTGGAAAATTGATTTCCTTATCAATTGTTTCTCGAAGTAATTTCATTCTTGGCTTAAATTTTTTGAGAAAACCCTCTTTAAATCATTCACCCCCCGCCCTCTAGTTTAAAGCCATACATTCTTACATTTTGATCCTCTCGGCCCTTTGTGCTTGCCTCATCAGGCGAAGCTCTCAGAAGTAATCCTTATTACCGCCTTTCGGTGCCATGCTTGCCATTATTCTTGAACACAACAAAAAGGTTAAGTCAATGTTAGATTAGAAATACACCGAGACAAGTAGAATAACATACCATCAACATCAACGATTTTTTAAGGGGACAAGTAGGCATGGACGAGAGGTCGGGTTGGGATCTTGTGGGGAAGCCCGTTCAGAATCGACAACACTTCCAGGTCGTCCTCGATCATCAGGGACCTCGTCCACATATGTAAACGTGTTGGATCCTTTGTCCTATAAAAGGGAAACCTAGGAGTTTTGCCATCTTAAAAAATTGGCGGCCTTCCTTCTCAATCACAACCTTGAAGAAACTCTCATTTTTTGTTCTTATAAGATGTCGTAAAAGGAGCATGAAGGCTGTTTTTCAAAAAGCTACCCAACTTATTGATCTCCCAGCCTCATGCCGAAAAAATGCAAAAAAGACCTAGGGGTGGCCTTAAGGCTCATCACATTTCAAAGCAACCGAAAAGCCTAGAGTGCAGCCCGACTATTCGAATGAAACTCAGTAGGAGCCACGTTTAAGACACACAACACCTCCATGGTAAACTCGTCAAAAGGGAAACGAACATGAATGTCTGAGATCAAGTAAGAATAAAAATAGAAAAAATCTTTGGAGGATTTTTTCCCCCTACTCAGACAAACAGTTTCATACTCCCTACACCTACGTAAGGATAGTGCACCACCATCTGGAACACCCTCTAAAAGAATATCTACACTCTCAGCAAAAGTTTGGAGCATGGATGATTCTCGATACTTGGAGAAAACCTCTTGAACCTTATTATCCACCTATACGTAATCGGCCTCTCGAGTTTCCTCCCTTTCGTGTGCACTTAGGGAAGAAGAAGACGACACTACAGGCTCTAAATTATTCCTACTTATAGGATCAACAGCCCGAGAGGACTTCTCAGTGCTCTCGGTATCACTAGAACTAACATCTACGGTCATTGGCCTTCCCCTACTCGGACCCCCTGACACAGATGAAAATAAAGTGGTGACGGAAAGGGAAGACATGGTTGCCTCCGAAGACTCTTCAACCGATAAACACAGATTATAAGGCAAACATACTCGACTCTTGGTTGACGCGTGAGAGATGGAACCCACCACCACTCCTATTTATTGGTGGAGGAATGGGCGAATACGATTTGTCACTCTTAATCTACACCGTTGGATAAACTCGGCATCAATGATTCAGATCACGCGACTCTGCGCCTCCTGACAGCACGTCACATTCATGCACCTCGAACGCACCAATGAGTTTCCCTACCTGGATTCGAGGACACATGAGTAATCACACGAAATAATATTCATGCGGAAGTTCCAATCACACAGAGTAACGGCTACCTGGTTTATTGGCCATATAAGACCCTGCGTAGAGTTCCTCTACTAGGGCCTGGGAGGCATATGACCCGGGGTGAGCATCTAACTAAAGATAAAGAATTTTTTTCTTTTACACAAATTTTACGTAACACTCAAAGTGCTCCACTTGAGCCTGAGGACAAATGTACTACCGGATAGCCAAGAAGGCCGACATGGCCGAATGATAGAAAAATTCTGATGACTCTCTCAATCCAAACACAGCTTGTAAACCCACAATTAATCGTAATTAAGGCAATTTAGTGGTAAATCGTTATTAACGCATGAGTGGGCCCTCTTTTGGACCCACGAGCTGGCCCATGACAGTTGAGACCCATCCAAATGTATAAATAGTAGAGGAGACTCAATGCCAAAGGTAATTCTTTTATCTCGACTCACCTGCACATTGTACTCATACTAACTTGATCGTGATAGTCTCTTAGCAGGTTCCCTCCACTCATCTCAATGAAAGTAACAACCAATCGAAGACTACTGCGCCTGAAAACCGTAAAGACCAAAAGAAGAAGATAAAAATAGTCACTATAAAAGGAACCCGACCTTGTAAGAACAATAATTATAAAAAAGATATAGTATAAGAGATAGATAATTTAGAAAAAAAAATTCTTATATTATTATACTTAACTTAAATGGTATTGACAAACTACTAATCTACTGTTAAGATTGTGTTGGTAATAAAAATTGAGTAAAGTATAGGAGATTATGGATTTAAGCATATTTAGCAGTATTTGTTTATAGATTAAATGAGAGAAAGTAACAAAATCGTATTTATGGATGTTGATTGATTGTCGAATAGGAGAATGGTAGCTAATGAAGTGTATAGTTGAAAAATAGGGTTATGATTAGCATATAAATTTGAAGTTACCTTTAAAATAAAAATGGGAATAGTGGTAATTAGAAATGTTGAAGTGGGAAAAGGTTTGAAAAAAAAGAAGAGAATATGATGATGATGATGATGATGTAGAGAGTGTGGCATGAGAGTGGAAAGACGCTCCTCTTGGGTAGCACAAAGTCAATTAACACCATCATTCACTCCCACCTAATGCCTACAAAACCTACCCACTCACTTACTCACTCAAATTTCTCTTTCTCTTCCTCCCAAATCCTTATGATGCACATTTAAATGGGATTCTAATGAACTTCATGAAATTTTGCAAATAAATCTGAATTCTTAATTATATGAGAGGTCATATTCCACCTTCTTATAACAAAAACACCCACTTCATAATTAACATGATAATATTTTAATCATATTTTTTATATATTATTATGTTGTTAAAATGAATTGTAAATTGATTCTTTTATTTATTTAAGAGTTAAAGTATAATTATTTTTTACTAAAATGAGATAATTTCATATATTAATCATTAAAATGAATAAAATTTAAAAAAATCATTAAAATTAGTAAGTTAGTGTCAAGTTCACACAACTTAACTAATCACTATATTTAAATTTAATGACATTATTATTAATTAAAATCTAATTACACTCGTGATAAAATAATAAATTTATCAATTCTGATAAGTTTTTAAAATTTTATTTAATTTAATAATTTATCTATAAAATTATCTTTTTTTTATAAAAAATATTTAAAGTATAATTTTTGGAATAATATATATCTATTACTCTTTTGCAATCCATCTCAAAATATTTTTGTTTTTTTTCTTAATTTATGTATGCTTGTTCGATTTAGAGAAAAGTATTGTTGTGAAGTGAACGAACAAGGAAAGTAACAAAATGTCAAAATCGAACGTTAATTCCGCTGGTAGTGTCGGAAGCAAGTGTGGCGATTTTGGAGTATAAACAAATAAAAAATGTTACGAGGTTGGGCTGCACCAATCTCCAGTGGTCATATCAAAAAGATTTGTTACTTACTCATATAACATTATTTTTAAATACTAAATTAAGAAATTACCAAATCGTAGATGGCTACTACAATTTAAATGAAAATAATAAATATAAAATAAAATAATAATATATTTAACCATATAGAAGTTATATAAAATATCACTACTCATAGATAAAACTATATATATGTTTGGGAAAAAATATTTAAATTAGTCACATGGTTAAATAAATAGCCACATTCTCATGAAAAGTTCCCCGTTTGGTTAGGAAGTTATTCTAGTTTGTTATTCAATTTATTTTAATGTTTTATAATTGTGTTTGATAAATTATTTTATTACTAACTTATAATATCGTTTTAAAGGTTTGAAGAAATTTTGGGTTCCTAGAGGGAAACTTTTATTTCGCAGCTAAACATTTTTTAAACCTAATACAATTATAATTTGATCATTGTTTTCCGTAATGAAATAATCAAGTTAAATTCTCACAAATTATAATACTTTTAACTATTATGATCCTAGTTATGCCAATTAGTCTTATTCAAATATAACATGGATACAAAGTTTAAATTTGATAAATAATGCTATATATATAATATAATATAATATTGATCTTATTGAAAGATATGATGATTAGATCAAGTCATATTAGTGTTTAAATTAGAAATATATTTGTTTCGGATTGATTAATTAGCTAGTTAAATTGAATACTTGATCGATTTTGAAATTGATTTATGGAGTTGTATTAAATAATTTGTAGATAAAAGTCTCACTTTACATATTTAATGATATTATCTATCAAAATTGAAAGTCAAGATCATTAGTAGTATTAGAACAGCCACATCAATTAAACCACATTTTCTGAAAACTAAATACTTCGGCTTGAAAACAAGTGTTAAAGAAAAAAACAGAAAGAGTATTAAATAAGCTTTATTTCAATTTTTTATTTTAACATTAACTTGTTTTATTGGTATCCTAATAATGACCTCTTCATAACTTTTTAATTATCATTTTAAAAATAGATCTATTATTTTTCATAGTTTGAGATCAAGTTAATTTTTATTTTTATTTATTACCCCTTTACTTTATATTCAACCCTTAATTAATTTACCCTTATACATTTATTATGAAGTAAAATCCTTATACATTTATTATGAAGTAAAATGAAAAAATACATTTCTTATTGTTATATGAAAAACTTAAAAAAAATAAATAAAAATAACAGCAAAATATCTGGTGTGCTACTGTTATAAAACTTTTACAGTGTTTTATTTGTAAAAGAGCTTAGAATGACATTTCTTACTATACTGAAGGAGAATGAAAAATGAATTGGTTAGATTTAATTTTATGTATACATGTAGAGTACAAATTATATTTATATTTTTATATCTTCTCTCCTCTTCTCTCTGACTATTAAAACTGATAAAGTAGCAAAAAGTATTGGATTCATTCACATACTCTTGCACAGTTTTCTAACATTCCCCTTTTCTGCTTCTTCTGCAACGAGTTCTCAACTAAAATACAAAACCTACCATCATTTCTCCTTCTTTCAACTTCATTTCACTACACCTACCTTCATCCTCTATTCATCTTCATCTTCATCCATATCCAACTCCATGGACACAGCTCAGTGGCCACAGGTAACCAATTACATCTAACATATTACCTCACTGCTACCTTTTGATTCCCTTTTTAAATGGTGCAAGTGAAACTACGTTCCCACATATCAATTTATTCAGATATCTATCAATTTTCTTTATCATATATGCTACCTTTCGCTTTCTCACTTTTTTCCTTTGCTTTTCCCACCACTTCAAAAGTTCTGATTATTTTCTTCTTCTACATCTCTTTCTTTAACCATATATCATAATAATTACATGTATACACAATTTCCTCCCTCTTTCTGGATCGTGAAAAGTGTAACCAAGAGTAAATTAATTAACCTGTTTGGATTGGTATGATATGTAGATAGACACAGGTGCATGGTTTGAGTAATTAACTTGTTTGTGCATGATATATTGAAGGAGATGGTGGTGAAACCAATAGAAGATATAGTAGTAGTGACAAATACATGTCCAAAGGTTGCAGGTGCGGTGGAAAGGAAGCCAAGGCCACAGAAAGAACAATCTCTTAACTGTCCAAGGTGTCATTCCATTAACACCAAGTTCTGCTACTACAACAACTACAGCCTCACACAGCCTCGCTATTTCTGCAAGACTTGTAGAAGGTATTGGACAGAAGGTGGATCCCTCAGAAACATCCCTGTAGGAGGTGGTTCCAGGAAGAACAAGAGATCTACTTTTTGTTCCACACCTCATAGAAATTCACCCGACAAGAAGCTTTCTGATCTGGTAATCACACCTCCATTGTCACACTCTCAAAACCCTAAGAATAATATTATTCATCAAGGCCAAGATCTCAATCTGGCTTTCCCAGCCACCACCTCAGATTTCAGAAATATCTCTGAATTGGTTCAACAAAACAACAACAACAATAGTAGCAACAACATGTCGGCTTCGGCTTCTTCTCCATCTTCAACTACTACCACTACCACACCTACAACTTCTCACCTTTCTGCATTGGAGCTTCTTACTGGGATCACTTCAACTTCCACTGGCTTGAATTCTTTCATGCCTGTTCCCGTTCCAGCCGATCCAAATTCTGTCTACACTTGTGGCTTTCCTCTGCAAAATTTCAAGCCAGCCTTGAACTTCTCTTTAGATGGGATTGGACACGGGTACGCGAGTCTGCATAATGTTCAAAGTGGGAGGCTCTTGTTTCCATTTGAGGACTTAAAACAGGTTTCCACTGCTACCACAATGGATCAGAAGCAACAAGGAGATTCAACTGGGTATTGGACTGGAATGTTTGGCGGAGGATCATGGTAAATTAATAAAGAGGTTCATAAATATATTTTATTTACTTTCTTCTCTTGCTTTCTACCAAGTTAATTTTTCTTTTTGAACTTTTTTGGGTTCTAATGAGTTTCCTTCAGATCATGGGGACTCCTTCACTTGTTTGGATTTCTTCATAACTGGCTAACAGCTGATAGGATCGATTCTTACATGGATTTCTCCTGTATCTTGCTCCTCCTCTCTTCCAAGACCAAGCTCGATGGGATCTTGAAATGAAGCTCATTTTAGCCAGGCTTCAGTAGTACTCGGAAAACTAAACAAGGGTTACATTATTACATTAATTTGATTATATGCAATGATAGAAGAGATCAAGATATAAACCCCATTTTTTTAGGGTTAACATGTAGCTAGAAAGAGGGGCCGGGTAAATTAAGTGTTGCCCATTTTCATGTAATTTCTTCCATCACAGAAGCATCATCATCCATTGGTTTACCCTATTGGAAAAATGTATAATGTACAAGAATATGTTATATTATATAATTAGTATGTTATGTTATGGTTTAGGAATGTCACGTTGTGAACATTTGGATGTGAATATCTATGTGGTGTGGTGGTTGTTTGAATATTGTTTCTTCCTTTTCCTTTTCTTTGTACTGTGCATTAGTTGTTGTTTACATAGATTCAGGTTTACTTGAAGATGTGAGTAAATTGATGATCATTTCCTCCACATTATTAAAAAAGTGTTAAGAGGAAGCAGAATGTGTACTGTGATTAGCTAGAGGAGAATAAAGGCCAGGTTAGAGAGTTCTGATATCTTCACGTGACATCCCATTAAAGAAGTAGTAACATTGATTAACTATAGTCATCATAACTACAAACTATAAAGCTGCTTCAATGAAAACGCCACCTACCATCCATCCTCCACAATAATAATATTATGAAAAATGAAAATGTTTTTAAAATGAAGAGGTTGAAGAGTGAGGAATGATTAATTCTGAAATTTCTCTTTCTCCCTCACAAATTGACACCATTGATGATTGCTTGCGTCCCACCTCTTCTTCCTTTGTTTGTGTATCCCAATTGAAAGAAGAAGAAAAAAGTGACAAGGATCTGACACATGACATACACTGTTATCTTCTATTTTCCTCTTTCTTTTTCGATGTGGGACCCATAAACATTCCCCTTGGCATGTGTGCTAATAAGAATAACTACACACTCTCTCAGTCCCACTTGCTTCATCAATTCATGTACATTCCTACCCAACTTCTCTTCTATACCATCTTTGTCTTTTTTCTCCCCATTCTGCGCTGTAACGCACTACCATTAATCAAAATTATTATACTCTTTTATTTCTTATTTTATATCATTTTATTCAACACTATATATTGCCTCAAGACAATACCAACAAATAAAAAAATGTGTGGGTTGTTGTTATACGTGGTCATTAAATTGGACATAAATGACCAATGGTTGATTTTTGTATTGCTTGGATTAGATTTCTAATTTTGTACATGAAAAAATGTTAAAAATAATAGATAGAATTATTATTTTTTGTTTAACTATAATAAGAAGAGATTATTATCCTGGGTTGGAAAGTGGAAATGGTGGGCGTGGCTGGTGTGATAGACGTGAAACGCATGTTATATTCTGACATTGTTTAACGTCTGTAACACACTTCATTTCATGTCGCTGCTGTCATGTGCCTAATCTTCCGTTTGGGAAATACAAAATAAACCGAAAAAAAAGAAGATATAGAAAATAAGTGAAAAACATGTCGTTTGATTAGAAATAAATAAAAAATATACTTTATTTAATAAACAAACCCTAGCAGTACAACATGATGCTTCATCCGTCCTGTATCAAACATTAATCCTTTCTTTGGATACGTGAAAAGATATGTGAAAAGTTAGTCAACATTTGTTGTGAGTATTTATTGAAGTGGATGTAGATTGATTTAAATAAAATATGTGAAACAATTAGATTGTTTGAATTAAGATAGATAAAATAAATTTATATTATTGAAATTTATAAGTAATATGATATGATAAAATTGTTGAACATGATAGTTTTAATGTGATAAAAAATTTAATTTTTTAAAATATAAAAAGTGTAAGTTTATCACATGGATTATGCTTCGTTTTACCAATATTGGAACAGAATAATGAAAGTAAAATAAAGAATAAGACGGTATATTTGTATAAAATATGTGTAAAACCCATTTTTTTCTTCGGTGATTGTAGATATACCAAAATAAATATATCATGCATTTTCTGATTTTTCATATGGGGAAATTTGTATATCTAAATGACCTTTCCTTTACATCCGTTAAAGTAGAGTGACAGATCCAAATACACTGTGTTAGAAAAAAAACATATATTGATCTTTCACTCATATTTGTATGATTTAATATTTTGTCTTTTTGTATTACTTAATTATTTTTTTAGAAACTTGAAATTAGTGTGAACTATTGGAATGTAGGTTTATTTATATATATATATAAGCACATCCTTTTAAGAACATATGATTCTTGAGCTATGAGTATCAAACTAGTTCTGATATCGTATTATTGATGATTTTCAGTAGTGAAACTATAAAAAAATTACTAAATTAATCTCATTTTCACACCCTTAAACTCATTAAATATATTGTTCAGAAAATTAATCAATTTAAGAAGATAATAAATGTTGAATAAATTTATTTTGCATAATTCACGACGTAGTAAAGAAAACATAATAACTTTCATATCTTAATTCACCCTCATATTCTTTATAGAATACAACATACTTTCTTTATTATCTTATGTTTTTAACTAGATTTCAAACAGATATTTATCTTCTTTATTTATTTAATGAATGACATTCTTCTTCGTTGTTTTGTAAGAAAATCATACTATTATGTTCATGCCATTCAATCTTTTTATAACAAATTATTTAATTTCCAAGTTTTTGTAATTTTTTTACTTAAATTCTAGTTAAAATGAAATTTTAAAATAAAGTAAAAGATACAAGGGTTACTTTATTAAAAACATAAGAAAAAGAGTGTCATTTCTTAAAATTAGAAAGAATATAAATATGTATTTAAAAGAGATAAAGAATTTGAGTGTGTCACTTTATGAACACAAAAAAAAAGTGAGTGTTTATTTAATTAAAAAAACTAGAGAGGTATGAGTATAATCACTACAAGAAAAATACAAATTATATACGGATTATTATGTAAACAGGTATTACATATGGATTTTTCCGTATGTAATTACATGCGGATTATATGATTCTTATTATATATCAAACAAATTTAACCACTACATTAAACAAATTCTTTAGTATTATTATGATTTTTATTATACTTACTATTATTAATAATATTAACAATATTAAGAATATTAATATTAATAATATAAATATAATATTAAAAATATTAATAATATTTATAATAATATTAATAATATATATAATATTTATAATAAGATTAATAATATTTATAATAATATTAATAATAATATTAATAATAATATTAATAATATTAATAATAATATTAATAATATTAATTATAATATTAATGTATGGCTTGAATGTGATTCTGCCTTGGTTTGTGCTGCGTTTACTGCTAGGACTAATGTTCCGTGGATGCTTCAGAATCGATGGAATACTTGTCTTAATTTTTGTGAGACAATCAGGTTAAGGGTAACTCATTTTTCGTGAAGGGAATGCGTATGCTGATAAGTTGGCTAATTTAGGATTTATTCATAGAGAATCATTTCATTGGTACAATAGACTCCCAGCTAGTCTGTTCTTAGAATTCTTTATGAATAGGTATAATCTACCTATGTATCGTTTGTGTTAACATATGGGTTTTGGTCTAGTCCCCCCATATTTTTGTATTTTCTTTTTT
>Ga0123342_1010511_pt1 | contig 10557 bp, 6 predicted proteins | sample Turbeawhitnodule_FD_89960 | JGI IMG/M metagenome (GOLD analysis project Ga0123342, IMG submission 89960) | Root nodule microbial communities of legume samples collected from Mexico - Turtle bean Mexico white nodule | ecosystem: Host-associated > Plants > Roots > Nodule | place: Mexico: Nepantla... | reverse complement strand
CATGCTTGCCATGCTGCGGGTTGATACCATCTACTGCTGTAGTTTCTGCTGGCTCTCCTCGGCCCCACGGTGGGCGCCAATTGTTCTCGAACTAGGTTGGGGACTGGGAGAACTATTGTCTTCAGATGTCACTCGGTCGGTCGTATCTTACTTCCTCCTCTGGTTCTTCTCGCTGGATGACTCCTCAGGCGGGTGGGGTACCTGCAGATGGCACTCCAACGCTCAAGTCAGTGGGGTATCGTATTCGGGTGGCTAGAATACTGTAGATAATGACGTACCTTCTTCCTTAGAATGCGTGATATTTATATTACCTTGATGGGCCCTCGCTGTTGGGCCGGATTAAGGGGTTGTTTAGCGATTAGGGTTGGATTAGGCCGCTTCCTAACCGCAGGTTAACCTTTGCTAATTGGGTCAACCTTTGACTTGAGCACTTTGTGTCGGTCGGCCACGTGTGACACATGGTCGACCTCGTACCTTAAAGTATGGTCTTGACACATGGGTAGACCGGGTCACAAGACCGGTCGGTCATCCCAATACAATTATTATAGTGGTTAACTATTTTTTATATTTAAATTATTTGCTGTTAAATGATTCTTTTATAATATAAATATATTAAAAAAAATTAAAATGAAGCTTTTATTTTACTATGTAACCAACATCAGAAGGAAAATAAAACTTAATTCAAGACAAACAAATTGTCACTGGATGGGTGGTAAAGCTACATACATGCACCATAGGTTGAGATCATGCACTAGTACAAAAGAGCTTAATCACGATCACAAATAATGACACTTGATAGAAATTTATCGTAGCAAAAAGCGTGGTGGCATTTTCGTGAATAATTTGAATTTTGAATTTTTGATGTTTTATAACGACAGTTATAGTCATCGTTAATAATGGCCACAGTGAGAAATAACGACGGTTCTCCCACCTAACCGTCATTATAAATGATTGTTTGTGAAAAATAACGACTGTTATCCACCTAACCGTCATTATAAAGGTGAATAAAAACGAAAATTTATTCAGTCCCCGTGCTCTTGCACTCACTTTTCTTCTCCAACTCGCACCCTCACTTTTTCTTCTCCAGCCCGCACACTCACTTCTTATTCTCCATCAAACGCTTCATTCACGTCTCCGCCTAATTTCTTCCTCTCCTCACCGTGCTCCATTCCTCTCCTTCGCGCTGCCATCACTACAAGTCCTCTCCTTTTGTGCTCGTCGTCGGTCGCTGCAACCACCGTGTCATCTCACTAAAGCCATGACACCGTATCTCTCCTCCGTGCACGCAAATAGCTCCCTCGCTTCGTCACCAACTTTTCACGCCAACAACACCTTCGCACGTCGCAAGCATCTTTGGACCTCCTTTTCACTGCACCATCGTGTCGGATATCTCGCTGCCCACTGCAAACTTTCTTGCACCCATAACTCCACTATAAAAGGTTAGTTAGTCTAGTTTAAATTTTTTAATTAATATTTGTATTTATGGGTTTAGTGTTTAGTAGTTTAGGGTTTGTGGGAACTTCATTTAGTGAATATTTGATGGAGAAGTCCTGACATTGAAGAGAAGAGTGATAGATTGGAGTTGCCAAAAATTAGAATGAAAAAACTTCAAATGATCATAACTTTTGACAGAAAAGCTGGATGAAGACGCGTAAAATATGAAAGTTGTTTGAAACAAGTAATTTAGAATATAAAATAGTTAACTAAGATCTTAATAGATAATGTTTGATAATAATTTAAAAATTATTTTATAAGTTTTCAATAATTATAGAAACTATTTTATAAATTTTTATTAATAATAATTATTTTAGATCTCAATAATTTTTAAATTTATAAAATATTATTTAATTTGATTATTATAGTGATTAGTTATTTATTATCTCTAAATTATTTGTTGTTAAATGATTTTCTTGTAATATAAATATATTTAAAAACTAAGCAAAAGGAAGCTTTTGTTGTACTATGTAACAAGCATGAGAAGGAAAATGAGACTTAATTCAAGACAATCTAATTGTCACTGGATGGGTGGTAAAGTTGCATGCATGCACAAGGTTGAGATCATGCACTACTACAAAAAAGCTTAATCACGACTATGATTAACAACACTTGATAAAAACTTGTTGTAGCAAAAACAACGATAGCATTTCCGTGAATGATTTGAATTTTCGATGGTTATAGATATAACCGTCGCTAATAGTGACCATAGTGAGAAATAACGACAGTTCTCCCACCTAATCGTTGTTATAAATGATTTTTCTGAAAAATAATGATTGTTACCCACTTAACCGCCGTTATAAAAGTGAATAAAAATGAAAAATTTTCCAATCGTCGTGCTCTCGCACTCACTCTTCTTCTCCAATCCGCACCCTCTCTTTTTCTCCTCTATCCAACGTTCTATTCGCGTCGCTGCCTCCTTTCTTCCTCTCCTCATCTTGCTCCACTCCTCTCTTTCGTGCCACCATCATTGCAAGACCTTTCCCTCGACACTTGTCATCAAACCCTGCAACAACCTCGTCGTCTCACTCGAGCCGCTGTGCCGCATCTCTCTTCAGCGTGCGCAAACAGCTCCTTCGCTCTGTCGCGAACCCTTTACACCAACAACATCTTTGCATGCCACCAACACCTTTCGAACCTCCTTTTCACCTCACCACCACGCTGGAGATCTCGCTGCCCATCGCAGACTTTGCTTTACCCACAACTCCACTATAGAAGGTTTGTTAGAATTGTTTAAAATTTTTAATTAATATTTGCACGTATGGTTTGGGGTTTGTGGGAACTTAATTTAGTGGATATTTGATGGAGGAATCCTGACATTTAATAGAAGAGTGATAGATTTGGAGTTTCCAAAAATTAGCATGAAAAAACTTCAAACGATCATAACTTTTGACAGAAAAGTCCGATGGAGACGCGTAAAAAATAAAAGTTGCTTGAAACGAGTAATTTAGAATATAAAATAATTAACTAAGATCTTAATAAAGAAAGCTTGATAATAATTATTTTAAATATCAATATTTTTAATTTTTTAAAATAGTATTTAATTTAATTTATTAGTGACTAATTATTTTTTATTTCTATTAAATGATTTTCTTATAATGTAAATATATTAAAAAAATAAACAAAAGGAAGCTTTTATTTTACTATGAAAAAAGCATCAAAAGGAAAATGAGACTTAATTCAAGAAAACTAAATTGTCACCGGATGGGTGGTAAAACTTCATTCATGAACCATAGGTTAAGATCATGCACAAAAAACTTAATCACGACTACGAATAATGACACTTGATAGAAACCTGTTGTAGCAAAAAGCATGGTGCCATTTTCGTGAATAATTTGAATTTTCAATGCTTTATAATGACGGTTATAACTATCACTATAAGAAGAAATGGTTTAACAGAGGTTATTTAGCGAATGTTCATATAACCATAGGAATTGATTTAATTAATGGAGGGTTTTTTTAACCTTCGTTAAGTTCCAAAAATTATTCAAAAATCTCAACAAAATAATGGAAGTTTTTTTAACCTTATTTAAGTTCCAAAGATTATTCAAAAACCTCAGCAAAATAATGGAGGTTTTTTTAACCTTTGTTAAATTCTAAAGGTTTATTCTAAAACCTCAGCTAAACAACGAAGGGTTTTTTAATCTTTGTTAAATTTCAAAGATTTATTCAAAAACCTCATTAAAATAACGGAGGCTTTTTTAACCTTTGCTAAATTCCAATGGTTTTTTCTAAAACCTCAACAAAATAACGGAGGTTTTTTTAACTTTCGTTAAATTCCAAAGATTTATTGTAGAACCTCAATAAAACACTCCAATTTTTTTGAACTTCAATAAATAAATAAAATTAAATCTATTTATAAATAAATAATTAAAAACTACATAAATGTATTGAATTTATAAAATCTATTTAATATATTTTATAACTAAATTCTCTAAAATTTTGAAAGTGTAACTTTACATTACAAATAAGTTTTCTAAAGTTTTAAAAAATTATTTTAAAAACTCAGCAAAATAACATTGGATAATAAGTATATCAAACACTAATCTTGGATAATAAGTATTTTAACCGTATTTGCATATTTTTTATGATTGATGGTAGTTGGTTTATATAATTCCTAGTTTTTTTTTTATTATGAACTCATACTTCAAAAAACTTGACTTACTTTGTTTTAAATTTTGATGTACGTATATTTTATATGCAATTTTAGTTTTAGTTATAATTGTTGATATTTAATTCTCATAATTTTGAAATATTTTAAATTAAGGTTTTTATTTTAAAATGCATCTAATAATTAATTGACTGTGAAAGTGAGAAGTGATAAATTTAATTTCTCCTCGTAATATGTTCTTGCAATCTTTAGCCAAGAACAAACATGGTTTTGAAGTCCACATCTGATAGATAATGCAATTATTTAGGATATATAAATCAGTGATAAACACCAGTTGTTTTTAAGCTAAGTAAAGAGTGACTTGTGACCCAAGTTGGGGTAGTAAGGTGATGGAAGAAGCAATATTGGAGCAATAGTGTTTCTTCTCCTTAGATATAATAGACGTAAGTGTGGCTGAATTATGATTCTTTTTTAAGACTTCCATCGGCGGTCATTAAACCCATGTCAGAGAGTAGTGTGTCTACAATGGAAGAGAGAAGTCAGGAGGATCATTAGAGATGATGGAAAATGGGATTGAAGGTTATTTCAAAGGACAAGTCATTTTACGAAAATTTGAAACTCATGGTATTTTACTAAGGTTCTTAAACCATTGGTATTTTACAGAGGTTCTTAAACCTATGATATTTAACGAAGGTTTTTAAACTCATGGTATTTAACAGAGGTTCTTAAATCATAGTAACAAGGGTTGTGAAAGACTTTCCCTAAGGTTTAAAAAAACCCAATGAACACTTTTTCAGAAATGGTTTAGTGGGGGAAACTACAACCCTGATAAATAACTTAATAGAAGTTTTAGTCCTCGATACTGTAAAAATAAACTTCCGTTAAAATGTTTTTTTTTAGTGATAGGGTGATATATGTCGTGATTGAAATTTAATTTCCAAAAATATCAAATTTAAATTAGATAGAGCAATCTAATTAGGAAAAATAAAATATTTAACTAAAATAATTAAATTAAATTAAATTAAATGCTAGATACATGACAAGTCATATCATTTTAAAGAGTAAAATAGTTCTTAAAATATTTATATTTAAAACTAATGGCCTAAATTTATATTATCTATAATCCTCATTTTAGTGATGAAATAAAGGAAAATATATCACCACAAAAAATTTCCCTTTTAAACTAATAGTTTTAAATAATTTTTATGACTTCTCTATGCTTTTGAATTTTGGGTATTTGATTTGATTTTTAAAATTTATTACTAAAATATTCTATTATTGTTTATCCACACTAGAATACTAAGAATTAAATTTGATAAACTAAAAGTATTTAAAAAAGTATTTTTTTTATAGTAAATCTGATATAAAAAAAAACTCAATTTTTTTGAAAGGTTGAAATTGGATTAATCCAGAATTAAAGATTAAAAATGTAATTAAGGTATTTGATTTGTTGGAAGTTGGCGATTGGCATGTAGCAACTAGCGGAGCAATGGAGGTTGGACAAGTGGCGTGACAGTGGAATTAGGGTTTATTCAGTGCATATGATATGATTTGATATTCCCCACTTTTTTAAATTGTATCTGTTATCTAACAACTATAAAAGTTAGGTGGCATTTGTGTATCAAATTTAATTTAAATGTGGCCCCAAAAATGCTTGTGATTGTGAATGTGAAGAACAAGAACGCCTTTCTAACGTTATTATAATATCTATACAATAATTGATCCCTTTCAAGCTCCCTCGGAAATGACCAGACAAAATAATTGATTAACCAAATTATAATATCTATACAAATTATTTAATGTTGTATTCAAATAAACATAATTGATCCTGTCCTATTTTTTCCGAAAAAGAACCCCAAATCTTCATCACAAAATTCTTCTCGGATACGCCTTTTCTTCACACAAAGAAAATTCTATATTTTTTTCTAGTGAGATTTCACATTTTAAAAATGTTAAATAAAATCTTATTACAATAAGTATTTTTTTTCAACTCATTACAAGAAAATCATTAAACAAAAAAACTAATTTTAGAGATAAAAAATAATTAGTTACTATAGTGATTAAATAAGAAATCATTTTAGAGACTAAAAGAATTATTGGTTTCTAAGTTAGTTTTTAACTACCAATTATTTAGATTCTAAATTTGTTAGCAAAAACTTTGGTAGCTAATTATATACCAATTTGTAAACTATTTATCAATAATAGAAACTAATTTATAAATAAATAAAAATTTATTCTCTAAAATGGTCTCTAATTTAGCCAATATAGCAACTAACTATTTTTTGTTTCTAAAATTGATTTTTATTCAATGATTTTCTTGTAGTGACTCCTCTGTTTTATTTTTTTTTATTAAAGTGTTTTATTTGGGTGTGACAGTAATAAACTATTTTAAATTGTATTTCTTCTATATATAAATAAATAAATGTTTTTAATTAACATTAGTTTTATATCAAATCATCTTTAAATTAGACACTTTTATACAAAATAATACTTCAACTTTAATTGCATCTCAACTAACTTTAAATTGCAAAACCTTTATTTATATTTGCATATAACAAATTGGGGTATAAACTAATGGTGTTTGGGTTTTGCACTTAGACTCACGAAGGTCTTTTTTCGAATGAGAGAAGCCTTTGGTGAGTCATTTTTTCAGGTTTTGTAAGGGTTGAAGTTGGACTAGGAAGAGAAGGATAAATGGGTTTGGGAGGTTGGGGAGTTTCAAACATATACGATTAGTTCTACCTATGTATTGTTAAGGAGATGAGGAGATGTCTTTCGTGTAAAGGGAGGTCTATATGGGGAAGATTCTCTAATTCTTAAATCAATAAAAACATAAATAATAATAATATACTACTTGAAAATAACTAAATAAAAACCAATTTTAGAGACAAAAAATAATAAGTTGTTATATTGACTAAATTAGATAGTATTGTAGAGACTAAAAAAATCATTGATATCTAATATAGTTTCTATTCTTTTATCGAAAAAAATTAATAAATTAAAAGAAACACTTCATAAGTGTCCCAACTCATATAATAAAACCAGAGCATATAATTGCTACATAAGTTTACTACCAAAACCAACCAAGACCACTAATGCATGCCTAAAGTTGGGTGTAATCATACAATGAAATGGCTCACTAACAAAACCACCTATTCTGCATAAACATACTCCAAAAGCGTGGCTAGCAAATCTATCTTCATCAATAGGTGCATTTGTTGAAAAGCTTCCAAGCATGCCCTTCTTCCCAAGAATGAATAAATTAGTTTTTATTAGTATTTAAAATTAATTTTTATTTAAAATTTTATAGTACAAATATAAGAATACATGTATGTAAGAGATGTAAGAGTGATGATATTTTTTTATATACATTTGAAGCTTCTAAAATAAAATCAAGTCAAATATAATTTTATTATCGAGTTAAACTTCTAGCAATTCAGATTGAGTATTATATACTCAAATGTGATTACATATTTGAAATATTAAGACAATGTTTCTCTTTCACATAACGAATGATAGAAAATCGTGTAAAAACATAACAAGATAATTTGCTAAAATACTAGTACAAAATACTTCATTAACGACACCCTTTAAAAATGGTTTGGAAACAACCATTTTTAACGACGGTTCCTCTCTGAATCGTCGTTAAAGGTGGGCGCATGAGGATACAACGACGATTCGCACCACAACCGTCGTTAAAAGTGGGGTTTCCACAACGGTTTTCACAGAATTGTCGTTAAAGGTGATATTTTTTTTATTTTTCAGCACTAACACTTTTTGCCTCCTTTTCATTTTCACACTTACTTTTCCTTCTTCTTTCACTCCTCGCTCACTCCGTTCACAAGCCATTGTTTCGCCTTCGCCGCACAACCGCTCCGTCAAACCACGCGACCGCTCCATAAAGCCCCTCGCCCCGCGCCGCGCACAGCACTACGCTTTCGCGCCCTTGCACCACCGCGTCAGCACCGCCTGTGCCCGTGTCGCCCGCGAAGACCACTGTTGCCCCATTCGTTTACAAAGTTCATGCTTGTACGCACGAGTTTCTTTTCAGCTTCGTTTCACTTTTAAGGTTAGTATATTTTTATTTATTATTTAATTATATATTAAATATTATTAACTATATTTGGAAAGTGTTTGTTTTGAATTAGATATTGATTTTATATATTGAACGCACTGAGTCTAAGTCCGAGGGTGTCCGACCTTCGACAATCTGAATTTAGTTTTTAATGATTAGATATTGTTTCTATATATTGAACGAACTGATTCTAAGTCTGGAGGTTTCCGACCTTCGGCAGATTTGATTTAGTTTTTAATGATTATATATTGTTTTGACATATTGAACGCACTGGTTCTGAGTCCGCAGGTGTCCGACCATCGACAATTTTAATTTTATTTTTTAATGATTACATATTGAACGCATGGGATGCCAATGTTTTTGGAAGGCATAGTGATGTATCATTGTACGTTCACATGTCTAATTTGTTAGACCTTGCATTCAGAGATCAAAAGATTAACATATTGTTCTGCAATTATGGATGATGTAAGTTCAAATATTAAAATCTTTATACTTTTGATTTATTAAATATATTAGTACTAACTTATTGAAATTTAGGTATCTTTGTGGATTATGCTTCAATGAGGGAAAACACAATATATATATATATATATATATATATATATATATGTTTTTAGACCCTTAACTCATTCAATTAATTGGAAACAAGAAGTCAGAAACACAAACATACATTACCACTGCCTTAAAGAATGGAGGAAAACAAATTTATTTTACTCCGTACATCCATGAGTAAGTCCTCATTTATTAAATAAGTTATACTAAATTATTGACATAAGAGAAACTAACTGATTTGTTATATAGGTGTCATTGGCAACTATTGATCATATCTAATCAAGATCATACCGCTACATGGTTTTTCTCTTTGCATAAAAACCCCCTACCTATTTTAAACACATTATAGATAGGTACGACAGTTTCATTTAACATTTATTATTACTTACACATTATATAATGTTATGTATTATAACATGAAATCTTATTATTTTAGTGCTTGCTCTGGATATAACATGTTGAGTGGGAGGAGAAGTGAAAACGCACAAGGACTCACTTGGATGTACCTTAAGGTATTTAAAGTATATTTGTTCACTCAATTTAATGTGTCTCACTCATTCATTTAATACATTTATTTTCACATGCAGTCCAACAAGCAATCCAAAAGTTATGAGTGCGATTATTATGTTATTCAGCGGATGTTGACTATTGTGCAAGCTGCAATTAATAAAGGTTGGGATTAGGTAATACCTCAATGCAATAAATACTTTAAAATTCGGAGTTTATTATTCATGTACTAATTCAAAAAATTTCAAATGTACAATTTTTCAACGACCAACACACGCTAGATTCGAAAGCATTGGAGTATGTGAGAACAACATGGTCAAAGTATTTTGTAACCATGTATAACATCTTAGAATAGATAAATCTTAGAATGACATACTTTTTCATATATTAGGAAAACTTTGTGTAGAATGTTATAATTTGTTATATGTATTTTTCATATTTAAAATATAATTTTAAATGTTTTGATTTTCTGGAATTGGATATTTTATGCAGGTTTAAGGTTTTTAAAAAATAATTTATTTATTTATTTTTAAATCCACATATAACGACGGTTTCATGTGGAATCGTCTTTAAAAGTCTCACATACAACGATGGTTCCACGTGGAACCGTCTTTAAAAGTCCTACATATAACAACGGTTATGAGAACCATCTTTAAAGTTGTTTATAACGACGGTTCACAACTGTCGTTAAAAATATTTACATTATAACGATGCTCGCAATAATGACGGTTTGAGAATCGTCTTTATATATCTTTTTTAACCATCGTCAATGTACCTTTTTAGTAGTGAAACATTATAGAAGTAAAAAATAAATATTTCAAATTTAATTTTAATAAATAATCAGATAATGTTATCTAAATGTAAAATGTCAAAAAAAAAAAAAGAGTTATTTATACTAATGGTTATTGTGATTATGACAGTATTATTACATGGCACTTTTATAATTGTTATCATTTACATTGTTAATGATATTTTTTTCATAGGTGTATGATCTAAATTGCTACATTGATAAAAATGACATAAAACTATTAGATTAATAAACTCATAAACAACTTGTATCACTTGTAAAAAAATTAGTTTAAGTGCATTTATAGTCTTTTTAGTAACAAATTTGTATAATTTTTTATGAAAATAAACACAAAAAATATATTATTCAACACATATTCATGTATCATTATCAGTTTTTTTTTTTTTTTTTTTTTTTTATTTTTTTTTTTTTATTTTTTTTTTTTTTTTTTTTTTCCTTCTTTTGACCTTTTTTTTTTTTTTTTTTTTTTAAAACCCTTTAAACTTTAATTTTCAAAAAATTAAAAATTTT
>Ga0123342_1010510_pt1 | contig 10560 bp, 8 predicted proteins | sample Turbeawhitnodule_FD_89960 | JGI IMG/M metagenome (GOLD analysis project Ga0123342, IMG submission 89960) | Root nodule microbial communities of legume samples collected from Mexico - Turtle bean Mexico white nodule | ecosystem: Host-associated > Plants > Roots > Nodule | place: Mexico: Nepantla... | reverse complement strand
ACTCTAAACCCAGAGCTACATCCAGTCTTCCCAGAAACCACTGGGGAATCCACTAAGCAATCAACCCTAGATTACTTACAACACAACCAAAGAAGTGACCTTGATCCCCTCAAGACACACACTCCCTTTGGTCAAGAACAACAACACTAAGAATGCTGATCTTGATCCCCTCAAGAACACACAACACTTCTCAGCAAACACACAAGGTTCTTTCAAAAGATACAAAGGATTACACTTGTTACAGAACAAATCTGAAATCAATACAAGATGAATAATTTTATCTCACACTCTTTGATCAAACTCAATCCTAAGCAATTCTCAACTTTTCAAAATCTCAATCTCTTGAAAAACTCAAATTTGTTTTTCTGTATATATTCAAAGTTGTTGTTTGTTATTAAATCTTAACAAACTATTCATTGCATTGAAAGATTGGTCAAAGCATTAAAAACTGAAGCGTAAATAGTTAGAAAATCATTTAATGCTCAGTCAAAGCACAAAACAGTTTTCTGTTATGGTACCAAAATAAACAATCGTTTGTTTCCACGAATCAATCGGTTGTTTTGGTTTTGACAGCAAGTCAACCATTGAAAACAGTTTTCAACCTTTCTAAACACTCCTAAGTATAAAAGAATCGGTTGTTTCGACAAAACAACAGGTTGTTTTTCACTTAGTTTGAAAAACACTTTTCTTTTAAAAAGATTGAGAATGCTTATGCTTTGGATTCAATCAAGAGTGGGTTATACATAAAATTCACCCCAGATCCTAACTAAAAGACAACTCAGCAACAACAAGCACAACTAGCCTTTCATCATCCTTCAAAGGGTTTGGATTCTTCAAAGCTTGAACACACTTGGTTCAACATGTTGTTCACAAGTAAAAGGGTAAACAACATCTATCTCTTAGATATTATGAATAATTGCTCTGAAAATGAATGTTTGCTATCAAAAAGTGGTGAGTCTTGGTTGTGGCATAAGAGGTTAGCTCATATCCATACAAATCACTTGAATAAGTTGAAATGTAAGGATCATGTTTCTGGTTTACCAAATATAAAGTTTCAAAATAACAGATTGTGTGATGCATGTGTAAAGGGTAAACAAATAAGAACTTCTTTTAAAACAAAGGATGTGGCTTCTACAAATAAAGCTTTGGATGTTCTGCATATGGATTTGCTTGGACCTTCTAGGACTGCTAGTTTAGCTGGAAACTTCTATGTTTTGGTAATTGTTGATGATTTCTCGAGATACACATGGACTCTCTTTCTTGCTTCTATAAATGATGCATATAAGGCTTTTAAGAAACTGGCTAAGGTTCTGCATAATGAAAATGAAAATAGCATAAAATAGATTTGTAGTGATCATGGGGTAGAGTTTCAAAATGCAAGTTTGATAAGTTTTGTGAAAAACATGGGATCATACATAGTTATTCTACTCCTATGACACCCCAACAAAATGGTGTAGTTGAAAGGAAGAATAGATCTCAAAAGGAATTAGCTAGGACCATGTTAAATGAATCTAATCTATCGAAATATTTCTGCACAGATGCAGTATACACTACTTTTTATGTGCTTAACAGAACTTTGATTAGACCTATTCTAAATAAAACTCCCTATGAATTGTATAAAGGTAGGAAGCCTAACATTAGTCATCTTAGGGTCTTTGGTTGCAAATGCTTTATTCTGAATAATAGCAAGGCAAATTTGATCCTAAATTTGATGAAGGGATACATATTGGCTATGCTATTAATGGACATGCTTACAGGGTGTATAACAAAAGATTTCTTACTGTGGAAGAATCTATGCATGTAGTGTTTGATGAATCTGATTGTATTGTGCCTAAATCTGTTCTAGATGAACCCGGTGTGTATGATTTAAGAACCATTCTTCAAAAGAATCAATCCATTGATTTTGATGCAACTGATTCAAGTGCTGTCAAAGAATCTGTTGTGAATGTAGGATTTCCTAAAGAGTGGAAGACTCCCAGGGATCTCACACTTGACAATGTGATTGGGAAAATTGAGAAAGAAGTCTCAACAAGGAATTCTCTTAACAATTTCTGCAAGACAATGGCCTTTGTTTCACAAGTAGAGCCTAAAAATCTGGAGGAAACTCTACAAGACAACAATTGGATAACAGATATGCAAGAATAGCTAAATCAGTTTGAATACAATGAAGTATGGTCCTTAGTTCCAAGAACACATGAGATGAATATAATAGGAACCAAATGGGTGTACAGGAACAAGATGGATGAACATGGGGCTATCACCATAAATAAAGCAGGGTTGGTCGCTAAAGGCTATAACCAAGAAGAGGGAATAGATTTTGGTGAAACCTATGCACCAGTAGCTCGACTAGAAGTTGTCAGACTACTCCTAGCTTTTTCCAACATAAAAGGATTCAGGTTATTCCAAATGGATGTTAAGAGTGCATTCTTAAATGGATATATTAATGAAGAAGTGTTTGTCTCTCATCCTCCAAGATTTGAAGACTACAAAAAATCCAGAGCATGTGTACAAGCTCAAGAAGGCACTGTATGGATTAAAGCAGGCACTTAGACAATGGTATGAGAGGCTAAGTGAATTTTTACTTTCTCAAGGTTATGACCGTGGCACCTCTAATAAAACCTTTTTCATAAAGAATAAAAGAGAAGAAATTATACTTGTGCAAGTCTATGTGTATGGCATCATCTTTGGATCCACAAATGAAGAAATGTGTGAAGCTTTTGTAGAAGCAATGAAAAGTGAATTTGAGATGTCAATGTTGGGAGATATGAATTTCTTCCTTGGACTGCAAGTTAAACAACTCAAGGATGGAATTTTCATAAATCAAGCAAAGTACTGCAGGGAATTGCTTAGGAAGTTTGAGATGGACCAATGCAAAGCAATCAACACTCCAATCTCAACAAGCTGCCAATTGGACCAGGATTATGCAGGAAAATCAGTGGATCAATCAAAATACAAGGGCTTAATTGGTTCATTACTCTACTTAACTGCTAGCAGGCCTGATATTATGTTTGTTGTGTGCTTATGTGCTAGATATCAATCTGATCCAAAGGAATCACACTACAATGCAGCTAAGAGAATTCTGAAATACTTGCAAGGGACTAAAGATGTTGGACTATGGTATCCAAACAATGTTTCCTTGAACTTAACTAGTTTTTCAGATTCTAATTTTGCAGGTTGGAAGGTTGATAGGAAAAGCACAAGTGGAACTTGTCACATGCTTGGGTCAAGCCTAATCTCTTGGCATTGCAAGAAACAAGCCTGTGTTGCTCTCTCTACAGTAGAGGCAGAATACATAGCAGTTGGAAGTTGTTGTGCTCAAACACTATGGCTAAGGCAACAACTAAGTGACTTTGGAATTCTTTAAATAAGAAACCTATTAACTGTGATAAAACTAGTGCTACAAATCTGTCTAAGAATCCTGTTATGCATTCAAGAACTAAACATATTGAAATTAGACATCATTTCCTAAGAGAGCATATAGCTAATGGAACTTGTGATATCAAATTCATTGGTACTGAATTTTAATTGGTTGATTTGTTTACTAAACCTCTTGCTAGAGATAGGTTTTACTTTCTATTAAACGAATTGGGTATTATTAGCTTAAATTATCCACTGCAGTGAAAATTTAAATTGGTTATCTCCTGCTTTAACGTGTTGATTTTCCTGTTTCAGAATCACAGGTATGACTAGGAAAGAGAAATAATTGCTTTTCTATCTCTTCTTGACCATTGACTGCTTTTATGGTTATTGACCAGCAGATTTATGACATTCATGTGTGGAAATCCTAACTAATTTGATACTTTGATTATGCAACAAATTTGATATGTTAAGCAGAAACATGTTTCCAATATATTCTTACATCATTCAAAACTGCACCTGATGTACTACATAAGAATCAAATTTGTACTGCATTTGTTTTCTTAATCTTTCTTTCAAAACCCGTGATCCTTGAAATATGATTTGTGCTTTATATAAATCTAGTTTATATCAATTGTATTTCACACTTTCTCTTCCTTTCTACAAGTTGTCCAGGTTCAAATCTTATGTTGTATTAGTTTTGTTTCTTTTATTGTTTATCATATGAATTTACACTAACTTTCCTTCTAGCTGGAATTGTCTCTTAGTGAATAGGTGAAAATAAAAACAGATTGAACAATGGCATCCTCTTCACACAGAAAGAAGAAATCCAGAGAGCAACCTAACAGCAACCAAGGTATTTTGGAAAACTGGTTTGCTGGAGATTCTGAAGCTATGATAAGGTTCATACATGAGACAAGCAGAAAGCAAATCAATGTACCTAAGGTGCTTGAATTTTCATGGTTGAGAGATGAAAATCTTACATAAGCAAAAACCTTGCTCAAGCATCAAAAGCTGAAAAACTTTTTGGAAATGTCTATTCAGACCTAGTGAAGGTGTTCAAAAGCAATCTTGTACAAGATGGCAAGAATCTTGTCTCCTATGTGAAAGGAGTAAAGCTAAAAATCACTAGAGAAATCTGGAGCAATGTTGGTGGAATCAAATACTCAGGGCTGAAAGTGAGTAAAGGGAACACTGTTGGGATTCAAGGGTTCAACAAGATGCAGTTTTATAGAAGCTGTGTGAGGAATAATTTAACTTTAATTCCAAGACTCTTAGCTTACATCATTGCTTGGAAACTCACTCCTAGAGGGAGCAATCATGTTGTTCTTCATGAGGAAGACTTGATACTTCTTTACTGCATAATGAATCAACTCAAGGTAAACTGGGTGAGTACTATGGTAGAACACATGCTAAAATCCACAAGGCTCCCTGATTATCGTTTTCCATATGCAATATTTGTTTCCAAATTAATTGACTATTTTGAAGTGGATACTACAAATGAAAGAAATGATACTCTCAAAGCAGCAAGTGAGATAGACAATTCTACTCTCATGAAAATGGGATTTCATAATGAGGAAGACAGCTGGGTTTTCAAAAGAAATGTTGCTCATAGAGCTGAGCATGAAGCCTCTAATCATGGAGATGCAGAGGAAGAGAATGCTAGAATGCATAGGGAAGATGAAACTGTGCAGGTTGCAGAAGCATCATTCCATAGGATGCATCATTCATCATCACACAGGGTGGAGTCACCAACTCAACCATCTATGCAGCACATGGAAGAATCACCAGTTCATTCTTTCGTGAAAGAAGATTTTGCTGCCACAAACTACAATGCACTGGTTGCATACCAAGCACCTGAATATAGAGGTGAACCTCTATCAATGTTCGAAAGACAGGTTTTGGACACACTCACAGATGATCAAAAGACCTACTTTGAAATGACTCAAGCCAGGTTTCAACACTTAGACTATCAAGTTGAAGGAGTTCAGGAAGAGCTAGCTGAGCTTTACTACAATCACATGTGATCCTTTTCATATATTTCTCTTTTATGTCTTATTGAACAATTTGTTTTCTAATTTTCTGCACTGGTTGTGTTTTATTTTCTGAACTATAATAACACTTTATAGTGTTTTATTTTAAACTGTCATGTATGGTTATGGTGTGTTTCTTTTTTATTCCATGCTCCAATTTTGTTTGATGAATCCAAAGAGGGAGAAGAATAGCATGATACAAGTTATGATAGTAGAAGAATAACTCAAATATGTTGCTGATCTGGTTCAGCATAGAACAAGTATTGACCATGATCTTTCCTTCAAATCTATGCAAATAAAAGGGAATTTGTCTCCATCAAACAAAGGGAGATTGTTGAAGATGGATGAAGCTTCTTCTCTACCAAGCCTTTGTGTGTGTTTGATGAAGAAAATAGCTAATTTGCTTTGAAGATTGTAATGTGTTTTTAGGTAATCTTGTATTTAGGTTAGTATGGGTTTAAGTTTGCCTTCTGCTCCATGACTTATCCTAGATGCCTAATCAAGGTGGAAAGATCAAGCACTCGAAGTGATTAAATGTTTTCCAAAAAGCTTTTAAAGTTTTTTCAAGAATCAGGTTACTGCACACACAAAAATTTGTTTGTGTGGAAAACAATAGGTTTATTTTTGTTCTGCTAAAAGGATTTTCGAAATTATGTTAGGGCACCAAAAGTGCAGTCTAGTCAGTTTTTTCAGTTAAGCTGAGCTGGCAGTTTTCCTGAAAAATAATCTGTTAGTTTTAAATTTAGTCTGTTGTTTTTATAACTACTTTTTAACTGTTTTTTAAAGTTGTTAGAAACTTATTTCTATATAATGAAAGGTTTTTCTCACATGAAATGTTGTTGTTCAATCATGGTTTAAACATAGATCAAATGATTTTCATAGTGACAAAAAGGATTGAATGAGTTTTCTGAAAGGTTTTCAAAGAGATCTTCAAGTGTGTTTGTTTTAAGAGAGCCTTGATCTTGGTGAAGGTGTTGGTGCGGTTCTGCTATAATTAGGACAACTGGTTTTAGTTCTTGCATCTTCTTTCAGGTGTTATCATTCCTTTAATTCTTGTTTGTAAAGGTGGTTGTGTTAGTCACTCCTTGATAGGGCTTCTTGGAGTGCAAGGTGTGCTGAAATAGAGTTTTGCAGGTTTGGTTGTATTGTTCTTGTAGGGTTCAAGAACTGTTGTGTGTTGTAATTGATTGCAATTGGTTTTTAGTGGATTCCACCTTGGAGTAAGGTGAAACTAGATATAGTTCATTATGAGTGAACCAGTATAAAGTGTGCTTGCATTATTCTTCTCATCCCTGCACTCGTTTCTGATATTTTGGTTTATCTGTCAAGAAAGAAATTTGTTCATTTAAAATTGAACCTGTTATTTCTAGGCTTACTCAAACTGTTCTTCTTGATCTGAAAAAGTTCCTTAATCATAAACAAAGCCTTTTGGATCTGTGTTTTTAATTAGTTTAAGGACAAACAATTTCTTCATTAAATCTTGGTTAAAGATTCATTTTCTTTAAGGAATTGTATTAAAAGGATTTGGTTGATCTTTTGGAATAAATCTTGTTCTTAGAGCTGCTGGAAAATTATCTCATCTGGTTCTGTAAAATTCCTTTATTTGATCTCAATCCTAATCTGAACAAGTTCTGGTTTTGTTAAAGTGTATTGAAAAATTATTTTGTTCCTTTTAAAATCAATTTGTTCTTTTTCTTCTGATACACCGTAAACCAGTTTATGTTTGTGAAAATTTTATAACTTCAATTCACCCTTCCACTCTTGAACTTATACACTAATAGACCCAACAATATGTTGTAAAGACAATGGAATATTTCAATCGCAACCTGTCCAAAACTGAGAAACTGTATCCAGAATGCTAGAACCATCAGATATCCCTGCAATATGTGTTAGACTATACTAAAAAAATACAATTTTCTTTTAACAAATCGTAATTCTAAAGAATAATTTATATATCTTTTTATTTTTTTTAAATTGTGCTTACATGTTTTGGTTCTTGTTTAAAACCTGCTTTTGTTTTTTTTTATATTTGATTTTTTTTTAGATTTTTGTTTTTGATTTTAAAAGCACATGTTCATTGATTTTTTTATTTATTTTAATCAATTTATTTGTTTTTTTATCGATTTAAAAATGTGATTTATATTTTTTTAAAAAAAATTAAAATTAACTTATAATTTTTAATATTAAATTAATGTTGTTAATTGAATATACTTTGGAAAATAATAAAATAATAAAATTTTAGTTGAAAATAAATGACAATGTTAAAGACTTGTAATGAAGAAACATAAATTTAATAAAGTGGGAATTAATTTTGAATAACATTAAATATTTAATAAGTAAAGATAAATAAATATTTATGAGTCAGGTGCCACAAATCCGGCTTTTAGTTTTTCTTTTAGATCTTTGTTGTTGTAGTTAAACTTGTATATGAAATTGTGTTTGGACATTGTCATTACTATTATTATTATCTTCATCTTTGTTTCCGTTATCTTTAGTTCCATTATAATTGGACATATATCAAGGTATTGTAGGTCTATAACAATCCATAGATGACATTGAATTATAAATTGAGAGTGATGTCATTGTCGAAGTCAAACGTATTTAATGTGATAGAAAAAACAATTTGGTTGAGATAGAAAACTATTATAGATTTAAGGAACTTGTCAGTATGAAGGGTGTGTGTGCATGTAATGGTAATGATCCACATATTCAAACATTAGAGTTGACTGAAAAGTATATTGACAACCATATTGTTGCAGAGGCTATAGTGATAAAAAAGGATTATGATTGAGGTTGTTGTGTCTCCTCTAACATGTAAAAAAATAAATGTTAATCAAGTACAGTAGTGCAAAAGAGACATTTCATGTTGGATATTTAGGACTATTTATATTTGTTCAGAGTTTGACATTGAAGTGGGTTACGTAAATTAACGACAGACAAAATATTCGACATAAATTTACGTCAAATCAAACACTAGCCAACATATGTTGGACTTGGGTAAGGTTCATTATAAATTTTTGGAGTTTTTATTAACTTTAATTGGTTTTGGCTTAGAACCGAAACCTGAAATATAGAAAAAATACAAATTGCAATGACCTTGTTCTACACGCACAAATGAGAACAATATGCAAAATAACAAAATCACAAAATGAAAAAAATTGAACATGGAAGTATGCAATATCTAAGATATAAAAGTTTGATAAATATCTATTTGGTATAAGAAAACACCAAAAAAAATTTCAAAGTTTTTTATAGTATAAATATGTAAACTAAATGCCTAAAATCTAGAAAAATGTCTAAAAAATACTAAAAAATAAATAAATGTAGTAAATGGAGGAAATTTGAAGATTTTGATCCCCCAACCCCTTCCCTTTTATAGAGATAGACGATCAAAACAAAAAGCTTAGATTTACAACCTTTTAATTTGTTTTTTTATTCCAATATGTTTAAGAAACTGATTTAAATATATTTACAATATGAGTTACTAAAAACAAAATAGAAAGAGAATAAGAAAATCTTGTTGTTCTCGATAATATGTGATGTTAAAATTATACTACTTTAGACTTTCAATCATTCAACATGTTTATGTTAAAAAAAATAGAGATATTCATAATATATCATAGCTGATAAAATCATTTTGTCTTCAGATATTATATTACTTTGGTTAAACATATTTTTAGCAAACATATGTATTTTGAAGAATTTTTTTCACAATTAATTGTTTTAAAACAAAATAATATCTATGATGAACAAAAGTCGTAGACTCTCAGTTGGTTTACTACGTATTTTAGTTATACAACATACTATTAAATCATTCAACTCATAAATAAAACACTTAACCTGACATATATATGGTCTTTTGGTTATCAAATTGTATAGTATGATGTAGACTATCCATGGGCTTAATGTACAGTCTAAGAGCTTTATAGATCGTCTAGGTGTGTCGTCTAGATTGTCTAGGGGTCTCAACAGTAGTTGTCGCCAAAGAAGAAAAAATGAGATAGGGAAAAATTATATCAAAATTGCAAGGAAGAAGAAACTGATGGCTCCAACTTAATCGTTTTACATATGACTATTATGAGTTTAATGTACAAAAAATGTTATTTACATATAGTCTGACGTAAACAAGTTTCAATTTTTTTATAAAAAAACATCATCACACATTTTTTTGTTTTGTAAGTCCAATGTAAAACATGTGACGTAGAAGACTTATTTTTGTACTAGTGTTGTGAATAAAAAATGTGTTTAAATGTATTTGAAATAAATTAAAATATTATACCAAACATTTTACATTGTTATTCACTTTTGAATAACCTAAGTGATTCTTTGATATTTACATTTGGCTTAAGTTGTTAGAAAGTTTGTGATATGACTTTCTGTGTCTCATCTTCTTCATAATTTGATAAAATAAATGTTAACTAAGTGTGAAAAAGAATTATATTTAAAATTAAACTTACATCATCGTCAAATATTACTTGTTGATGTGATATGTTTCAAATAAAGTGTTGAAAATATCATTATATGTACAATATGATATCACCTAAATGATCATTTACTAAGACCTAACTAAAACAGAAAAAGAAAGTTGGGTCAAACCAACAAAGCCCAATAACTTAAAACAGAAAAACTAAATATGTTAACACCCCCCTCAAGCTGGGGAGTAGATATTTGTCAGGCCCAGCTTGGATTTGAGAGTAAAGAACTGTGCGGAAGCAAGGGGCTTGGTGAATATGTCAGTAACTTGCATGGCAGAAGTAATTGGCAGTAGTTTGAGGAGACCATAATTAAGTTTTTCACGAACTAGGTGACAATCAATTTCGATGTGTTTGGTGCGTTCATGAAGGACTTGATTGGACACTATTTGAAAGGCATATTTTTTGTCACAGTAGAGTAACAATCATCAACATAAACAAGAATAACAATGAGTTTATCGTTATTATATTTAAGAAAAAGAGAGTGATCAGCAGCAGAAATAGAGTAATTATTTTATAAAAGAAAAGTAGAAAGCTTGGCGTACCATTGGCGACCAATTTGACAAAGGCCATACAAAGATCGTTGAAGCTTGCAAACATGTTGGGGAGAAGGAAGAGAGAGGCCAGGTGGGGGGGTCATGTATACCTCTTCATGGAGATCACCATGAAGAAAGGCATTATTGACATCAAGTTGTTTT
>Ga0123342_1010509_pt1 | contig 10560 bp, 4 predicted proteins | sample Turbeawhitnodule_FD_89960 | JGI IMG/M metagenome (GOLD analysis project Ga0123342, IMG submission 89960) | Root nodule microbial communities of legume samples collected from Mexico - Turtle bean Mexico white nodule | ecosystem: Host-associated > Plants > Roots > Nodule | place: Mexico: Nepantla... | reverse complement strand
GAATCAACCAATTAGAAATCAGTTCAGCCAAGTTCAAAATTGTTTTTAATGTGATTGCAGAAAATCAACCGGTTCTTTTTGTGAAACAATCGGTTGTTTATACCAACAGTGTTAAAAACAAAGCAAAAACAATTTTAAAAGAGAGAAGGGATAGAGAGATCAACACAAAGAGTTTATACTGGTTCACTCTTTACCAAGAGCTACATCCAGTTCTCAACAACCACAGAGAATTCACTAAGCAATCAAAAACCTTGATTACACACAACACACCAAAGTGGTGATCTTGAACCCTTCAAGAACACACACCACCTTTGGCAAAATCACCACAAATTTTAGAACAACCTCTGGATTTGCACAACAACAATTCACAAAGAATTACAGTAGTCAAGAAAGAAAGAATGTAGTACACCTGGGTACAATTATAGATTAAAGCACAATTGATACAATACAATCATATTTTACTCTTAGAAAAGATTCAAAGCTTGTAGCAATCTTGGAAGAGTTGATTTGAATGATTTCTCTTGAATTAGTTAAGACCAGGAGCGTAAAACAACTTATTTAAAATCCATTCAATTAGTTAAAGCATTTAATGCAAGAGCCAAAACTGTTTTAAATCAATTAAAATAGATTAAAGCCACTTAACAGAATTCTGTTAAGGTTTTCAGAAAAATAGTCGATTGAAAACACGGAACAATCGATTGAATTGGTTTGACAACAAAGTCAACCAAAGTCAAGCTTTTTCAAATCTTTTTTCAAAATATACTTAAGTGTAAAACAATCGGTTGAATCGAATTTTCAACATGTTGATTTTTCACTTTCCTTTGAAAATACATCTTTTTCAAAAGGATTAAAATCAAACAACCTTGGATTTTAATTTGAGTGGATTAACAAATTCAAACTACACAACAAACACACACAACCAACAACAAGAACTTCAAACAATCCACTTGGATTTGGAGACATCAAAGCACCTTGTTCAACATGATGCTCTGACCTATGTCCAATTCTTATTTTTTTGAGGTCCTTCTGAAGTTTGGTGGGGCCTTGTCTTAGATGCTGAGATGACTGACTGAATTGTGAAGTGTCTGTTGTGTCCTTAGTCATTTATTTGTCGAGATGATTTGTATCACAATGTCGTCGCCGCTATGCATAACTTGTGATACTGTTAAAACTATTTAACTATAATATTTCTTACAGCAGTGGTATGTGTAAGATAGTTAAAGTGGGAAGGGGGTTCTGCGAAATGGGGATTTAACTTTGTTATAGTTTGGTGAGAATTTGGACCTTAGGGTTTTGGGGTGGTAGAAAGAGGGGATTGGAAAATTGGCGGGGATTGAATTTTTGAGAATGTTCACAAACCAAAACACAAGGTTATAAAGTAAAGAGAATGGTTTAATTTAAACAAGATTTTTTTGCTGAAATGTGTATGGACATTGAGAATTGGGCAATCAACCATAGAGGGAGTGTGAGGTTTCAAGGAGGGAGAGGGACACATTGTTCCGGTCAAATACCAACCATTTTCTTTCATTCCATTACAAAATATTATTAATAAAACTAAATCATAATAGTTAAAGTGGGATGAAATCTCAACCTTTTTCTTCAAATTTTAAATCTAGATTCATTTTTTTTTCAAGTATTTATCCATTAAATATTTTCATGAATGTTTTTAAAAATATTAATTATTAAAATTGACTGCATTTTTGTTTGTCTTTCATTATTGTGCAAATTTGTTTTCTCTAATTTTAAGGCTTCCTCTATATCCCTATTTTAAAAATTCTTTCCAAGTTAAAAAAATATTTTTTTGTGAAAAAAATGTACGGTTTGATTATTCATATTTATATTAATATAATATGCATTATAATTAGAAGATCATGTTTTAATATAAATAAAAAATATTAATTATAATATATCTTTTAAATATTTTAAATCTTTTTATATTAAAAATATAAAAAAATAAAGTAAAATTGGATTTAATCCATGAACTTTCATGTTGATGTAGACAACAACTCACTACTAACGTGAATGTTATAATAGTATAATATAGTACATGTTGGTACTCCGTTTGCCACATTAGAAAAATGTTAATGCCGTCTGCTGTCAGGGATCCATTCAAGCCCCTCGATGGTCTAAAGTTTGGATTAGGAACGAAAACCAATTTTGCGTTATAGTAGACGATTTAGTTGGTTGGATCGTCTCTTGTTGAGCTTGGGCAAGCTAGTCTTCCTTTGGTCAATCCTTCTCGGCAAATACTTTTTTTTTTAATTCCAACGACACCCTTATCAGTATGGTGGAAAGTGTGGTATTTTCTTCTTCATTTTCAAGTGGTGGTTGCTTGTGGTGGCTAGTGGTGAATGTTGGTAATTGAGGTAATTTTTGTTATGTGTTCATTAGTGGTGGCTGTGTTTTTGTTCGTTTTTTTTTTTTTCATTCTTTTTGAAGCCACAAAGCTCAGAAAAAAAATCAGGGAGGTGCAAAAATGGAGTACAAAACTTAAAAAAAGGTTATCCTCGCACCGGGAACGTCACATACAATTAATATTCTCGCCAACCCTCTCACATACGCTCAAATGATGGAATTGTTCTCTCAAACGCTGCGGCTGAAGACGAATGACAGTGTTGCGACTAGAAGGGATGTATGGAGGTGTAGAGATACAATCGAGGTTATTTAAAAATGTGAAATTATGTTTCCTTTTAAGGTTATTTAAATATTTTGAAAATGTTAAAATCGACTTTTCCCAATTAATATGCAGGTGCGTAGGAAAGGTATAAAGTAGGGGTGACAATGTGGGCTGACCCGCCTCGCATAGGCACGCCCTTCGCAAAGAGTGCGGGCTCATTTCACTGGCCCGCCCCACATAAAAAGTAACCTCCGGGCTTGTGGGCCAGCCCACATAGGATTTTTTTTTTCAAAAATTAAAATTTCATTAGTTATAAAAAAAACTTATTCCTACAACTGAAAAATTAAAATTTTATTTGTGTTTCAATTTATTTAATTATGATAAAAATATAAATTCAAGTACGAGGGTTGTTAGAAGACTGGATTAAAAATAATTAAGTTTTGCTTTGCATTTATTTTTTCCTATATATGTATGTAAATGTACAAGAGTATCTTACCAAAATTTTGCTACAAAATATTTTAATAAATGTAACTAATTTTTTAACTATTCTATTGACATCTCTTCTTTATATCATTTTTTTATTAACAAATTTTTAAATATAAGACTTTGCTTAAAACTAAATCCACTGTCACTCTTAATACTAACTCATTTATATGATTAAAATAAAACACTTATTTTCTTAGTACATTAAATTCAATATTTTTAAAATAAAATAAAAAAAGGTCACACTACAATAATGGGTGAATGAGCTATTATTTTTTTTATAAAAAAAGATTAAATAATTATTTTTTTATGCGAGCTAGCGGGCCAACCCGTCTCGCCCCGTTGTTGGCCTGCGCGGACTGCGTATTTTGCGGGATGGACCAAAACAGGTCAGTGGACTAGATTAGTGAACTTGTCCCGCACTTTTTAGTGACGGGCCACAGATCGACCTGCATGGTGCGACCCTAGTATAGAGGTGGAGGGAGAATTTGTTATCCTTCTTTATTAGTCTATTTGTTCCCTCTTTTCTTGTAATCATGTATGAAAAAATAATAATAGTTTTGTGCTTTTAGTATTAATCGTTTTTTTCTTTCCTTACATTCATCTTCTTCCTTTTGTGTCTCAATAAGATAGTCACGAGGAGCTAAATTCTCCTCTATTAATAGAATCAAACTTGTGTCATTTTCTAATATTAATCTAATAGTTTGTATTTGATTCTATTTTCCTTATTCGTGTCTAATAGATGTTTGAAATTGATGACTTTGTATTCTTTCAATTAAGATTTCATTGATATAAAAAAAATGTTTTCAAAACAAAAATTTAGGAAGATATCTAATTGAGATTAATATTTACAATAAGTTTATTCTAATTAACTATTTTTAAACTCTGATCTACAAGGTTTATTATTTGCTTGGAATTGTTAGAACACTGATTTACATTCGTTTGCTTGAGGATTGATTTTTTCAATATATAATTAAGCGAGTTGATATAATTCAAATATGAACTAGATTAATTTTTAATTGATTGCATATGAAAAATTTAATGAAATCCCATCGTGACTTCTTATTCATCAATATCAATTAGTATTTATTTTATTTTGAATTATTTATTTCAAACCAATTATTATTTTCTTATAAATTTGAATTAATATGTAAGTGGTTCTTCTTGCCGAGACCCTTTTATTTCGGGGCTTTTGTCACCGATGAATTAGTATGTCCACTAATATACTAACTGTATTTTCAGTGACTCACTTTTACAAACATCACTAACTAGCGCCACACCCAAACTAACTATCGAATTGATATTAAAAAAAATGCATTTGATATCCCTTAAAATTTATACTATCATTCTACAATTATTTTTATTTTAATTAAATAATTTAATTTAATATTTTTAGAATTATTATTTGGAGGGGTTAAATGATTGAAACACAGAATATTGATTGTCAAAATAGTTATTTCTAAAAAAAATAGACATGATGTGATGTATATTGGGAGAGAGAAGAAAGTAACAGATATAGAAAGTGAAATGATAAAATAAGAAAAAAAGGGGATATGGAAAGTGTAAAATGTGTGTTTAAATGTTAGGATGTGCACTCAATGTTATATTGATAATGACTTATAATATTAGAATATAAGGACAGAAGGTATATATATGATTTTTAGATTAAAGATTGTATTCAGAAGTATGTTTACAGCTGAAAATTGTTAGATTAATTTCCAACAACATAATATATTAGAAGTTAAACTCTTTTATGTTATTATAAATGTGCATAGCCTTGTGTCATATATGATGAAAATATTGAAACAAATTGTGAATTATGGTACACCTTCCCTCAGTTAGTTCCCTGACTTAATGTTTGATTGAAGATGAGTACAGGCGAACATAACCTCTGCACTATAAGAAGCAGGTAGAGGAATTGAAAGAACCTGTTAGTATGTGCAGACAGCATCTGAATTGGAACCTAGCTAAGCAATTCATATCTGTACATATGAAGATATAATGTTGTAAAATATGCTGTTGAGCATGATAATGATATTTATTATATATGTATGGTTTTAGTGAGAGAAATTTGAAGTTGTTTAGAAAGGAGAGAGAAGGTATTCCCATTCCCATTCCCATTGGTAGCGTTCCTTTGTTGTGAGCAGTGATTTGATGAGTTAGAAAAACTGAAAATATATGATGTTATCCACCAGATCCTCTCCATGAACGTAATTAGTGGTTAATAAAATAGTCTCCTTCAAACGAATAATTCTCTTGCGCGAACCCACTCACCTCCGTGTCATTCATTCATGTTAATTTTCTATTATTCTTCAAAAAAGTGTCTGGAAGAGCGATATAGATCATAAGGAGCCCATAGATGGTCCACGATGCATGGCTTCCTAGAATCCAATCTCAACCAGGGTTTTCCCTTCCCACTCCAATGCAGCAAACTAATGGGACCAGGGTGCAGACTCCTGCATTTTCCTTCAAAGTTATCTCCACCTAAACCATGCTGGTTCCATCTATGGTCAACCGCTTTTATGTTCCCCGCCAGAACCAACAAAAACGGTGGAAGAGACCCCAAATGATAGATCCTCTTCTGCTGCTTCTGCACCGCCATCCATGACTCCACCTTCTCTGTGTATTTCTCCTTCCTCCACGTGTCCACGTCCATCACCATCACCCCCGTGTTGAAATAACACGGCATCCTTCCCTTGAACGTTTTCGCTAGAGCGGGGTCCGACCAAAAGGTGTCCGTGAAATACAGCGTGAAGTTTGCATGGCAATATTCAGGCGCAGCCACCACCTTCCCTTCCATGTCCACGCTCCAGAGCTTGGCTATGTCGTCCACAACCACAAGGTCAGAGTCTAAATATATCACACGTTTCACGTCCTCGGGAATAGTGTCGGCGAGGTATATTCTAGCGTAATTCAAGGGCTGGTCGAGGGCCTGGCGAATTGACTTGGAAATCTTGCCGCGGACCCTGTTGCACTCGAAACGGTAAATCTTCATCTTTAGATAAGGGAAGGTGGACTTGATGCTGGAGAAGAGTTCGGGAGCATCGTCGTGCGCGGTGAGGAAGTGGAAGGAGAGGTTTTCCGGGCAGGCTGAGTGCTGGAGCATGGAGAGGACCGCCGCCATGGTGCCGCGGAGGTAGTTCGCGTCGAGGGTCATGGCGACGTTGATGACGCGGTCGGGGGAGGAGCCGCACTCCTGGCCGTTGCGGAAGGCGGGGGCCTCCCGGAAGTGCGGGAGCTCCGGTGAGGGACGGCGGATGAGGAGGCCTAGACGGATGGCGGAGACGGGGCGGAGGAGGAGGATGAGGAGGGACAGGAGGCCAATTAGGGAGGTGGAGCTCCGAAAGACCATCCTGTCGAACTAAGGTTGTATGTTGGTGTTGTGGCTGTTCTCGATCAACAACGCAACTAATCCGTAGTATTAGATTAATGATATTATTAATCAGAGAATATAGCGAAGAAGATTTGGTTTGAAGAGAGGTAAAGCAGTGCGGTCGTGGGTTGGGAGATTAGATGATTGAGATTGCGACTCACTTCCCATTTCTGAGGAAGAGAGCATCTCTCGGACCCTATCAACCCTATCTTTTACTTCCCTTTCACTATTTTAGATTCTGCGTCAAATCTCCTTCCCCTTTTTTTACTTTTTCCTTTTCTAGCAATTCAAATCTCTATTTCGAATCTTGTCTTCATTTGGACTTTTCCTTTTCTTTTTCTTTCTTCTTCCCCAATAAATTGCTCACACTCACTCTCACTTCACCCTCAACACAACACTAACCACTGTTTCAGGAGCACACAACAACAAGGAAATGGACAACACAACAACAGGAGGAGCATCTGCGTACCTACTGTGCACAAAACGCACAGATTTTGGGTGAAGAACAACACTAACTACAAAATTCTTCAGCACTTAATGCTCATATCCTTTCACTATCATGTTGGTACTCTATTAGGAGTTTGATTTTGACATTGGAACTGAATATCTTGTAGATTCATTGGGTTCATTGACAAGGTTGAAAACCTCCATATGGTCTATTTAACGCAAGTTGGATCCATCATGTAATGCCAACACTTGAGCCAAGATCCGTCAATGTTAAGTTTAACACAAGGAGCCTTAGGTGGCAATTTTGTAGTTATGTGTCTGATCATATTCCAGACGCACTAAGCATCACATTTCTCTGTTGCAAAAACATTCTTCCTTCATTTATAGGGATTGAAATTTGTGAGAAAGTATTTCTGAAACCAAAGCGGGTTATCCTGACTCAAACTGAATCCCAGGTGTCTCATAGAGCTTTGGAAGGGGGAAGTCCCACAGCGCATGCAGTGTTGCTACCTCCCTAGAATGGCATCTCGGTAACATGCTTGTTATTGGTGGGTAAAACTTTTGGACATAATTTGCAAAAACCTCCATAGATCTGCTATCACAAGTTCTGTGTCTAATTTGAACAACGGAACTTTTTCACACATTGGACCCTTCCAAGCCAATTTTCAAACCAAAAGTTCGAACATCCCATATCCCATGCTACTACACCAAACACATGATGCATAGACGATAATTTATAATTTGAGAATATTTCTTTCAATCCAACAGGTTAGAGTCTGATAGACTTCCTCACTAATGGGTTTTTAATAGTCTAATTAATGGTTTTTTTAGTATTACTTTTTTCCAATGTGAATGTGAAGTAGGGTTTATAGTTTAGGATTTGAAGTAAAAACACATTCGTCCTCATCTTTGATATCCAACTAACACTACAAGAAAAATATTGTATTTTGTCGATAAAAAACGAACGCAAATGAATCGAAACCGATGAATAAACGTCAGATTTGCATCAGCAAAGCACGAAAAAGTCACAAAAACAAAGTAGTTTTTTTCGTTGGCTAGCACGAGTGACGCAATTTGTGTGGGCTAATTAAGCCGATGAAAAAGGGACACAAATGTCGTTCGCTAGTCCGACGTAAAAGCGACGTAATATAGTCGGCTTATGCATGGGTCAAACACAAATGTATCAGAAAAACATGTATGTGTTGGTTTGGCCGACAAAGAAAAGAAAAAAAAATGACATTAGATTTTGCGTGGGTTTGGCCTACACATTACTTAAGTAAAAAAGAAAAAAAACTTTCGTAGCCTTGACCGACGCATTAACGGTTTAAAAAAACATTTTAATTTTTGTTCTAACCATTTTTACCTATAACCATGAGAATAACAAATTCCAATCAAATTCACAATTCAAAATAACAAATCCCCAGCATTTACACCAGATTCACAATAGAAAAATCATCCAAATAGGTAAACAAAGTCATTCAGATAATTTTATTCATCCAAATCATTCAAACTAAATATTAATACATAAAATAGAAATTAAAATTAAAATAAACCATAAAAATAAAATTGTACTTTAGAAATTAACTGAAAGTATTAGAACTTAAAATGTTCGATAATACAATTACATAAAAAGAGTGCAAATGAAAATATAAAACGCATCTCACGAAGTAGAAATAACAATGATGTGATATGTAAAAACCTGTAAAAAAATACAAACCGTGTGAATAACTAAATGTGAGTAACTAAAATCTTTAGTATATAATAAAAATATGAAATAATTAAACTTACAGTCAGGGATGCACTTTAAGGGAGGGGTTGGTCATCACGCTCTGGATCATACTGGTGGTGGAATTGACTTGTGCTAGTGGAAGCATTGTCACGTTGCAACCCTGAGACAAGTTGCTCCTTTATGACCTTCATTTCTTCCTCTAAATGTGCATACTTTTTATCCCACATACTAAGTTCTGCACGGAGCTGTTGATTTCCAGTTAACTGATCAGATTGTGAAGCACCAAAAGTAGAGGGTTGAGTGAGGGAAGAGACTCCTTTGGCGGAAGCTACCAGCCAAGTCTTTACCATACACTCGACCTTTACTCTTTCCATCGATAGCTTCCTTTCAAGTTTGAAACTTTGTTGTTGGATCAACTTGATGGACATCAGTGCTAGAGTCCTGAGAACTATTTACTTGAAGGGTCCTCAAGCACTCATGATAGTTTTCCTACATAGGTCATTATGTAAATGTTACAAAATTAAAATAAAAATTTAAAAAAACTTAGAAAAATAACTTAGAAAAATAACTTACATAAGTTTCACGAGCACGAGTATTAACCCAATCACCTTTCTTGTTTGTGTGGGTGACCATAAATAGTTTATCAGGTTCAGAGAGACGACCATATTGACGTTTCTAATAATGTTGTACAATTAGAAGCAATATATGTTGCAAATGTAAAATGAATTCCATGTAAGACAATGACGAGTACTTACCAAAGTCAGTGCAATATCTGAATGTGATTTTCAACATGTGGAGTGCAATGCTCCACCACGAACTGAAGCCCTATTCATTTTACTCTGAGTGGATTTATCTTTGAACTTTTGTATATCCCAATAGTTTAGAAGCTCAACCCATGCTCGCTCGCCTATCTAAGTATGTCAGACATCCTTTACCCTGACTTTGGTCAACATGTTACAAAGTCGTTTTTTTGACTTTAGACTCATAGACCTTTTTAATCAGTCATTTATCCTGAGGTGCCCAAGTGACTCTAAATATTTCTTTTCAGTTTTCCCATTTTGGTTGATTTGTATGAAATTGTAATTAAAAATTAAAATTACATTAATGTTAGTCCACCATTTTAGTTTGTCCTCCTCAGTCATGGCATCATAATGATGATATGGACCTCTAAATTGAGACCGAATGCAATGTCCAATGGCATCACTAACATACTGATTTGGCATCCAACTACAATACAAACAAATCAAATTACAGATATTTGTAATATGAATATAAAAATAAATATAAATTTAGGATGACTTACCCTTTACCAAGAAGTTGGATGATGACCATACTAGTAGGGTCACGCTGGACATCCTTAGGGGGGATGATATGATTCCAATAGCTAGATATAGATGATTCTTTGACATCTTATGGAATCAACTTGAGTTGGAGAATGAATAGGCACTTTTAATAGAATTGGATCAATGTTCTATGTGTCAAGAACTCACCAAAACTTGCACCAAACACCAAACTCACATGGAAGACCCAATTCTTGCCAATTGAACCGATTAAAAGAGGTAAGAATATGAAAGCACCGATTAAAAAACATAGAAACTGAAATGCACCGAACAAATTAAGAGGAAATGAAGAAGAACCAAATGAAACCAGCCAAAGAGAAGAAGAACCGAACCAAAACTAGAATTAAGCTAAAGCACCGAATGAAATTGCAAGAAAAGGAACCTAAGACATGTTTAAGCTTCGTATGAACATGAAAATGAAAATGAAAAGATGGAGAAGAGAGGAACATATGAGAATGAAGAGCTTGGTTGATGGTCACGCCACTTGAAGTGTGAAGGCTCCAAGATAAGTGAGCAATGCCGCCACTTGAGAGAACCAAGGCACTCAAGATGAGACAAGGAAGAGGAGAAG
>Ga0123342_1010508_pt1 | contig 10562 bp, 9 predicted proteins | sample Turbeawhitnodule_FD_89960 | JGI IMG/M metagenome (GOLD analysis project Ga0123342, IMG submission 89960) | Root nodule microbial communities of legume samples collected from Mexico - Turtle bean Mexico white nodule | ecosystem: Host-associated > Plants > Roots > Nodule | place: Mexico: Nepantla... | reverse complement strand
TTTATATTTATTTTTCTCTACAATTAGGGTTCATCAAAACCTCTCTTTCTTCATTACGATTACGTACGCTACATTAAAGCATCACATCAGACAAGGAATATTCATCTTCATTTACTGTAATAATACTTGTTTGAATAAATATATAATTTCATCAATATTTTCTTGCTTAAAAAAATAACCAAAAATAGTTTTCATATACATGTTTATTTTATTTTTGGGAAAAGATAAATATTTCAAATTACATTAATTTTGCACTTTTAATTAAAGATAATCGTCTTAAGACAAATGTTGTAGGATGTTGATACCTTTCCTATACTTAATCGACTCTCAAACTCAATTTGGGTTTCGAAGACCGTTATTTTTTAAAAGTTTTTCCACAATTTTTCATAATAAATTACTGTGGAAACTTCTCTATATTTTTGAAAAAAACATTTTTGTCGTCTCGTTGAAATCCGGTTGCGACAATAATTAATTAAATTTAGACCATTTTTTTAAAAATATCGTATTTATTATGGAGACACATTGTGTTTGGATCAACTACTTTGAGATGAAAGGAAGGTAAGGGAAAGTATGAAAGTTAATATATGAGACCCTCACTCACCACCTCATAAAGAAGTAGAAAGCCACATCATCCATGTGAAAAATATGAAATTAGCCTTGTTTTATCTAAGTTTTATAAAGGAGAGGCAGATATAATCGGTTATGAGTTTTTTTAGTAATAATTGATTAAGGAACTAGAGATAATAAATTATGGATTTTTTTTTTTGAAAGTTAATCAATTATGTTGGTTAATAATTGATTATGTGTGTTGATTTTCGCTACATGCTTGATTTGCATGAGTTTTTGCATTATTTGTTGTTGTGTTGCAAGTGACGACTTCAACGTGGATACAAGTGTTGACTTTTGTGATTGTGCAAGATGACGGTATAAGATAGTGATTCCTTTTCTCCATGATCGTACAAGGTGGTGGTGCAAAGTGTTGACTTTTCTTCTTTTTCTTCTTCATATAAATGTATTTAATGCTTTATATTTTAAATTAAAATTAGTGTTAAAAAGTATAGTAAGGATATAGTTGATTTTGGATAAAATATTTAAGCAATAATAATTAAAATAAATTTTATAAATAATAATAATAAAATTTTAAAATAATAATAATTAAAATAAATTTATAAGATAATAATAAAATATAAAAATAATAATCAAATCATTAATAATCATTATAATAATAAAAATAATGAGATTATAAAATAATAATAATAATAATAAAATTAAAAATAATAATATTAAATTTATGATAATATTAATTTAATTTTACAATTATTTCTATTCCTATTTTACTTAATTTTATCAAAATCCACTTTCAACAATTTTGTATGCTTGCACGATATTACTATTTTTTTTCAAGTTCATAAACCGTAGTAGAAATAATATTTTAATCAAACAAAAGTTTCATGTACATCATATTTTATTTAGAATTAATTTTAACCACAAGAGAAAATTTATAATCTTACAATTTTAACAATTAAAAAATAAATTTATAATTCACATCACAAACTTTCATAAATTTTTTCTTTATTTTCTTTCATTTTCAACTCTCTCCTATTATCCAAACAACTTTATTTTTTACTCTCTTTTCCCTCAAATTCATCATTTCACTAAATCCATATTCAAATCCAAAGAATGCATTAAAGATCATACATGACCAACTATTTTTAGTCCAAAATGTATAATCAAAGTCCACACAAAAGTTAAAATGGTGCATTCAATACTAATAACATCCAATATGACTCATGCAGTGTTGAATCAATCTTGTTGGAAAGAGCTTCTTAAGTTGCTTCCATAGATGCTTGGTGATACTTCGAGCCATGACATAAACAGGAAATTGAATGATTGCAAATATAGTGGCAGGAAAGAAAGTTGCACTGTATATCAATGTCCATTTCTTCCATTCCAATCGAATAGTGAGCAACATGGTTGCACTGAAAGCAAACATTGTTGTCAACAATGAAAAGAACAACAAAACAAATCCCAAATTTAGTTTTCGAGGGAGAGACTTGTGAAAATCCCATAAGTCACATGGGGAAGTGAGGATGGAAAGGAAGATGACGACTGAAGCAAGTGAGGTAGCAAGAGCCACAACATCCATGATGGTAAAAAATAGAAACACACTTGAATGAATGAATACAGGAGTACCATTTTCAGTTCCCCCTGGAATGGTGTATGCAGCAGCAAATACAACTGTAGCAACCAAAATAGCAACAGTGGAGCATGATTGAGCTGTTTCCTTTAACCATTTTTTTGCCTCCTTAAGCATTCCATCATGCTCAATTTCTAACATATCTTCTGGTGTGTGTCCATCTATGTCACAGTGCATGTTGTAATGTTTAGGTGTGAATCTTCTCACCCTCTGAACGCACAGAGAATAGTTATTTTTTAAGTCAATTGCATGTATATATAATTTAGTTATCAATTATTTAGATTTAAAGTTGGTAGCAAAATCTTTTTTTTATAACTCATTAGATATAAATTTAGAAAATATTTATTAATAATAAAAACCTAACCCATTATGATTGAGTTTAAGTGAATAAATTTTATGTAGAAAATAGTGTTGAAATGCGTATATAGTAAGTTGTAAAGGTTTAATTAAGTACTTACATCATACCAACGCAACTCATCTTGTAGATGGAATGCCACTCCAGCTAAGTGCTCTGCTTTGTAGTAATGCATTCTTGCAACTTCGTGCAACACAGTTCTTCTTTTATCTGTGATTTGAGCAACCAATGATTCAATTGTACCTGTTCTTTCTATTAGTTTAAGAATTTTTCTCTGTCGATACTTAACAACCCTGTGCATAAATTGACACACTAATCAAAATTAGTATGATGCTATTAAAAGAAAATTATTTTTTTATTTAATAATTTTTTTATAGTGGTATATATGTAAGTTTTCTACTAATAGAGAGAACTTTGATCTACTCTTACATGGTCAATATGTTGTGCTGTTTCTCAGTAACATGATATATAGCTGCAGGATGCACTTGAAGAAATTTATTAACAATTTCTACAATTCCATTTTTAGTTGCTAAGAAGAGTGCAGTGCGTTCTGGACGTTCTGGACGTTCTTCAGTTTTCTTACGCCTCTCTTCCCTTTTTCGTACACTTACTCTTTTCCTTTTTACGACATTTATAGGATCATGTGGCATTGTAATCAATATTGTCCTATTATACTTATTTTTTGATACTTGCCATGATAAGTCATTTGTTACTAAAGTGCTCCCTAGATGTTCGGCCAACTTATGTTTTTTCTTTTCCTTCCACATTTGGTCAATTCCTTCAAACTCTGAAATCAAGATCAAACATAACCATTATCATAAAGAAATAATTGGTGGAATATAAATAATATTATGTCACGCCAATTAAATATAACAATATTTTATATTATATAAATTATATAAGTGGAGTAAATTTCACCTTAATTATGTTAATAATTTTTTATAAATTTTTAACTTGTATTAAAATTTAAGAAGATTTTTTAACTAGAATTAGTATTGTTGTTTAAAGTAAATACTTTGTGGGAAAAAATAATGTAATAATGATTAATTTTAGATAATTGAATACAGAAAAAGCTTGTAAGAAATACCTTTGGCCAAGCGTTTCCAGAACCTGTAGTTGATCTCTGAAATGGCTGAAATTTGTAAATTTCTTCTAATGTTATATATTTATAAACACATGTCACTCATAATATTTTAGAAAAATGAAATGAAATTTACATGAACACCTGATTTAAAGAGTGTAGGCTCATCCTCTTTACCATTTTCTTCATCCTTCTTTTTAAACAACTGGGAGTGTTCATCATTATCATATTCATCAGGAAGCACTGAAACCCCAATCATAACCAACTAACATTAACTATATGTATCAATGATGAAAGAGTTATGATAAATATTGCAACAATTCTAAGAAAAAGAGCAAAATTTATTTATTAGGTATAGTAATAAATTACAAATATGTGTATTAAATTGTTATTAGTGTGTGAAACCTACATTGTAGGATAAAAAGAGTCTAATGAAGGACCATCGTAGCAATCAATGTTCCAATAAATGTGATCACCTCCTATAAGACTTAAGAAGAAAAAATATTCTTGTTGGTTACTTTCTTTATATATTTATACAAATTTTATTGTTAAAAAATGACTTTATTGAAAATAGGATGGGTGTCTCTTTGTTTTTTTTTTCCTTAAGGAAGTGCTTTAACACACCGTAATAGTTATTGTTATTTAATAAAAAAACACCTCATAACAAATTCAAGCTCATTCACACAAGACAATATCACTATTTTGAGACTGATAAACAAAATAATACAATTGTATCATAATCAATATAGTTAATATAGTTTTAGTGTCAATCTTAATACTTATAATATGGTACACGGTATATTTTCTTAAGAATGGATTGGATGAAACTCGTGAAATTATTCATGATAGCAACAAATAAATGTAACGAGAAAGAGAAAGGTGAGCAAATAAAAAACTCATATTTTCCATAATGCAAAAGTCATGCAAGCAAGGAATATATGCAACAAAAGCAAAAAACAAAACTAACTAATAAAAAAGAAAACTAAGTAACAAAAAAGATAATCTAGACAGTCTGTCAACATGTTAGATGGTCTAGTGTAAACAAACAAACTAGATCTATTGTTAGTCAGTCTACATAAACAAGCTAGACGTTCTAACGGAAGACTGTCTATAGTGATATTATCAGCCCTCAAGTTTGGAATATATGTTTATCCTTGCTAGATTGGAAAACAAACTTTTGAATATAGGAGGGCAAAGGGGTTTAGCAAAAATGTCTCCAGCTTAAATGGAAGACACAATTGGAATAAGCTTAAGTTTGGATGTAGATAGAAACAACTATGGACTGAGTTTTGCACTCAAGATAAAAGAAAGTTCAAGAGTGGACCAAGAAAGCAAGAGAATGCATAACAAAGCTCTTCAAATACATTCGCTCAAGGACCGATTAGACAACTTAAAGAAAAAAAGGAGAGAGTGAGGGAGAGAGAGAGAAAAAAAAGATGTGAACTAACAAAGGAGTTATATATTTTCTACAATACCAAAGTCAGACAAGCAATAAATATACACATACAAAAATAAAAGAAAACTAACTAAGAGAAAAGATGGTCTAGACAGTTTGTTAACAGACTTGACACTAGACGATCTAGTATTAAACAAGACTGTCAAAATGGTTTGTCATGCTCTCTAGTGTAGATAAACAAACTATACAATATGTTAATTATTAGAGAATCTTGGCATCAATTATTATAAAGGTTAAAAAAAAAGAGAGATGGGGAGAGTACAGTGATAAATGGTGTTCTTCAAGGGTCCCATGTGAATACAGCTTCGGAAAACCTGTGGCATTTTGGAAAGTAGTTGAAGACATGTTAAGTCCTTCCCATCCTTTTCCAGAGAAAGTTTTTCATCCATTCTTTCCAGCCAAATTGCAACATCTGCACCAAAAAAGTTACTCATATTCCACAATCAAACACTTTGAATCAACTATAAAAAAGTATCTGAAATTTACTCCTGACACTCGCAGACACGTAAGCAGAGAGAAATGAAAGACATACGAAAATGTTGGCCAATGACACTCGCATGAAGAGCATTATATTTGTCATCAGATAGACGAAAATGTTCTCCAAGATTCTGAACACGGTTAGCCATATACTTGAGAATCTTCAGCTTTCCATGCATGGCAGCGACGAACAAAGGGCTTTCTCCTTCGTTGTTTCTGAGCTCCAGCAATGGATTCTTTTGTGGTGTCAGCAACTGCTCTTCAAATCTGAACACCACATCAGCCATTTCCTGCGCATGTTTGGAAAACACAATCTCGTGCAAGACAGTGTTTCCCTCAACATTCTTCTTGCACAAAGCGTTCCACCTTTCTTCTGCAGGCACCATTTCTATGAACTCTGAGAGGAGTTGAGTGTGGGAGCGAGTTGCAACATGGATCGCAGTGTTCCCAAACAGATCAAACTGCTTGAGGATGTTCTCTGGCTTTTCCATCATTATTTTCTTGAACTCTTCCCATTGTTTTTTCATGGCTGCTTTTTGAGCTTCTTTCATTTCCTCACAAAACAGTTTCGTTTCTTCCACTCTCTCCAGCTCTCCTCCCTCCTTCTGCTGCATTTCATCCATTCTTTATCACTCACAATATGTAAGTTCTCACTATATATAGACACATACATGTATAATGTGACAAATAAGACTTTTACATACTAAAAATCAGAAGATACCTAACTAAAAGAATTAGTTCTTTAATGTAATAATATATTTTTAAATACTGATATGATACAATTATAGTCTGTCTTATTTTTACATAATTTTTTTATTAAAATAATTAATTCCCTAATGTAATGTATTTTTCAAATATAAATATTATACAATTAAAGTGTGCCTTCTTATAGATAAAAAAATATATAGATTAATCATTATAGAAAATAAAGAATTTAAACAATAGAAAGCGATTGACTCAATATCAAAATTGCGGGTTTTTATCATGATGGAGTTATTTTTTTTTGCTTTTTACCAAAAATGGGATGCGTTTAAAAAAAATTACAAATTTAGGCAAGTCGTGCCAATTCGGCACGACTTCATATGCACAAATCGTCTGAAGTCGTGACAACTTGGCACGACTTCTGCCATGTCATAATTTTTTTTATTGTTTATATATTGGGTAGTAAATTATGTAATGTTAAAAATTAATTTGATACATAATTGTCTAAGAGTGTTAGTTTTAAGGAACAAAAAATTGGATAATTGTGTATGGATCTTGTTTGACGATAATGTAATAACTTGATTATTTGATTAATTAAAAAATGAAGAAAATTTTTATTGAAGAAAATTATGACAAGGCAGAAGTCGTGTCAAGTTGGCACGACTTCAGTATGACATGACAGATTCGTGTCTAATTGAGACGATTTGTGTATATGAAGTCCTGTCGAATTGGCACGACTTGTCTAAATTTGTAATTTTTTTTAAACAGATCCCATCTTAGTAAAAAACAAAAAAAAAAAACCCATCATGGTCAAAAACCCCAAAATTGCTGTGTGTCTTATACTTAAAATGCTTTAAAAAAGAAGAAGTTAGCTTTCAGTATTTTTAAAATTAATTATAATTGTTACTAAATTAACTTAAAGCAAAAACCTTATTAAAGGTGCATTAAGTGAGAGTTGAGAAGAATTTTGAGCATCTTATTATGCTTTCTTTTTCTTTATCATGTTTACTTATTCTTTATGGAGATTTCCCTTTATCCTTTTCTTTTATTGTGTGGTAGGTATAAGATTGGAATTTTGAATTTTTCAATTAGTTCACGAAATAATGAGAATTTCTTAAAATAATTTACCATTAACAACTTTTTATAATTATTAATTTTGTTTATTACTATTTACTTTGTTAAATTTTATTCCTTTTCTGTCAAAAATTCAATTCGATCTCTCATTTTTAAAAACACTTCGATATATTATTCTTTTAATAGTGGAGGGACACTTATTAGTAACAGTGACAGTGAAAAGTTGTTTTTATTTTTTAAAATTATTTTTTTAATTTAGAAGTTCTAAACTTTTATATAATTGATAAATATAAAATATAAAAATGCGGAAGTTAAAGTCTAGTTCCTTTGATTTTCACGTGAGTAGTTGAATGTAACAACTAAAAAATAACTATCCACGTAATATAAACTTAATAGAAGGTTAAAAACTTATAATATATTTTAAAATAAAATTTAAATATAAACAAGTTCACATATACATATAAATATTTATTAAAAAAAATACAATAAATTCTGTATAATTCTCTATATATTCTTTCTATATCTATTCTTATATTTATTCGTTTAAGTAATACAATCATCCTAATTTATAATGCAAACAACACATTACTCTAAAAACAACTTTTAGCAATAATGGAAGATAATTTTTTAACTATAATTAATGAAGGTGTCGTTAAAAATTAGTGACGATTATATAACCGTTGTTATAAAAATAATCATGACATTTAAATTAAAACTGTTATTAATACAGGTAAAAAGTAAAAATAAGTTATGATGACGTCACTTTTAACAACAAAAACTTAAAAAAAAATGAAAGTATAGAAAAAAAAAATAGGTATGTGTTGGAGGGAGACATACATTAAATATATTTGCACTAATTTTAAATATTGTACTAATTTTGAGTATATAATGGACAGTTTTTTTACATATCATACATTTTAATCATAATTTTGATAATCTTTCTCGGAGTTATGCGGATACATAACTTGTTTTTTTTAATAGAGTTAGAGCATCTTTAAAATATCATATATTAATTCATTTTTTTACTTATATAAAAAATAGATATGTTATATAGCACATCATAGCCTTTCACTTAAAAAAAGACTACAATATAATTTGTTTGGAATTAAAAAAAAAACTATAATATAATTTGTTAGGAATTTTTTGGAGTACTTGTTTGTTATAAATATATTAAATCATGTTCGATTAATGTAATTTTATCATAATCACATAATTTTAAAAAGATTTGAGATTAGCATGTTCTACAATAATGGAATACAGTATATAAAGAAAATCTTGAGTGATATTTACAGCAATTTGATAACATGTTAGTATGTGATGGATATTAAAGTTTAAAATAAATTTTAGTTATGTATATTAAATAAAATGTTCTAATTTTATATTTTTGAGAGTTAAAAAACAAAGAAAAATAATTTACAAAACCAAAAAACTAGTATTTTAAATTTATGAGTGATGAATAAAAAATAATGTATGGGATTGAATTCAAAACTTTTTATTTTTCTTATGATTATGTTATTAGTACAAAATATTCACTTGACTAAATTTGTCATTTTATAAGGACTAATGACATATTTAATTTATATTGAAATTAAAATATAGTCTAAATCGAGTTAATTTTTTTTATACTAGTTGATGAATATATATATATATATATATATATATATATATATATATATATATAATATATATATAATTGACAGTATTTTTATCAGAAAAAATATTTATTGTAAGTACGGATAGAAAATCATTTTTGAAAATATTTGAAGTTTTCAAAAATTTTCATATAATAACTAATTTTTTTTTAAATTAATTTTGATTTAATGATTTTATTGTAGTGCTATTTTTTTTATATAAAATCCAAGAGATTTTCTTTTCCTCTAAAATCCAAAGTAAATAAATGACGATTAAACTTTAACACTTTTTTAAAGTCATAAGGAATAAAAACTATATTCTATATAAAAAAAACGTGTATTGTCATCTGTTTTTTTTGTATATTGGAAGATGAGAACATTGCATATACTTCCCTCCATTACCACGCATCCATTCATTATTTATCTATTTTTATTATATCATTGTTTTTCAACATATAAAAAGAAAACCAGAATTGGTATTATTTCCCTTAAACTAAAAAATACCCACTTAAAAAAAAAGTAGTATAAAACGGCTTTCAATTATAATAGACTATACCCATCTTGCAAAACTCACGGGTTATATAAATTGATTGCAAAGTATAATTCAAAATAATTGTAACTGTAACAGTTGGATCGCACAAAATAAGATTTAAGAGATGATTAAGAAACTTAAGTTGTACCGAGAACTAGGTAAAACGCTATTAACTACAATTAATGTGTTGATCTCTAATTTTGGTCTAACACCAACATGATCCATCACAATCATATAAATAAGCACAACTTTCAAGAAAATGTACGTTATGATTATGCATTTATTACACCGAATATCGAACAATTACTTGAGCGTTGGAGTACCTTTTGTAAGTATCCTCCCGATTGAGAGCGAACGAAGGAAACGAGGCCCAACCAAAAGTAGTGAATGAGAGCAAAGGAAGGAAATTGAGTGCGACTAAACCTGAGGAGTTAAAAGAGAGCAAAGGAAGGTAATACTGAGCGAAACGAAGAAATCAATTATTTAGTTGGTAGGAGTTCTTTAAGTCCCTTTTGTACGAAAACAATTGGAGCCACCAGAGGGGCGAGAGAAACCGTAGAAAGAAGAGTGAAGCAGATGGTATCCACTACGAATATGGCGAATAAGAAGAGGTCCGAGACCGAGAAGATGATCTTGCTTACGTCCCTTCAAAAGGAGATGGCAGAGATGAAACATAAGAACGAGGAGAAGATCCAAGCTCTTCGAAAGGAGATTGAGTACATGAAGCGACAACATACCTAGGGTAATTTGTTGCCAAAGCAACAACAATAGCGTGATGTGTCCCAAGACAGTCAGCACTGTGAGAAGCCCTCAGTCCAACCCATCGACCCATCTACTACAACGCGTCCTCAAGAAATGGTGGAAGAGTCACGACTCAACTAGTCGTTCCACAACCGAAACCCTGGAGATTGTCAGAAGACATTCCTTCATAAACTATGATGGAGATCAAGCTCAAGTGGACATGGAGGCCAATCATCAAGAGCAAGAAGAGGTTGAGGCTCAAATGGAGGATGCCCATGGAGGTCAAAGCCCACCTCAAAGGCTTACAAGAAGCATG
>Ga0123342_1010507_pt1 | contig 10565 bp, 2 predicted proteins | sample Turbeawhitnodule_FD_89960 | JGI IMG/M metagenome (GOLD analysis project Ga0123342, IMG submission 89960) | Root nodule microbial communities of legume samples collected from Mexico - Turtle bean Mexico white nodule | ecosystem: Host-associated > Plants > Roots > Nodule | place: Mexico: Nepantla... | reverse complement strand
TGACGTGGAGGCGGGAGTCGCAGGTGATGCCTAACCAGGAACAGTAGGTGGTGGAGGAGTTCCAGGAGGAGAGAGCATTGGTAGGGTCGTCTGTTATGGAAGATGCTTTGAAAGATAGAAGCGCGCGATATTCTGAAATGCGCGCAGCATTGAGTTTGTGAGAATGGAGGATGAAGAAGACGATGAAGAAGAGGGGGCAGAGGAGGAGTCGCATTTTGTGGTTGAATGGAAAATGAAAATGAAAATGAGGAAGAAAGAGGAGGGAAGTGAGTTAAAGAGTGAGTGTTTTGTGTTTACATGTTGTATTGTGTGTTTGTTTGTGTGACTGTTACTTATCACTGACCCCTGACCAGACTCACTGGATGAGTACTGATCCACCCTTCACCCATGCCCACACCCTCTCATCTTTATATCTTTCAAACACACACCATCTTACCATACCATCATACTTCCAACAATTCAAACACCATCTATTTCTCTTTCACTTATCATTATGATTAAAAAAAATCCAGAAAAGCTCTCGTAGAATACCTATAGTATGTCTACTGCATGTTTTAGAGGTTTGTGTTTCATAACTCATTTATGAATTGTTCTGTTGCTGTACCATTACACACATTTTAGTTTGTCTTTTCTAATTCTATCACTGTCTCACGCATTTATAGATTTATTACTTTATTTTTATATTATTTTAATTGACTAATTAAATACGGTTAGAGTACTCTTTGTTTTCTCGAATTTTTATTATTTCCTTGTAGAGAGAAGTAGGTGGAGAAAACAATATACAATTGGCATTTTCTGCAGTATCACAAACATTTAAGCTTTCTTTCAACAATTTTGGTCCCTTTTATCTTGCCCAAGCTTTCGTTTATTGTCAGTATTCCTCCATGGTTTCTTTTGCATGACGCAACCAATCTAGTTTGGTAATGACTAATGCACATTAGTTTTTTTTTATCTTTTTTAAACGAGTAAAGCGGGGTTGAGTTATTACAATTTATAAAATGTTGGGTTTGTTTATTTAAAACTTAAAACTTAAAATATGTGTTTTTAAAATAAAGAATTTTTAAAATAAGTACTTATTTTAAAAGTAAATACAATTTGTTTATTATAAAACATTTAAAAAAACTTTATTGTTCAAATAAAAATATCAGATAAACACATATAAAAATATGCTTATTTTTTAAAAATAAAAAATCTATCGTATTAACAAAATAGAAAATAAGCGTAAATGAAATCACTCATTCATTGTAATAATTTTAATTTATCTTTTATTAATGAATAACTATCATAGATTGTGTTTTACCCGTCATTTTAACTGTTTTTTTAAAAAAAAATCGCCGGATAAAAAGGCTGTTTAAGTTTTTATAGTAGTTCATAGTAAATAAGTCTTTTAATAACTCGTAGCATTTTTTTAAATTACATTTTAAGCAATACTTTTAAAACAACTTTTTCTTGCTTCTCATATTTTATTTTTCTTCAAATATTTATTAAACTTTCGCTTTACCATTTTCGGTATAAGGTAGAACTTTATTATATTTTTTGTCTCTTTATTTTCACTATAAGTCACGGTTTAATTATTTTAACATTAGAAAGAGTTTTATTGTTTTCATCCTTTTATTACAAAAAACAATAGTAATAAATATTTTACTATTACTTTTATGGATGTTTTTATATTAAAATCTTTATTTTAACAATTTTACAATATATAATATCTATTTTATTATTTCAACAATAAAGTTTAAGGTATTAATATGATAAATGGTATGTCATAGTTTAAGGCATTTCAACAAATTCTCACACATCTTCTCCTGAGTCCAAACACTATTTTAAGATTTGAGAGGAAAGTGAGAAGAAGAAAGTAAGGTTGTTTGAATTAATGTATTTAGTATGGATTTGTGAGAAAAGTTTATTGAAGTTGGTGAATGATGTGATGATTATGAGAATTTTTTTAATTATTTTAAAAGGTATAAAATATATGTTTATAAAATTATTCTTGTAATTAAAAATATTTGAATAATAAAATATGATATACTTTTGTGTAGATTTGAGTTCATTAAAATTTTGTAAATTATTTATCGTACCATTGAATAATTATTTTGTATATTTTAATTGTTTGTAATTAAAACATTATTTTCAATACTGTGTAAAAGTTAATTTTGAACAAATTACAAATTGTGTAAGGATTTAGAAAATAATTTTAGTATAAAAGTGGTAGATTTTAAATGGCACATGAATATTATATTATTAAAATGAAAAAAAATATAAATAGAAAATTTAGTTATTCAGGATTTATTTAAAAAAAAACTATCATCTCTCTACAAATTTCTCTTTTCTTTTTCTCTGCATTCTCTTTAAGATTTTGACATTCTCACTTATCAAATTGACAATCAGAGTCAATCATTAGACTCTTAGCATCAAATACTACAATATTGTCTTATCAGAATCTCTAATAGAGTAAGTTCATCTTTTCTCTTCTCTTTGAATCAAATTTTGAACTTGTTAGGTTTGTCTTAGTTTAGGCTTTGCATGTGACACTTACAGTTTCAGTATTAGTCTATGTTAGCTCAGAATATCGGTGATATAATTAGTTTTTTTATTAGGATTTTGTGGTGCAGGTTAAGTTATCCTTAAACTTTTGGTAGGTTTAAAACTCTTAGTGAGCACTTGCTCAAACTCAGGTAAGCGAATATAGTTTTAATTTTCAATAAAACTCTTGCTTAGAAACTCTAAATGTGGGTTGACTTGGTCACCAATTTCAAAATCTCCTTGCAAGATTATTTATTTTGAAGTAAAGTAGTGTACTGAGTGAAATTAAATGTGAAATTGTTGATTTTGATAATTTTGTATAGTATATGTTGAATTTTATCCGGATAAGTTATTGAATTATTTTGATTGAGATTGTAAGTATTTGAATGAGTTGAATTGTATTATGATATAATTGAAATGTAAGGATTTGTAAGTATTAGTTTTTTGAGTCTTAATGATTTTGATTTAGAGATGTTGAATATATATAAATGGTATTAACAATTTACATATTAGCTTTATTATAATTACTATCCAACTTTGAGAAGAGAATTGTCATTGTTTTTGGTTTGAGTAGAGAATTGTGATTGTTTTTTGTTAAATATGTTTGAGTATGAAAAGCATTTGTTAAAAAACTTAAATTTTAACAGTTTTATGCAATTTTAATATGTATATATCGCTCAAACATCTAGTTGGAGATCCCACATCGACTAGAGATAAGGACATTTCATAATATATAAGTGGGTGCAAACCTCAACCCTATGAGCCGGTTTTATGTGGTTGAGTTAGGCTTAAAGTCCACTTCGTAATACATCTAATTAGTTATCAAAGTTTTAACTATCAATTCTAAAATCTAAAGTAGTCGGTAGCTAACATCTTGTTAGTTAATTAGATATCAATTTAAAAACTAATTTATAAATTTTATTAATAATAGAAAATACTTTAGATAATAATAATTTTTTAATCTAAAAATAGTACATAATTTAGTAAATAAAGTAACTAATTATTTTTTATTTTTAAAATTAATTTTTATTTAATAATTTTCTTGAAATGAAATTTACATAATTAATCACTCTTAAGGATAAATAATCTCGCATGGTTTTGGAAACATTGCCACAATCCCATGAAGAAAGCAATGGCATAGAGGACATTGCAGCAGAGTGATAATTCTAATAGAATAATTGTATCCAACTTCTTTTTCGAATTTTGTTGAGCCATGTATCGTTTGACTAATTGGCCATATCGTGTCAAGTTTTGTTGTTTTTATGCTCAGATTAAGAATTTATAAAATTCGCTATTCTTCATATGTAACCTAAACCTTTTAATGGAAACAATAATTATCACGTTTAAAGTATCATCAAAGAAAAGTTTCTCATTTTTTCTACAACTGACCATTTTCTTACTGTAATTTTGGAAATGTTATTGAATCATAACCCACGACATGAATCATTCCGCTATTTTTTTTAGTTGTAAATGATTTATAATATTTAATATATTAGTTTTGAACTGGAAATTGATAATGTATAGTACAAAATAAAATTGTAATTGTGTGTGAAGCACTTATTTAAAAAAAACTGAATAAAATAAATGAATTAGCCAAACATAATGTAAAAAATGACAGCTTAATTCTCTATCTAGCACCATTTACACTTTTATTTTCCTATCTAGTATCTTTTTTTTATTTCTCTATCTAACACCCTTTTGTTTTTATTTCCCTATCTAACACCTTTTTATTTTTTATTTCCCTCTCTAGCACCATTTCAAAAATAAATAAATAAATAAAAATTATTATTATTATTATATAATTTTAATTTTGCATGCATTAGAAATAAATATTTTTAATGTTTAAAATAGTTAGAAATATAATTAATGAATAAAGAAATGAGTTTTTACAAAATAAAAATAAAAAATTAATAAATTTAAAATGTTTAGTTTAAAATTATTTTTTTTAAGAATGAAGAAAATAAAAAATTAAATCTTACAACAACATAAAAGTTGAATCTATAAATATAAATTAGTATTTATTTTTATTATTATTGATTATGTAATCATGTTAATTTCAAGTAAAAAATACAGGACATAATTATAAAAAAAAACAAAAGTCAATCAGTATTAATTAATAGTGGACACACAAGTAATATTGCCGTGTTTACCTTAAATGCAAAATTCAAAAAAAAAAACTAATGCAAATGTTACCCTTAATGTTTAAAAATGAGAAGAAAAAAAATGCAAAAATAAATAAGTCTAGAAAATAAAAACAACAACAATAAAATAAAAACAAAAAACAGAAATAAATAAAGAATGACAGAAAAATAATAATAACTAAAAACATAAAAGATAGAAAACAAAGGCAAAACAAAAATAAGATAAAGATAAAAGATATAAAAAAATTCAAATAAGATAAAGATAAAAGATATAAAAAAATTCAAATAAGATAAATATATAAGGTGATACTAAATAAGTATATGTTGATCATAAAAAGAAAAATAAATGAAAGATGATCATTCGTTTAATATTTTTTTCAATGGTACATTAAATAGTTTGTACGAAATGAAACATAATTAATGACGAGAAATGCATAATACAGTAATGTTGGAACAAGTTCTTTATGTGTGTCCTGGTGTTTGACAATATGAATAATTTTTTTCAATCGTGTTGTTCTCTTATGTCCATATCAGTCCTTATTCAACTTGTTTTTTTTTTATAATTATATCCTGTATTTTTTCCTTGAAATTAACATGATTACATCATCAATAATGATACAAATAAATACCAATTATGTTTATAGATTCAACTTTTATGTTGTTATAGAGTTTAATTTTTTATTTTCTTCATTCTTAAAAAAATAAATTTTAAACTAAATATTTTAAATTTATTACTTTTTTATTTTTATTTTGTAAAAACTCATTTCTTTATTCATTAATTATATTTCTAACTATTTTAAACATTAAAAAAAATTATTTTTTAATGCATTCAAAATTAAAATTATCAATTTTTTTAATTATTTATTTATTTATTTATTTTTGAAATGGTGCTAGATAGGGAAATAAAAAATAAAAGGGTGTTAGATAGAAACATAAAAATAAAAGGGTGCTAGATAGGGAAATAAAAACAAAAAGATGCTAGATGGGGAAATAAAAGTGTAAATGGTGCTAGACATGAAATTTACCCCAAAAATAACACCATTTTATGAAAAAGAAAATCAAAGAATTGAATATCTCTATTGTGTTTTTAATAAGACATTGCATTGGAGATTTATAGTGATTCATTCATTATTCAGAAAATGACATCAATAACAAGACTCCAATGTTTGTTCTGTTTTCTGAAGCAATCAATGAATAACTTATTATGGTTTCTACATCTTCCCTGCAAAATAAGATACTTACAACAACAACTGGTGAAAGACTAAAGAGAAGAAGTTTGCACCTCACATTGAATTTTATGGGGAAACATCAAATCACTTATCATGGTTAATACGTTTACATTTTTTAACATCTTTTTCAAATTTGGACTTCTTTTATCTTTTTTATTTGCTCCTCTCTTATATTCACATTGAAAATTGTCATGATTTTGTTTGGATTGAAGGATAAATTTAAGGTTGTTTTTTCTTCCATCCTAACAAATTTCTTCATGCATCCCATCATTTTCAAAGAATAATGTTTTACCCCTTTTAAAAATGGCTTCTGAAAAGGATATTTCATAATAATATTTTGTCTTCTGGATTTTCTATTATGAAATACTCTTGCTTACAGAATTCTTGTTTCGAAAACACTTTTCGCTTACAACCCTATCACATAAAACTGTAAAAAAATAATTTAGATATTTTAAAGAATGTAGGGCGCAGGAAGGAAAATGTAGGGGTACAAGAAGAAATTCCCTAAATTTAAAATAAAAAATAAAAAAAGAGAGTAAAAAATAGGTTATAAGAGAAAGATTTTAAAGTAAAAAGAAATGAGTGAAAATTTTGTAGCTTGATTAGAGTGATTTTATAAAATAATTTTTTTAATACATCTAATATATAATTTGTAAAATGTTTTCTAAAATTATAAATAAAAATAAAAATTTATTATAAAGTTTTAATAATTTCAAAATAAAAATATATTAAAGTAAATTAATTTAATTTAACTTAAAAAATATTAAAATATTAAAATTTAAATTATTTTATTATTATTTTATTATAATATAAAATATAACTATTAATAAAATATTGAATTAATTATTTTACTGCAATTATTTATTTTTCTAAAATAAAAACAATATATCAATAAAATATTAAATTAAATTAAATTATTATTTTCATATTTTTGTTTATTATAATATAAAAATATAGTAATACAATATTAATAATACAATTATTAAAAAAATTAAATGTAAATAATTTATGTTATTATTTAAACTATGTAAACACAAATATTAATAAAAAAATAATTGATTATATGTTTTCTATAATTAATTATATTCATAAAAAAATTATTAATATTAAAACATAATGGATTATAGGTTATCTTTCTCCATAAATCTGATGATTCTATGGTGAAACAGTTTTTCACTTATGAATGATATTGTTTTAGTTTGAGTAAAAAAAACAGAAAGATTTCAGATGCAGGCAACATTCTGACAAGCTAAGGTATTGGCCATTCTCTAAGTAGATGGCGCCTACAACTAACGCAAGACAAGGATGATTCAACTTTCATAACGGCTGCATGCTAAACAACTGCACCTCCATAAAGAACAAGAGCTTAAACAACAGTATTGAAAGATTTAAGATTCAGTCAAATTAAACTAACAATTATTTCAGTGCTGTCTATAAGAATATCTGCAACAATAGGTGATTAATTAGGTTGCTTATATTAATTCTATGGCCTTTGTAGATTTAAACACTTATATAAAAATTAACTGTATAATACTAAATTGTTTGCTGATAAAAAAAAATAAAAAAAATACTAAATTGTTAAAATGAGTGTTTAACTTAATTTTGTAACACATTTTTGGTGCCTAACTTTGAAGTATTATCCTGATAGTGTCGCCCTACAAATATTTTCTTTATATACTAGTACAAACATATACAGATATATACGTCTCTTTCTCATCTTTTTTTATAATAATACAAAAGTATATATAATTAAAAATATTCATAATAATTATAATTATTAAAATACAAATGTAATTGTTAAACTTATATTAAAATTGTAGTAAAGTGTATAAAGAATGTTACATTTTATTATTGTTATTTATAATATTATAATTATATAACAAAAGGCGTTATAATTTCACATAACCATTACTTGGTCTTTAATAAATAATTATTTTTATAACGATAAAAAAAGGAAAAAAAAGTGTAAAGAAAAAAAAAAGTGATAAAACACAATCATTTATGTGTATACTTATATTTATAGATTAAATAATTAATAAAGTCATAGATATAAATTTCAATCTAAATAATTCCAAATCCATTCACAAATCATAGCTAATAGCTATCCTGTTTTAAGTTTTATGTCTCTCTTTCTTTGTTTATTAATTAATGATATATATATATATATATATATATAATCTATAAAATTGAAAAAAATAATTATATTATTGCCCCTTTGTGTTGTTTATTCAAAATTCCTTTTTCTTTCTTTTGCTGGACAAGAGACAAAGAAGGTAAACTGTGTGAGTGTGGGTTAGGGAGGTTGCACGGAGAAGGATTTCCTAAATGAACGTAAAACCCAAATAAACGTAAAAATCCAAAACTACCCTCACTAACTAACAATTAAAAAGTGAGGGCATTTTGGAATTTCCCTTCAACTTTTGATTCTGAAAACTTCAACATCTCCAAAGAAACACTGCTGCAACGACAAAGACTTTAAAACGCGATACAATGAAGTTGCAGAAGCATTACAGAGTGTCGCTCAGGCACGATCGCAGCCACTACAAATGCTATACATCCTTTTGAATAAGATTTTGGAAAAGTAAATTTGATTTATTTAAATCACTAAAATTACAATTGTTTTGGATTTTATAACGCATGCACACACCACAAACATTGCACTTTCATGTTTAAAATCGTCCCTAACAATTACACCAGTTCAATTCTTTCCCCCTTTTTTCTGGATGAAAAATATAAGAATTCAAATTATTAAATTTCTTACGTTTCGGTGATAGATTCCAATGAATAAAAATGTTATCCTTAACTCAATACAGATAATAAAGACATTTTTGGCAAGAGTTGTCTTCATGAAGAAGTAATGTGATAATATTAAGAGACAGCAAAACATCAAATTAGTGGATAGCAGCTACAAAGAAAACCCATCAATCAAACTATTTGGTAAATTAAATATGAATATAATCCAATATAGTTCACTAAGTTCAATCAAATTAAAATTAACTTCTAAGATAAACGTATTTTTCATAATTTGTTTCTTATTATTTTCTAAAACTGTTTATGGAGAAACTTATTCAAACAGAACTATAAGCATAGACAACCACCTCAACAGTCATACTGTGATAATAAAATTAGACATTTATAAACACAACCAACAAAAATAATGAGTCACCTTTCAACACTCGTTTATTGCTTTGTGAGGTTTTTGCCTATGTGTATCACTTCAACAGAGATACATAAACAAACCATGCTTATGAAACAAAAGAAACAATACTAAGTTCTCAATCCTTAGATTGGAGGCCGGATGAGCTTGGTAAGTGAAATACAAACATATGTAAAAAACAAAGCAGTTAAAAAACTACTTTAGACAGGATCTCCTACTAAAAAATGACATTACATGTCCTAATTGAATTTTTGATAATTGTAACAAATATATGCATAAAATTTGTGACTGAAAGAGCCCACGAATAATAACATGTAAATAATTAACCTAAAACAGCCCTACCCTACCCTACCCATCAATTAGAATCGAATCCAGTATACTAATTAACATAAGATGGCTTCCATTCACTAAATAAAAATGAAAAATGATAATGTAAACAGCTCCTACATTATCATAAGGAAAAAAATAAAAGACTAAAAAGCTAACTAGATTTTCCATCACTAAAGGAACGGAGGGAAAATTCAAACAATCCAAATATTTTGAGGAATAATTACAACTTCTAGGGAAAGCTACATATTATAGATATCAAAGCAAGAAATTGAAGACATACCCCGTAGGAATTCCTTATTGCAGATATGCAATTAAGGGTATGCCTGCGCAGAAAAGTAATAAATTAAATTTTAGTTTTAATAATACAAACTGAATATACTCGGACATGAACGGTAGATAGTGAAAAGATAGAAAAAAAATACACAGTAGCAATCATAAATAACTGCAGAAGTGAAGAAAGAAAAGCTCACAGGAGGTTCTTCTGTGTGTGGGTGGCCCTTTGTTAGATTATAACCAGTGCAAATGTGCCTAGACATGTAATCTTCTCCCATTTGGCCGTCTCGTCTGAGAAAAAAAAGAGAAGAGCAAAACTTTTTCACGATGCTTACACTGTTCCCCCGTGCAGGATGAGAACAACAGGCTGTACCATAAAACAAGTGCTACATGATGAAGACATAGACTTTATATAACAAAATATTCCCACCAATCCTAATGTACAAATTACAAAACCATTGAAGAGAGGAAATATTCAAACATTTAACACCTTAACAGAAACCCCATCCCCAAAAGAAGAAAAATACTAAAAAGCAAGTAGATGAGCTATCACAACCCAAAAGAAATAAATATGAAACACACCCCATTCCCAACATATCCCTTCAAATGCTAAGAAGATCAGGTGGTGGAGACTGAGGAGGATGTTGATTATCTTTAGGTTCCTTAGATGCCGTTGGAGACTCTAAATTGTTTGATGATGACAGAGAGGACTCCGTGATTGTTAAGTCTCCCTGTTTTGAGCTTGCTGACTTTGGAAGCTCGGTCAGAATTTGAACAACTTCTCGCATAGTTGGTCGCTCCACTGCCTGTTCTTCAACACATAGCATGGCTACATAGAAAACATGCATCACCTCATGGAGTGGAACTGAGGGAAGTCTAGGATCAAGAACCTTTAGAACTCCTTCCTTGTTT
>Ga0123342_1010506_pt1 | contig 10566 bp, 3 predicted proteins | sample Turbeawhitnodule_FD_89960 | JGI IMG/M metagenome (GOLD analysis project Ga0123342, IMG submission 89960) | Root nodule microbial communities of legume samples collected from Mexico - Turtle bean Mexico white nodule | ecosystem: Host-associated > Plants > Roots > Nodule | place: Mexico: Nepantla... | reverse complement strand
TTTATACATATATATGATTTCTAATTCCAAAACCATTTAAATCAAACAACCAATTCTCAATCACAACACTTTCAATTTCAATCAAACTACAATCTACTCAGAACAAGAAATCTTGCAACAAAAATCTGGACTTGGTGACCCCGTCACACTCACATTCAAATCTTCTAACCTAGGATTCTATTGAAGATTTTAAACTAGCTTCCCTTACCTTTACTTAGCATATGCTCACAGAGAGCTCCAAACCTACCAAAATCTTCAAAAGTAGCTTAACCTGCACCACTGAGTCCTGATAAAAAATCTAACTATATCTCTAAGACTTTGATCTACTAAAGACTAATCCTAAAACTAAAAGAGGCACATGCATACACTTAGATTGAGATAGACCTACAAGTTCAAATTTTGACTCAGAGAAGGGTAAAAATTGAACTTACTCTATCAGAGATTCTGATCGGGCAATCTTATAGGATTCACTGCCAAGAGTCCTATGGCATACTCCGATCGCCAAACTGATAAGCAAGGAGATCAGAATATTAGAATATTAGAGAGAAGGGAGAGAAAAGGAAAAAGAGGAACAAAACTGAACTTACTTTATAAGAGATTCTGATCGGGCAGTCTTGTAGTCTTTGCTGCCAGGAGTCCAATGGCAGACTCTGTAAATTCTAAAAATTTTTGAAAGTGTAACTTGATATTACAAATAAGTTTTCTAAAGTTTAAAAAAATTATTTTAAAAACTGAGCAAAATAACCTTGGATAATAAGAATATCAACAACTAATCTTGAATAATACGTATTTCAACAATATTCGCATATATTTTTTATGATTGATGGTAGTTGGTTTATATAATTCTTAGGTTGTTTTGTTACGAGCTCATACTTCAAAAAAACTTGAGTTATCTTGTTTTAGCTTTTGATGTACATATATTTTATGTGCAATTTTAGTTTTAGTTATAATTGTTAATATTTATTTTTCATAATTTTGAAATATTTTAAATTAAGGTCTTTATTTTAAAATGCATTTAATAATTAATTCACTGTGAAAGTCAGAAGTGATAAAGTTAATTTCTCCTTACAATATGTTCTTGCAATCTTTAGCCAAGAATACACATGTCTTTGAAGTCCACATCTGATAGATAATACAATTATTTAGGATATATAAAGTAGTGTGTCTATGGTGGAAGGGAGAATTCTGGAGGATCGTTAGAGATGGTGGAAAATGGAATTGAAGGTTATTTTAAATGACAAGTCATTTTATGAAAATTTTGAAACTCATGATATCTTATTGAGGTTCTTAAAACTCATGGTGTTTTACGAGGTTCTTAAACCCATAGTATTTAACAGGGGTTCTGAAAGGCTTTTCTTGAGGTTTAAAAAATATCTCGGGGAACACGTTCCTCAGAAATAATTTAACGGGAGAAAATACAACCCTGAGTAAATGATTTAATAGATATTTTAACCTTGGATAATGTAAAAATAAACATCCATTAAAATTAGTTTTTCTTGTAGTGGATAATACATATTCTCAAAAAAATCAATTGAAATTAAAAGTGAAAAATAATATAAAAATGAAGAAAAATGATTTAATATTTTACTATTTTAAAGAATAAATTACTGAATATAGCTTTTAAGTGCTGATAAAAAAGAAGAAGCTTTTAAATGTTTTAATTTTAAGCATAACAAGAATTAGTAGGTAGTAATAATCTTTAATGATTCACGAAATTGATGCATTTCCATGGCATAGGGAAATCCTTTTTCAAATAGTAAAATTCATTTTCAGTTATACTCGAATGATAAAACAAATTCATATGCCAAAATCAAAATTAAAATGAGAGTCAAATAAAATAAAATAATAATAATAATAATAATTATTATTATTATTACATACAATACGCATAAATTGTATATTTTTGGACTTTTACTTACTAGTTTTTTAATTTTAAGATTTCTTTTAAAAAATTATCTTTGATGGAATTTTTTATTAAAAAGAATACTAAATGAAAATTACTCCACTCTAATAATTTGCTTAGACACAAACATAAACATTAACTTCTCTGACGTGCTTTATTTTTCTTTTGGAGATATGTGCTCACTCATTCACTTGTTTTCTCTTGCAATCAATCAACTACAATTCTTAGCTTTCACAATAAATTAAAACATCATTTGATATTTTTTTTTCTTTTTATTGCAAGTGGTTTTCCCTCTTTACTAGCTTTCACACACTCTTTAGATTGGGGTGCAATGTATTTGAGGACGAATGAGAGGGTACACCCCTCTGGATCAAGATAAAAGAAAGGGTGAGGAGAAGTGGAAAGAAATGTGAGGGTTGTAAAAGTAAAACACGATGAATGCATATAATAATGTTCTTATGAAATCTTATCAAATTGTAATTTTCACGTGCTTTATATTCAATTAAGAAGAAAATATGTACTTATATTGATTCATGTGAGTTTTTAAAGGTGGACCCAAATATTTGAATCAGATTTTAAATCTAGATTTATATTTTTTTATAAAAACAATTTAGATTTTTATAAATTTAAATTCAAATATTTGGATTGGATCCAGATCTATAATTTTATAAAAGAAGTTTGAATTGATTGAATTGGGATAATATGAATGAGGTAGCATTATATAAACCAAATCTAGTGTATAAAAGTTGGGTTGATTTCTAAGTTACTTTCAACCCAAACCAATTAAATTGATGATAAAAGAATAGTTTTTCTTAATGTAAGTTAGTATCAATTTTTTTCATACACCTCCATGCACTCTCTCAGAAATATAAAAATTATCCTTTCATGTCATGAAAAAGTTAAAAAAATAAATGATGTATTCTAGCAGTGTCAAACTGAGAAAATTAATTATTAACTTTAAATATATTTTCAATCATTCAATTTTTAATTGTATAATCTAAAACTATATTTTAAATTATATAATCTGTAATTAATATTTTAAATTATACAATTTGTAATTAATTTTATAGTAGTGTAATTAATTTGTAATTAATCTTATAAAAATATATTTCAAACTCAAAATTAATTTTTCGAGTTTCACAATTTAAAATTAATTTTTCTATTTTTAATTAAATAAAAATTAATCTTTTTCTTTTGAACTATGTTTCAAAAGTACATTTCCATTTCAAATTCTGAAATCCAAAAAGTTTATTTTTCTCTTTCCAAGTATCATGTCAAATGCAAATGTCAAATGCAGATTGCCCTCAAAATTGACATTTTGTGTCGTTCCAGTGCACTCAATATTCGTTGTTCCCCGTATCCAATTAGGTATTCCATACGTGCCGAGGTCGTGGAGAGAGAGCTTAGAAGTTTAAAATTTGGAAATTCAGATTTTTCTAAAATCTGTATAAACAAAATGGAGATCTGATCTAAAAAAAATTTAAAATACAGACCAAATAAAAACTGGGTTGAAATATATAGATCTTTAGTGGATCAGACCAGTGCAAAAAGTAGAGCAGTTTATCCAACTAGATTTTTTTGCCCACTTCTAGGAGTTTCTAAGTGAGCAGTTTCTTTATCTCCATTTTTCCAATATCGCAATTATGTTCTTGTCATACATTTTCTTGATGACCAACTGTGAGATAACTTTATTTGTAAAGACAGAACTCCATTGCTATTTTCCTAATCTCCATCAGATTAGATTTTCATTAGGTATCATATATATATATATTCCTTTTTATTTTTTTTATTATTATTAAATCACATTCAAACCTAAAGCCTAAACTCTATTTCATGTGAGTCACATTAAAGAGATTAATTTACATAATTTCTAACAATCTCCTACTTGACTTATATGAACAATAATACTTTCATGATTTAATAATTACATAAATCATAATGCGCATTTAAAGGCCTTACTTAAAAAGTCAGCCTACAATGTTTTCCAAAATTATGCATACATATACGATCATATAAAGTTATAACTTGTTGTTTTTGAAACAATGTGTTTACCATTTTCTATGTAATTAATATGTATAAGACAACTATATCAATATATGATTTTTAAAATTACTTTCTTCGTTACTATCTCTCATGTTGTATCTAAAAGATTCCTTATACTTTATTTTTGGAACTATGAAAAGAATTAAACATACATGTATAAAAACAACTAATCAACTAATCATTCAAGGAGCTCATTTGCTATCAAGATTGTTTAAATAAAAATGGTGATATTGGTAAAAGAGACCCTACAATCATACAGTATAAATCATAATAATTTTGTTTTAGATTTTATCTATATTTAAATTATTTAATTAATAATTGATGTAATTTTGATTTATAATTATAATATAACATATTCAATACAATATTAAATGTAAAATATTTAACATTATTTTTCTTTACTTCTTTAATATTATATTATTACAAATTAAGTTTATAATTTATAAAATATGACAGTGCCGTTAACTATTCTTCATTTCATTTTATCGTGTTCTAAGTATTTAAAAATATTAATTAATTTTTTATTTTGTTTTTAATATAACAATTGTACGTATCTTATATATGATTTAATTTGAACTTATAAATTATTGTATAACTAATATTCTATTTTAATATATGTAATTTATTTATTATTTAAAATTATAATATTATTATTTAAATATGAAATATTTAAAATATTGCCGTGCGTTCCACGGGTTAAGATCTAGTTTATAAATATAAAACATGAGAAGGAATACGTATACAGCTAGCATCATTTAATATTTGTATTAACAGTGTGTGCCTCAGCGATATTTATGGCAAGGTTTTATCTTTAAGAATGAAAGACATGTGTTTTGAACTGTGTTGAGATGGGTATATAAGGGTGAAAGGGGCAATGATGTTGGTGTGAAAGAACAGAAGAAATGGCAGAAGCAAAGAGAGAAGTGAGACTTATAGTGTTGGCAAAGTTCAAGGAGGAGGCCACCCCAGAGAAGATTGAAGAGGCCATAACCGAATATGCCAAACTAGTGGATGTCATCCCTGCCATGAACTCATTCCACTGGTAAATTTATTATTCTCATATCAACTTCATATATTCTTATTACGAAGTGAACTTTAAGTTCATATATTCTTATTACGAAGTGAACTTTAAGTCTAACTCAACTTCATTAGGTTGAGGTTTGCATCTACTTATATACAATGAAATGTCTTCATCTCTAGTCGATGTGGAATATCCAACACACCCCTCACGTCGAGAATGACAACTCGTGCGTGGTATAACATATAACGATCCGATAGCGGGTGACCTGATAAGTCTAACAAATACTCACTAGGATAAACTCAAAATGGTTCTGATACCATATAATAAGAAATTTGTGTGTAAGAAAAAGAAGAAGTATAAGAAAATTGTATATAAGAAGAAAGAAGATGTTTTTATTTTCCTATGTGTGTTTACATAACTTCATGTATAGAAAATATATACTAGTGTATCTCTCCAAATTACAATCTAATTAGACAGGAATCTACTTATTATTATGAAATTCTATCATTATTAAATTAATTTGCATAACAATAATTACATATAATTTATATAATTTAATAATTTATTATTTCTTTAATAAATGACTTATGTTGATGCTGATATTTGTCTGGTAGGGGGAAAGATGATAGTGCCAAAGTTAACCTGCTCCTGCATGAAGGTTACACTCATATCTTTGAATCAACCTTTGACAACATAGAAGGTGTTCAGGAGTATGAAGATCATCCTGATCATGCTGTATTTGAGAAACTGCTCCTTTCCTGCACTGAGAAACTGCTTGTCATTACCTATCAACCTACCATTGTTAACCTTCAGAAGTAATGTCTGCTTTGCTTAAACCCTAGCTATCAGAATAAATAGTATTGTTCTGTATTTCTATGCACTACAATATTCATCATTTGTCCTTGTTCTGTCTTATCTTCATCTCATCACAATTCTCAAATATATCAACTTACTTTTTTAATCTTCTATTCACATTTTCATTTATATTTCTGCACCAATAATATCTATTCAAACACTGTTTTCAACACTTTACTATACTGAACCTAAAAGTGGCATGTGAAGAGATGATTTGCATTTATTTACGTTATTATCTTTAGTTGATATCGATTATTCAACATACTTTCTTAATCCGAGGACTAAAAAAATAATAATAATTGATATATAAAAAAGGTTTAACGACTTTGATTAGAAAAAATTATAATACTAATTTATAAAAATGAAATTTAAATATAAGTTAATCTCATTAAAATGACTTGGTATAATAAAGTTTACTCTTGACTATATATATATTTGATTTCTCTATGGGCCTCTCGAAGAAAATGTAACTACTCTCAATAAACTTACCTTTATATTTCTTCAGCATGCACAAATGCAAAACCACGATTAAAGGACCATTCACATTAAATGTTGTATTTATTGCCATACACTCTTCCCAAGTGAAATGCACTTAATAGTATCTTTTTAAAATATATATAGAAAGACGTCAAGGAGATCAATTGGAAAAATGAAAAAAGACAAAGGAAATAAAATTAAAAGTAATAAATATTACTCCAAATTATGCAGCACTATATCAATAAATTTGTTTTTGTTTTTCTAGTTTCTCAATTTTGTTGTCCTTCTCAACTACATCACTAACACTAAAACAATTATCAAATCAGAAGATTAGAACAAAGTGAAGTTAATCAAAATCTCTATGAAGTTAAATAAGCTTTGAGCTGGGTAAAAAAAATCCTCAGCCAAAATTCCCCACCCCTCAGACCAAATTCCATAGATATACAACAATTATGCAGACATATTTTATTCAAATCAGTTGCATCAACCAGTCTCTTCCCTTCTTTATGCAGTGCAGCCGATGCATCCCCAAAGTCCTCAGACATACAAAGATTATAAGACACATTTGCTATGGACCCGTGACCATTTGCACATCCTGCACCCTTCCAATGTGCCCATTAGTCTTCATGTATGTACCTTCTATAGTTTCTGCTAAACTTCATTGATGTTTGAAAAGCACCCAGTGTTACACCCTGATCATTAAACAATTCAATCACCAAAATGTGACTTTTTTCCTTCTCTTAGTGTGCTGGATGTGTTTTTATATTATTGTTTCTCCTTTGGGTTGCAGCTGCACCTATGCTAGCCAGTTAGTTTGCATTGGTTGACAAATCTGCATCAACTCATTGCCATTTTGACTGTTGTCAATTGCATATATAACCCTCGGTTATATGTAAAATGGATTATTATCCATTCAAAACCACATTTTTTATACAATTACATTATAATTTCCAATATTATAATTTTAATATTTTTTATATTATTTAATTCTAAACTCGTCACATATAGGAAAGATTCTTTTTCATAGCCATTTTTTTACATATTCTTATTTAATATATCTCACTTTATTAGTATAATGAAATATTTTGTCATTTCAAATTAATTACTTCAAAAATAAAATTATTTTTTAATTTTTTAAATTAATGTTAAGAGACATTTTTTATATGCAAACTGATTCCTTATTCTTCCTTTAATTTCTTATTTTAATATAACAACAAAAAGAAAGAGAGAGCATTCTCACACCAAATCTCACATATCAAATAAAATAACCTTAATTTCTAATCACTCTCTCCACTCTTTTAAGCAACTCTATTTTTGGGTAAAACCATCATTTTTTTGTATTTACCATTAAGTGAATCCTAACCTTACGTGAATGTTATCACACTCTCCAATCCCAAAAACACCGATGGAAGAAGAGAAAAAACTTGAAGAAGAAGATAAACTCAAACAAGAAGAGGAGAAGAAAAAAGAGGTTGATTAGTCAATTTATATTTTTTTACATATTATTTTTTTGTTTTTCTTTCGACTTATCCAAAATTATTTATGTATGTATGTTAAATTTCTATCATCATAAAAGTTGAACAAAAAAGAAAATGCGGATAAACACCTTATTGCGTCTATGTTTCCACTAGTAACAATAATGCATATCTATATCACATATAATACATTGTATTATAATAGATACAATGAATTATCTTAATCTATGAGACATGAGACATTTTATGTGAGTAGTTTCATTCATCACCTTTTCTCAATTTTTTTCTTGTAATTGTTTTTTGTTATACTCTTTCTCAATATCAACTTGGGCGAGACAACATTTATAAAGATAAAATCCTATTTTGTTAATATTTTCTAATCTTCAATGAGATTAATTTTTTTAAGATATAATATATATATATATATATCCTCTCATATTAACCAATAAATCTATTTATATTATTAAATAATATTTAAATTCAATATCCAAAATTTATTATACATTAATTATATTATAAAATTAATTTACATATTTTTTAACATTCCCCTCAAAATTTTATTCTCACTTACCGAACCTAATCTAAATTCCTTCAAGCTTAATTAACATTGTTCATGCCCTCTTCCACCTCATAGGGCTGAAGTGAATAATCTTTGAAAGATAACTGACAAAAAAAAAAATAGCAAAGGTTGATATAACTATAGAAATTGATTTAATTAACGGATGTTTTTTTAACTTTTCTTAAATTCCAAAGATTATTCAAAAATCTCAGCAAAATAATAGAGATTTTTTTAACCTTTGTTAAATTTCATAAGTTTATTTTAGAACCTCAGCAAAATAACGGAGGTTTTTCCACTTTCTTTAAATTTCAAAGGTTTATTTTAAAATCTCAACAAAATAACATATGCTTTTTTTAACCTTTGTTAAATTCCAAAAGTTTATTCTAAAACCTTAGCAAAATAACAAAGGTTATTTAAACTTTCGTTAAATTCCAAAAGTTTTTTTTAAATTCTCAGCAAAATAACAAAAGTTTTTGAACCTTCGTTAAATTTTAAAGATTTATTGTAGAATCTCAATAAAAAAACACTCTAGATTTTTCAAAACTTCAATAAATAAATATAACTAAATCTATCTATAAATAAATAATTAAAAATTACATAATTTTAATATATTTTATAACTAAATTCTCTAAAATTTTGAAACTATAACTTTATATTACAAATAAGTTTTCTAAAGTTTTAAAACTTTATTTTAAAAACTCAGCAAAATAATCTTGAATAATAAGGATATGAACAATGTTGAATAATAAGTATTTCAATAGTATTTGCATATATTTCTATATAAAAAATAAAAAATATTAATTTAATTAAATTTTAAGTTTATCATAAATGTATTCTATTTAACTTTTATTCAAAATTTGTGTTTTACCGACTGTCCTAAAAAATCTTTACATTTTGGTTGAGTATGTGTGGTCAATTGTTATCAATTGGAGTTTGATTTGTAATCTTAACAAGAAACAACTATGCTTGATAAAATAATTGGAATTTTAAAACTTTTTTTTATCGTTTAATTTGTGATTTTTTTTTAATTTCAGATTGTAAAATAAAATAGTTATTTTACTCAATTGAAAATACTTAATTTTAGGAGAGATTTAATACTTAATTAAGCTGTTAAATATTTAAATTTATGATAGAGTTAAAACTTAATTACATATTTCTTTTTAATTTTTTTTTATGTGGAGATACACAAATTTTTACGATGTAATACAAAGTAACATGATTCTAACAAACGAGTAAATATTAAATAATATAAATTTTAAGTATTTTATTGAATAAAATTTTGTAATGAGTCAATTTGACTAATTATGAAAATATTTATTATTAAAATTCAGACAACCTTAAACTACTGAATACTAATGGTTTATATAACTGGTGCTCATTCTCTAAGAACTAAAAAATCATGTTAATAAAGTCGTGAAAGATCATATATTCTTAAAGGGATGTCGTCTACCTACGAACATTAGGCACTATCATGCATGTACGTGAAGAACTACGCCATGCCAGATTCATGTTGATGTTCATATTCATGTTCACTTTCAATAAACTATAGTAAAAAAATATGTCATTTTCATAAACATTATTCAGAAACAGATAATTTGGAAAGAAAGGACCAATGTTATTTTCAAAATGGGAAGTTGATGTGGAAGAGATTTCACAACTCAAATTTTGATTGTGGATGAAACATAGAATATCCTTATATAATTATCTATGTAGCACAGATATAAATACAGACACTTACACGACACGAATTCAGAGATACGTTAATCTCTAAACTTAGGACACGGATACACAAATTTATATATTATATCATTATAAATTATATAAATTGACAATAAATATTTATGTGCATAAAGTATGTTTTAGATTTTATTAGAAGTAAGAAGATGTTTTTCATCACTAGTTCAAAAGAATTTGTTCCTTATTTTTATAATCATAATAAAAATTTATACAATAAATTTGAGTTTTTAGAAAATTATTGTATTTATCTATTTTAAAATTGTGTTAGAACTGTGTTAAAATTTCCAGAAATCTAACAAATATATTTTGAATTAAACATTTCGTGTCCTACGATGTCGACACCGATACGTGTGTCCGATGCAGACACGTCATTTGTTAAAACTTTAGGCCAGTTGGGTTGGGCTTTCTGGGCTTTCCTTTTTTCTGTTTTTCTGTTTCATATAGTGCACCCCCTTTTCTTTTTACACCGCTTGTATATAAACCCTTTTTAGGGTTT